>OLQK01001910.1_pt1 | contig 12297 bp, 10 predicted proteins | sample 1672501 | NCBI WGS metagenome assembly OLQK01 (sample SAMEA3136693, study PRJEB25190) | human gut metagenome | biome: human gut; feature: human-associated habitat; material: faeces | place: Austria | collected 2013 | reverse complement strand
TGAAGAGGCCATAGAACGGTACATAAAACTAAAGTGGAGGTGCTTAAATTTATGGGGAAAACATTGTATTTAGAGTGCTATTCAGGGATTAGTGGTGATATGACTGTCGGTGCACTTCTTGATCTGGGGGCGGATAAGGCAGTTTTGGACAGGGTACTGCAAAGTCTTCCTGTATCAGGGTTTCAGATAAAAACCGGCAAAGTGGTAAAATCCGGAATTAAAGCCTGTGATTTTGACGTTATGTTAGATAAAGATCATGAAAACCATGATCATGATATGAAGTATCTGCATGGTCATAATGAGAATACTGAGGGAGAGTCTGAGATTCATACACATGAACATGTTATTGCAGACCATGCATGTGCACATGAGAGAGAAACTGCACATTGTCACCATCACCATGAACATAGAGGGGTGAAAGAAATTGCACATATTATAGAACATAGTGCAATGACTGACAATGCAAAAAAGATTGCTTTGAGAATATTTGAGATTCTTGCAAAAGCAGAGAGCAAGGCACATGATGTGCCTGTGGAGCAGGTACATTTTCATGAAGTCGGGGCAGTTGATTCCATTGTAGATATTGTATCTGTGGCAGTCTGTCTGGATAATCTGGATATTACGGATGTAGTTGTACCTGTACTTTATGAAGGCTGCGGAACTGTCCGCTGTCAGCATGGAATTTTACCAATTCCTGTTCCTGCAGTTGCGAATGTGATAAGCGAAAATCATTTGTGTATAAAGGTGACAGCTGTTGAGGGGGAACTTGTAACACCTACAGGTGCTGCTATTGTGGCAGCAATAAGAACGAAAGATAAGCTTCCGGAGGAATTTGAAATAAAGAAAATAGGGATTGGAGCCGGAAAACGTCAGTATGAATGTCCCGGAATCCTCAGAGCAATGATTATTTCTTAGAAAACGTTTGCGCAGATTCCAGGCAAATTTGCATGGAATTCGTTGATTAAAAAAATTTTATCTACTATAATAAATACAACAATAAAGGTAACGAGCTGGATAATAAATGAAAGGAAGTAAAGCAATATGGGACATAGTTATTATAGCTATACAAAGGAAGAGTTAGTGGGTAATGGACCGAAGCTTCCGGTAATTGTTATGGAAGACAATGCAGAAGTATTTCATTCGATGGCAGTTGAAATGGTGGATGAGATCAGAAAACATAACGAAAAGGGAGAAAAAACAGTATTTATCTGTCCTGTAGGTCCTGTAGGACAGTATCCATATTTTGTAGATATGGTTAATGAGCAGAATATCAGCCTGAAAAATGTATGGTTTATTAACATGGATGAATATCTGGATGATGAGAAACAATGGATTTCAAAAGATCATCCGTTAAGCTTCAGAGGCTTCATGCAACGTACAGTTTATGATAAAGTTCGCCCGGAATTGGTAATGCCGGAAGATCAGAGAGTATTTCCGGATCCGAATCATCCGGAATATATTTCTGAACTGATTGAAAAACTGGGGGGCGTTGATATCTGTTTCGGTGGAATTGGAATTAATGGTCATGTAGCATTTAATGAAGCAGATCCATCCCTTACAAATGAAGAATTTCTTGCTCAGAAAACCCGTGTTCTTAAGATTACAAAAGAAACAAGAACAGCTAATGCGATTGGTGATTTTAATGGAGCTCTGGAAGACATGCCTCATTATTGTATTACCATTGGAATTAATGAGATTTCACATGCAAGGAAGATTCGTCTGGGATGTTTCAGAAACTGGCACCGGGCAGTAGTACGAAGAGCAGCATATGGAGAAGCAACTTCTGATTTCCCGGTATCTCTTCTTACATCACATCCGGACATCAATCTGAAGATCACAGAGTTTGTTGCAGCACTTGATTGATAAGATAAGTAACAGACAACAGAAAGAAGGAAGAACATGAGTATTCGAATCATAAATGGAAAAGTATATAAAAATGGAGCTTTTTCAGAAGAAGAGATTGTTCTGAAAGAGGGAAAAATCGTTTCTGCTCAAGATGGAGATGCAGAAGAAGTCTATGATGCAAAAGGAAACTATGTAGTACCGGGGTTTATAGATGTACATACTCATGGTGGCGCAGGGGTAGATGTGAATGCGGCTGATCAGCAGGGATTCGAAAAGATCGGACATTTTTTTGCCACACAGGGAACCACATCATGGCTTTCATCTATACTGACAGACACAAAAGAACAGACTTTGAAGACCATAAAAGAGGCTGTGAAACATCAGGAGGCACAGAAGAACGGACATGAAAATTGTGCAGATCTTCTTGGTATTCATCTGGAAGGACCATTCCTTTCACCGGAATATAAAGGGGCTATGCCGGAACATTTACTGATTTCTCCTGATCTGGATCTTCTGAAAGAATATCAGGAAGCAGCAGGTGGAAATATCCGTTATATTACTGTTTCACCAGAAGTAAAAGGAGTGCCGGAATCAATTAAAGGAATGATTGATCTTGGTATGAAAGTTGCGATCGGTCATTCTGGTGCGGATTATGAGACTGCATGGAAATGTATCAATGAGGGTGCCGTATCAGCTACGCATACATTTAATGCCATGAAACTTCTTCATCAGCATTTTCCGGCTATTATGGGAGCAGTTCTGGAATCTGATATTTATTGTGAAGCCATCTGCGATGGACGCCATCTGCATCCGGGAACCGTTCGTTTCCTTCTGAAGATGAAAGGCCTGGATAAAGTGATCGCCATAACAGATTCTATTATGGCAGCTGGACTTCCGGATGGAGAATACATGCTGGGAGTCAATCCGGTTATTGTAAAAGATGGAGACGCAAAACTGAAATATGGAGATTCCAGAGCAGGAAGTACACTTACGACAGGATGTGCACTTAAGAATCTGATTAAATTTACAGGAAGACCTCTTGAAGAGATATTACCGCTTCTTACATGCAATCCGGCTAAGATGCTGGATGTATATGACAGGATTGGAAGTCTTGATACCGGAAAAGATGCGGATGTGGTTATTCTGGATAAAGAGTATTCCGTCGTTGATACATTTGTAAAAGGTAGAAAAATAGAATTATAAGGAGAAAAGATTATGCCATTAATACCATTAAGACCATTACTGGAAACTGTAGATAAATATCACTTTGCTCAGGGCGCTTTTAATGTAAATGCAGTAGCTCAGGCAAAAGCAGCGATTGAAGTTCATGAGATGTTCCGTTCCGCAGCGATTCTTCAGGGTGCAGACCTTGCAAATGGATTTATGGGCGGAAGAACAGATTTCCAGAATGCTACTTTGGAAGATAAAAAAGTCGGTGCAAAAAATATTGCAGATGCTGTAAAGAAATATGCAGAAAATTCTCCGGTTCCGGTTGTTCTTCATCTGGATCATGGTAAAAATTTTGATTCCTGCAAAGCGGCTATTGAAGGTGGTTATACTTCTGTTATGATTGATGGATCCAGTCTTCCATTTGATGAAAACGTGGAACTGACCCGTGAAGTTGTTAAATATGCACATGAGAGAGGTGTTTCCGTAGAAGGTGAACTCGGTGTTCTGGCCGGCGTGGAAGATCATGTATTTTCAACTACTTCTACTTATACCAATCCTCTGAAAGCTATCGAGTTCTTTAAGAAAACAGGTGTTGATGCACTTGCAATTTCTTATGGAACCATGCATGGTGCATCCAAAGGAAAAAATGTCAAATTACGAAAAGAGATCGCTATTGCCATCAAGGAATGTATGATGCATGAAGGCATTTTCGGGGTACTGGTATCTCATGGATCTTCAACTGTACCAAAATATATTGTAGATGAGATCAATGCACTGGGTGGAAATATCCAGAATGCTTACGGAATTTCTATTGACGAACTGAAAGCTGCAATTCCATGCGGAATCGGCAAGATCAATGTAGATACAGATATCCGTCTTGCTGTTACAAGAAATATGAAAGAATTCTTTGCAAATCATCCTGAAAAGAGAGAAAGCCAGTCTATTGGCGAGGTATATCGTCTTCTGGAAGCAAAGAAAGAGCAGTTTGATCCACGTGCATTCCTGACACCTATCATGGACACTGTTATGTACGGTATTATTCCGGATGAGGATGTTGCTGCTCTTATGGCTGTAGTTGAAAAGGGGGTAAAAGAAGCGATTGGTACTCTGATCGTAGAATTTGGCTCTTATGGAAAGGCTCCTCTGGTAGAGATGGCAAGCCTGGATGAAATGGCAGAACGCTATCGTAAGGGACTTTGATCAAAAAGGGTATGTAAATGAAATGTATATATTGACTGCACTGGTGGCCTTTGCGGGAAGTTTTGTACAGAGCAGCAGTGGATTCGGTTATGCGATCATCTGTATGGCTATATGGCCCATGTTCATGCCTTTTTATACAGCCTCCATACTGGAAGCCATTGCAGCTTTCTTTATGGTAATTTACATTGCTGTAAGGCTGTGGAAGTTTATTGACTGGAAACTCCTTCTGCCGCCTGTGATCATGGCTACAGTAACCAGTTTTCTGGGTGTGAACACGCTGATGGCTCTGGATGAAGATGTTCTGTCGAAAATCATGGGAACAGTACTTCTGATTCTGGCTGTATATTTTATCTTCTTCAGCAGTAAAGTTCATCTGAAGGCCAGCCTTGTTTCCGGTCTGGTTGCCGGTGCGATCAGTGGTTTTTGTGGAGGACTTTTTAACATCGGAGGTCCGCCCATGGTAGCATATTTTCTTTCTGTAACAGATGATAAAGAAAAATATAATGCTACACTTCAGATGTTTTTTACAATCAATACGATCAGTATTTTTCTGATTCATGTATTTCAGGGTCATGTATCGGGATCTATGCTGCCTTTAGTTGGAGCAGCACTGGCAGGAACAGCGGTTGGGACAGCAGGCGGAATGTTTTTGTTTCGACGACTTACTATGGCCGGAATCAAAAAAACAGTATATATTTTTATGATATGTGCTGGAAGCTATCTCCTTTTGTCGTGAGTTTTTATGGAGAGTATGAGCAGACAGCGAAAGCGGATGGCAGATATTTGCTTGTTAATATTGTTAAAGAGAAAGGTAAGAATCTTATGAAACATATTTATCTGAATTTAAAAAGATTTGATGTCCCAGTGGAATTCGGAGGTGTAAACCGTCTGGCTCCAGTTGCTGACTGGGCGTCCTGTATCGTAAAAAATACACAGGAGGAATTAAAAACATATGATCCTACTGAAGTAGAATTTGGTATGTATTTTCCAGAGGTGCATCTTCTGAATGCAGTGGCTGCAAAAACAGAAGGAAGCCCTGTTCAGATTGGATGCCAGAGTGTATTCAGAGCAGATACTGCAGTTGGTGGAAATTTTGGTGCATTTACTACAAATAGACCGGCTTCAGCTATGGTTGCTGCGGGATGTGAGACTACTATTATCGGACATTGCGAAGAAAGAAATGACAAAGCAGGAATTCTCGCAGAAGCAGGTGTTACAGATACAGATGCTGTAAATCGTCTTCTGAATCAGGAAATCAAATGTGCGATTGAAAGAGGAATGAAAGTTCTTTACTGCATTGGTGAAAAGAGTGAGGAACAGGAGCAGTGGCAGGAAGTTCTTGGAAAACAGCTTGAAATTGGTCTCAAAGATGTAGATACTTCAAAAGTTGTGATTGCATATGAACCAATCTGGTCCATAGGACCGGGAAAAACACCGGCAGGTAAAGAATACATTACCAAAATTGCAAAATTTGTAAAAGAAAAGACAAATGGTATGGACATTGTATATGGCGGTGGTCTGAAACAGGATAACGCAGAAATGCTTGCTTCCATTGATGAGATTGATGGTGGTCTGATCGCACTGACAAGATTCCAGGGTGAGATTGGATACTATCCGGAAGAGTACCTTGAAATTATCCGTCTCTATATGGGTAGAGAAAATAATAAATAAGCATATATAATGAAGGGAGATTTACTATGAAACTTAATTTTGAGTATGGACAGGGAACCATGGCGGCTGAGCTGCCGGACAATACTGATGTATTTATTCCAGGAGAGACTGTAAAAGATCCGGCTTACATTCCGGAAGATCAGCTTGAGGCTGCTTATCTGGAAAGCTTGGCTCATCCTATTGGAATGCCTACTTTAACAGAACTGGCAGGACCTGGAAAAACAGTTACTATCGTTGTTCCGGACCGTGTAAAAGGCGGAGAGCAGGCTACCAGCCACAGAAAATTAAGTATTAAATATATTTTAAAAGAATTATATGCTGCAGGTATTGAAAAGAAAGATATTCTTTTTATTATTTCCAATGGACTTCATCCAAGAAGTACAGAAGCAGATGCAAAAGCTATCTTTGGAGAAGAATTATTTAATGAATTCTGGCATACAGGGCAGATCATCAGTCATGACAGCGAAGATCAGGAGCATATGGTATATCTGGGAACCACTCACAGAGGGGATCCGGTGTACATGAATAAATATGTATTTGAATGTGATATTCCAATTCTTATCGGTCATGTACAGGGAAATCCTTATGGCGGATATTCAGGTGGATACAAACACAGTGCAACAGGTATCACTAACTGGAGATGTATCGCAAGTCATCATGTACCGTCTGTTATGCACAGAGATGATTTTACACCGGTTAATGGTGGAAGTCTGATGCGTAACAAGTTTGATGAGATCAGTATGCATATGGAAGAAAAAATGGGACATCCTTTCTTCTGCTGTGATGCAGTACTGGATACACAGTCCAGACAGATCGCAATCTATTCTGGTTATGCCAAGGAAATGATGCCAATCAGCTGGAAACTTGCTGACAAGAGAACTTATGTACATTGGGCAGAAAAGAAATATGATGTACTCGTATTTGGTATGCCACAGAATTTCCATTATGGTGATGGAATGGGAACCAACCCGATCATGATGATGCAGGCTTTAAGTGCACAGGTGCTTCGATTCAAGAGAGTTATGAGTGATAACTGTGTAATCATCTGTTCATCTATATGTAATGGATATTTCCATGATGAGCGCTGGCCATATTTAAGAGAATTATATGATCTGTTCCAGCATGATCATATGAATACTCTGCCGGATATGAACCGTCTTGGTGAGTATTTTGCTACAAATGAAGAATATATCCGTAAATATCGTTATACAAATGCATTCCATCCATTCCATGGTTTCTCTATGATGTCCTGTGGACATATTGCAGAAATGAATACCAGTGCAATCTATATTGTAGGTGCTGAGGAACCAGGATACGCAAGAGGAATGGGATTAAAAACAAGAGCTACATTTGAAGAAGCACTGGAAGATGCCAAGAAGAAATATGTTGGTCAGGAACCTAATATCCTGGCATTGCCAATGACATTCAAAAAAGCAGCTGTACATCTTTGCATGAAAGATCCTGCACAGGATTGCATGGATGAATATGGACATCGCCATCCATGTTGCTGCTGATATAATTTCATTATATAGTAGGGTATAGTATTTATAATATAGAGCATCCCTGTCCAGAGTTATTTTTATGTTTCTGACAGGGGTGCTTTGTTATATCACAGGCGTTTTTTTGTACTGACAGACGGAGGAATTGGATATGAAAGAAAATACAGCTTTAAGAAAAAGAATTTTGGCAGCATTGTTTCTTGCGATCGGACTGATCCTTCCATTTATCACAATGCAGATACCGGCAGTGGGGAAGATGCTTTGCCCGATGCATATACCGGTATTATTGTGTGGATATATCTGCGGATGGCCATATGGTTTGCTTATTGGGATTATTACACCTCTTTTAAGAGGAGTGTTGTTCGGAATGCCGGCAATTTTTCCGAATGCCTTCTGTATGGCGTTTGAACTTGCCACTTATGGGCTGGTGGCAGGAATTTTATCAGAAAAAATGAAAAAAGATATAAAATCCCTGTATATTTCACTCATAGCAGCAATGCTGTGTGGACGGATCGTATGGGGACTGGTTTCAGCAGCAGTATATGCATTTACAGGAGGAATCTTTACCTGGGAACTGTTTCTGATGGGAGGATTTATAAATGCATTGCCGGGAATTCTGATCCAGCTTGTTCTGATCCCGGCCCTGGTAGAACGTTTATATAATATGGAAGGAACAGTAGAATGGAATTAAAGGCACGCTGCAAAGAAAGATTTGAACCGGTAGTTCAGGCAATCAGACAATTGCAGAAAGAGAAGGAAGGACTGGATGAGCCTCTGATCGTTGCAATTGATGGCAGGTGTGGAAGTGGGAAAACTACATTGGGAGAATATCTGGAGCTGATATTCGACTGTAATCTGTTCAGAATGGATGACTTTTTTCTGCGCATGGAACAGCGTACGCCGCAGCGCCTGAAAGAAACAGGAGGAAATGTGGATTATGAGCGGTTTGAGGAGACGGTATTAAGACCGATCTTTCAGAAGCAGACAGTTTTTTATCAGCCGTTCAGCTGCCGGAAATGGAATCTGCTGGAGGGATATCCTGTTCCTTATAAAAAACTCAATATTATAGAGGGTTCCTACAGTATGCATCCATACTTTAAGAACCCTTATCAACTTCGTGTATTTTTAAATATTTCTCCCAAAGATCAGATGGAAAATATAAAAAAGCGCAATGGCCCGGAAAAGGCAAAACAATTTCAGAATATGTGGATCCCAAAGGAGGAAGCCTATTTTAAGAAATTCCATGTGATGGATGGTGCAATACAGGTCATGTGGAATCTGAAAACTGAAAAATAAAAGATTATTCTATCAGAGAAATCTCAAGATGATATGCTTTTTCTTTTCCGGATTCCAGCGTGAGGATTCCATGTTTATGCGCAAAAATATCATCATCCTGGTGAAAAATGCCGGAACCGTTCCAGGGCTCCAGACAGAGAAACGGAGCCTTTCCTCCGGCCGGTGTCCAAATTGCAAGGGATTCAAAATCAGGATAATATACGGAAACACCTTTTCCTGTAATTGCATTTACGAAAGAAACATAGTGTGAATTCGTGTGTTCAAAGAAAACAGCATCCTGATCAAACATGGAAATTGTGAGAGGAAGTGTGTTGCCTTCTGCTTTCTGGGATACTTTGTGATTAAAATTAAATTCCAGATTCTTTATATCATATTCATAAGAAATAAAATTCTCTTCTTTTTCAAATCTTAAAATACAATTTTCAATATTTTCTCCATTATTGACCGGACACATGAAACCGGGATGTGCACCAATATGATAATACATAATGTCGGAATCTTTGTTTATTACTCTATAGTCCATAGACAGAGTACTGCCATTCAGATGATATGACAGGTAAAGTTCAAAATCATAAGGATAATGTTTTAATGTTTCTTCATTTGCTTTAAGTAAAAAAGTGACGGAATTTTCAGTCTGTTCTGTTACTTCAAATTCAGATTCTTTACAAAAACCATGTTTGGGCATCTGGTATATATGATCCTTGATAACAGTTTCTCCGTTGCGGACATTTCCCACGGTCGGAAAAAGAAGCGGAGAAGATCGAAGCCAGTAAGCGGGATCAGAATTCCATACGTATTCATTCCCGGATGGATTGGAATAGGAATTTAATTCGGCACCAAGTGTGTTTAAAAGTACATGATAATTGTCAGATTGTAATTTAATCTGCATAGTAAAACCCTCCCTGATAAATACATAATAGTAATATGCTGCATAAAACAAGCGTATCATAAAAACACTGTAATGGAATAGAAATTTGGACAAACGTTTGGGGATGAAAGATAGAGGGTGGAGTTGATTTATGTTTAAATGCAAAACTTTTGTTCCTACAAAAACACAAAAATCAATGGTTTTTGGATTACAATCCAAAAACTATTGATTTTTATATCGCTTTTGGAATATAATTAGTAAAAAAAGAAGGGAGCATTATTATGATTATAGAAAGAAAAGAATATTTAGAAAAACTGATAGCCTGGAAAGATAAGCAGTTGATTAAAATTGTTACAGGTGTACGACGTTGTGGAAAATCTATGCTTCTGGAAATTTATCGCAATTATTTAAAAGAGCATGGGATTGAGGAAGAACAGATTATTTCTATTAATTTTGAAGATCTTGATTATGAAGAACTGACAGATTACAGGAAATTATATAAATATTTAAAGGAACGTCTGCTTGATGGAAAAATGACATATATTTTCCTTGATGAAATTCAGAATGTAACAGATTTTCCGAAAGTGTTGGACAGTCTTTATATTAAAAAAAACATAGATATTTATGTGACTGGTTCCAATGCATATATGTTGTCCAGTGAGATTGCAACTATGATTTCAGGAAGATATATTCAGATTGAAATGTTGCCGTTGTCTTTTAAGGAATATATGGAGAGTACTGGCAGTATGAATGACAGAGGAATCAAATATGCTGAGTATTTGCAGAATAGTTCATTTCCGTTTACACTGGAATTAAAAAATCAGCCAGATGAGATCAGAGATTATCTGGAAGGAATCTATAATACGATTGTTGTAAAGGATATTATAAACAGAAAAAAAATTACAGATACTATGATGCTTAAGAGTGTCTTAAGATTTGTGTTTGATAATATAGGAAATCCATTGTCATCAAAAAAAATTGCAGATACGATGACCTCAGAAGGGCGAAAAATTGATACAAAAACGGTGGAAAAATATCTAGAGGCTTTTAGCGAGAGTTATATTATATATCAGGCAAAACGTTATAATATAAAGGGAAAACAATATTTAAAAACTCTTGAAAAATATTATATAGTTGATATTGGAATGAGGTATATGCTTTTAGGTTCGAGGCAGGCAGATGCAGGACATGTTCTGGAAAATATAGTCTATCTGGAATTGTTACGTCGAGGATATGAGGTGTATGTTGGAAAAATCGATTCATATGAAGTGGATTTTGTGGCACAGAATAAAAAGGGAACAGTATATTTCCAGGTGGCACTGACTGTACGAGATGAAAATACACTTTTAAGAGAATTAAGGCCATTACAGGCGATACGAGATCATTATCCAAAGATTATCTTAACAATGGATGAAGAACCAGAAGAACAATATGAGGGAATTCGACGTATTAATGCCAGAGACTGGTTATTGGGGATTGTAGACTGAGCAATGCAAATTCATGGTAATAATATATATAAACAGAAGATACATTTGTTGATAGCAGTGAAAGTGCAAGATAAGTTGCAAAAATATGTTGTTCCTTTTTATGCAGTATGTGATGGGGGCTGGATGTCCGGTGGATATCCGTCTAGCACAGACCGTAGCGTTCACAAATTCTTCACAAAAATATTAGCACTCACCTCTTGACAGTGCTAATAATAGGTGCTATATTACAACTAGAACAAAGGAAGGGGATAAAAAGAAAGCAAAAGCGAAAGGCTTTATGAATTCCCTACCACCCGAGTTCCAAGAAACAAGGTAAACAGCATATATAAAAAGGAGAGATGACTTATGTTAATGCCTAGTATTTTTGGAGAGAACTTATTTGATGATTTCTTTAATGATTTTCCATTCTATTATGATGATAAAGCAATGAAAGATACCGAGAAGAAGCTTTATGGCAAGAGAGCCAGCCACGTTATGAAGACTGATATTAAGGAAATGGATAACGGTTATCAGCTGGTAGTCGATCTTCCAGGATTTACCAAAGATGAGATTAAGGCTTCCCTGGAGAATGGCTACCTGACCATCAGCGCTGAGAAAGGTCTGGACAAAGATGAGCAGGAGAAAGAATCCGGTCATTACATCCGCAGGGAGCGTTACGCAGGAGCCTGCAGCAGAAGCTTTTATGTAGGCGAGGATGTTCAGCAGGAGGATATTAAGGCTGAGTTTAAACATGGCATTCTGAAACTGTTTGTTCCGAAGAAAGAAGCGAAACCAGCAGTGGAAGAGAAGAAACACATTGCCATCGAAGGATAACTTTTCCCCTTTCAGAAGCATATTCTGAGAGAATAGCATAATTAAGAAGTAAGATGCCGCAGAATCACGGAAAATGGTGGTTCTGCGGCATCTTTTTTTACATTTGTTCGCTATTTTTCTGTCTTGACAATGCCTGTTGATTTAGCTATAATGGTGAAACTGTGAATATCCTAGTGAATTTGTACCCTTTTGGGTAATGAAATGTCTGCTTCTGCAGGCATTAACAATTATAAAAGTGGACTGTTTGGCGAATGAATGTTATCTGTGGTTGGTATATTTCTGCAGCTTTTTGTTCAGGACTTTTATAGTAATGGAATTTTCCGGGAGAAACAGCATATAAGAAATGTATGATATGGGGCGACAAGCCGCCGGAATGAAAGGGAGTAAGGCTATAATGGAAGAAAAGAAGAACTTACTAACCTATGCAGGACTTAAAAAACTGGAAGAA
>OLQK01001897.1_pt1 | contig 12349 bp, 7 predicted proteins | sample 1672501 | NCBI WGS metagenome assembly OLQK01 (sample SAMEA3136693, study PRJEB25190) | human gut metagenome | biome: human gut; feature: human-associated habitat; material: faeces | place: Austria | collected 2013 | reverse complement strand
AAGGTGATTTACAGCTGTGTGATCGCCATAGCGCTTCACCAGATTTTTTACTTCAATCAAGTTTCTTACCTCCTTCAGATTATGAACATTTCATATGTTAATTCTATGTACAACCTGTGAGGAAATTTAGATAATTCTGTGAGAAAACTGTGATTATTATGTGTTGGAATTGTGTCTAAGAACTGTGGCAACTGATTTCGAATAAAATGTGCCGCAGTGGAACATGAAAAAGGGGCTGTCTGAGACAGCCCCCTTAGATTCAAGTTTCACCTTTGAAAATCCTATATTTCCATTATCATTATTTTATTCTGTCAGTGCTGCCAGTGCATATGGCAAAATTGCTGCTTTCTGCGGACCATAGGCTTCAACACCTTCATCATATCCCCACCAGGAAGACTGAGTAGGTTCAATCTGGCCGGTTGCAAGAAGTGCGTTACCCATTGTGGAGTTATAATGGATCTCAATAGTATTTTCACCATCTACCAGATATTTTGAAATATCTGTTTTCGGAACTTTCCAGTTAATACCACCGGTGTACTGATCCTTGCCCGCCTGATCTTCTACGATGGAAAGTTTTGCCTTTGTAGGATTGGTGCTGATGTCACCGCCTACTTTCTGTCCATTGATCCATACTTTCATAGTGGAAACAAGTTCATTCCCAAGATCAAGCACTGCACCGTCAGCTGCAGATGCATCCCAGTTGAATGTTGCCTTGTATACACCGTTTCCGGAAATGGTATCGCCAACCTCCGGAATGTTATCCCATGTGGTCATTGTGTCAAGTTTTACATTGATCGGAGTTTTATCTGTCTCATAATGGCTATTTACAGTCGTTACATCATCAATGGTTTCCTCATCTACCACAAGGTTTTCTCCCTGTGTCCAGGAAGTAACCTCCAGATCCCAGTCTGTAATGTCATAAGCATCCGGAACCTGTGCGGAAACTGATACTTCAGAACCATCAGAAAGAGTTGCTGTGTAATCACCGCTTGCAAATGTTTTTGCATACAGTTTTCCATCTTTTTCTACCACTGCATCTGCTGTTGTATCAGTAGCGTGTAAACTGTCTTCTTCCGGTGCAAATGCATATAATTTCGGATCATCATATTTCAAAGTAACCGGAACATAAGTCTTTCCGTCTTTGATCTCGTACTCTGCGATCTTTGTTGTTTCACCACTCCATGCATCGATCTCATAAGGAACATACTCACCGTCAACAACCAGACGGGTGGAAATCTCTGTGCCGTGATCTTCTGTTTTCACAGAATCAATATGGCTGTTTTCATGATAATCATTGGAGCAATAATTATAAGCATACAGATATTTTACCCCATCTTCATCTTCACGGGTCTGTGTAAGGATCTGATGATTTGCTTCCTCGAATCCTACATATGGGTCTACTCCCAGTTCCTGAAGACAATCATACACATTATCCTCATATCCCTGATCCACAGCCTGGAAATAATCAAAGTCTTCATCTGCATCGTTGATAACAGCTGTCTTTACATTGTCAAGAGCTTTCAGTTCTTCAATGGTAGCAGCAAGCTCCTCATCACGGCCATCATTAAATGGAGTTTCTTTTGCAGCACATTCCATAATTACTACAGGAAGGCCTTTCTTTGCCCACTCAAGGACTTTCTTTGCTCCGTCTGCATCCATCCATTTCTGATACATGATCAGTGCTTTATAACCAGCCGGTTCAATCGTCTTTGTTTCTTCATTGTAAGAAACTGTATCCATGTTCAGAAGATCCGGGCTTAAATAGTCATATGTGTAACCATTGTCCTGAAGCTCTGTGGAGCGATAGAAAATCCCCATATGTGCCAGCATATTATTCATGGCGTGGATATCATCCTCAAGGCCGCCCTCTGAATTCAGACCCTGATTCCAGTTATTGTGTAAGAAACCGATATCCGTACGGGAAGAACCGGTCTGCATCAGAGTCTGGATACGTCCGATATGTGCATTAAACTCATCATAATCCTCATAAGCAGGCTCTCTGTCATCATAACGGTCAAACATTCCTGCAAACCCGGGCATTCCACCTGGCCATAAAGTTTCTTCTGTTCCATATGTATCTGTTGCACTCCAGATATGCCATACAACTTTCTGGAAACCGGCTGCATATTCTCCATAAACAGAGCGGAGACGCAGCTGCATGGAAGTATCATAAGGAGAAAGGGTTCCTCCTGTTTCTGTAGAAAGGGTTTTGTCCTGAAGCTTTGCACCTGCAGTATGGAGACGAAGAAGATCAATCTGATTATACTGATTCAGATTTTCTGCTTCCGGATAATCTACATAAGCGGATGGCTCCGTAATTTCAAAGCTTCGGCCATAAGAAATCTGTGCCCTTGTAGTAATACCAACAGAGTTGAGCCATTCTTTTAACGGCTGGAGAAGATTTTCTTCGTAAAGCTGTGTCAGAACATCAAGCCAGTCATTGATAATCTTCTGGTTCAAGTCTTTATCTCCATCCAGGGCATTATATCCGCTTGCCGGATCCATATAAACATCAAATACAGCATAAACCTGCGGAAGTCCCTTGATCAGATACATATATGGGAGAATATCATATCCTTTTCTCTTCTTGAACTCTTCCCGAACGGAATCTGTCCACCAGGTGATGCCTCCATCCGGGTTCAGCTCAATAGGATCCATAAACAGCATAACATCGCCGTCTTTGATCTTTGCATTTAATTCTTCATCATCCAGATAATGTTCTTCCCAGAATGCTTTTAATGCTTCTACTCCCCGCTTGTCAAAGTAATTGGTAGCATAGGCAGTTTCTGTGGAAGGATCTGATACTTTGTAATTGCCCTGCTGCCAGTAAGCAACTACATAATATTTCCCTTCGTCTCCCTCTCCGGTTTCTCCCTCCGGAGCAGTCCAGTTAATATTCTGCTCAAAGACATTTGCACCTTCTGTCACATCTGTAAGTTCGATTACACTTTCAGAATCAATTGTATATCCACTATATTCATTTGCCGGAACCCACGGCTTACCAGAACGATAGGTTCCAGAAGTATTTCCTGTGATCTTATAAGCATACGCACCAATAAAAGTACCTTTATTCTGCATGGTTTCCGGCTGTGGAAGCTGGGTGATGCTTTCTCCCGGAGCTACAACAGTTTCACCCATTGCAATAACCTGGCTTGCTTCCTGGCTGTCCGGATCCAGTCCCGGGACATTAGATGTAGCCCAGTTTGTTCCTGACGTAAGGCTGACGCTCATACCATGATCAAGAAGTGTATTCAGCATCAGTTTCCATTTATGGGCCCACATATCAGAACCATAAGCATAGTCCTCAGTAGGTGCCTCGCTGGTCTGCATACAAAGCTCTACACCGTCAAAACCGGAATCATACATCTGCTGGATCTCTGTTTTCAGCTGCTCATCTGTAAGGGACGCCTGTGGAAGCCACCAGCGGACATAAGACTGTTTGTCTCTGTCAGGATCTGTGAACTTCTCTGTCAGTTCTGCAGCAAAATCATCCTTTCCATCAGCTGCCATCGCTGCTGATGGAAGGCATCCTGCTGTCAGTGCAAAAGCAACAGCTAAGGCAAGTGCACTTTTTTTTCTGTTCTTCTTCATATTTTTCTCCTTTCAACATGTTCGTTCATCTGTTGTTTGATAAGTGTATTATAAACAAACCTGCTGGGAGAAAATATAAGGATTCCGAACTCCAATGTTACATTTAAGACATAATTTTTTGCAAATCCCGGATGTTATTGTGCAAATTGTACATATGTAAATGCTTGAATTTATATAATTTTTCAAGCATGCTCCAGTGCCGCACTTGCCCGAAAGGTTGCGGGACTAATTCCCGTTTCCTGCTTAAAAATCTTGGAAAAATAAGATGCTGAATTAAATCCTGTCATTCCTGCAATTTCCTGAATACTTTTTCCAGTTGCCTGTAACAGCATCTTTGCCAATGAAATCCGGCAATTCATTACATATTCGCTGAATGACAGGCCAGTTTCTTTTTTCAGTAATTTTGAAAGATAATCCGGGTTAAGATAAACAAAATCAGCTACTTCTTTTCTGGATATTTCCTCACTGATATGCTCTGCAATATATTTTTTTGCTTTTTTCAGAGCTTCCACACTGTCATCTTCATTTGAGCTTTCCTGAAGTGACTGTACGATCATCTGATTTTTCCGGCGCTTTCTGGCTTCTTCCATAGCTGAAGTAATGGCCTCTTCCATTTCTTCAATAGGTGCAGGTTTCAGTAAATAAAGAAACGCTTTTTGCTTCACCGCTTCTCTGGCATAAGAAAAATCAGCGTGACTTGTAAGAAAAATACATACCGGATCTTTCTGTTTTTCATTAATCCATTTCAGCAGGTCAATCCCTGAATCACCAGGCATTTCAATGTCTGTTACCAGAACATCAATCTGTTTACCTTCAATAATTTCTTTTGCACGTCTGGCAGACATGGCAGTATAAACTTCTTTTACACCGCACCTTTCCCAGTTTACATATTGCCTGATTCCGTCAATTGTAATATAGTCATCATCCACAATCAAAATACTTCCCATAGATTTCTCTCCTAACCGTTTATCGGAAGCCGCAATTCCACCCTGGCCCCATGTTCTTCAGAATTTGCAAAATGAATACTCCCTTTTCCCTTATAAAACAGATGAATCCTTGCTTTTACATTTGCAATTCCAATTCCCGAAAGTCCGCTCATTGGAATTGATGCAGGATTATTTAACTGTCGCAGCATTTCTTCCGAAAAGCCCTCCCCGGAATCTTCAATAACAATAGAAAAAAGTTCCTGGTTATCCGAAATACGGACAATTTTTACAGATACATGATTTTCCTCTGCCTCCGGATCCATTGCGTATTTCATAGAGTTTTCTACGAAGGTCTGGATCATAAGCGGATATACCTGATATTGGTTCATAGAATCCTCTTCCAGCTCACAGGAAAATCTGATTCGGTTATGATAGCGCAAAACCTGGATTGTCATATAATTCTTTACATGTTCTAATTCCTGCAAAAGAGTAACCGGCTGTTCTGCCGGGCGTGTCAGATAGCGCATGTAATTAGCCATACACAAATCCAGTTTTTGAATCAGTTCATACTGTTTTCCCTGTGCAAGTATGTAAATAATGTTGAGGCAGTTCAGGAAAAAGTGAGATTTAATCTGGCTTTGGAGGAACTGCCTTTTGGTCTGCTCCTCCTGAATTTTACGCTCATAATTGTCCAGCTTCAGTGCGATAATACTTTTTTGCATCTCATTAAAGGTACTGTAAACAGCTTCAAATTCCTCCAGATGGCCTCCAAGCTCGATTTCTGTTTCCAGATTTCCCTCTTTTACAGTTTCCATATGAGCGGTAAGATAGTGAAGTGGCTCGTATACAAATCGTTTGCCACAGAAAATACAAAGCAGAAAAAGGAACAGATTTGTTATAAAAGCAATTACAAGAACCGGCCAGATTGCTCCCATTTCTTTCAAAATTTCATCTTCTGGCAAAAGTGCTGCCAGCATGTAATCCTCCTGATTCGTTCTGGTGACAACTTTTATATATTTTTTTCCGTCAATTTTAGAAATAGAACCACTGTCTGTTTGCAAAAATGTATCGGAAAAGGAAAGAAGGCTCTGGCTTTCCAGAATATTACCATCAGAATCACACACATAAACTCCGCTTTGAGAATCCGGACTTAGAATTTCAAAATTTTGCAGGATAGATTGGGCACGGATCCAGATTCCATACCAGCCATAAATTCCTTTTTCCAGATATAAGAGATATTCTCTTTCATCTATATGCCAGAAAGACCAGTAACCGGAAGCAGTTAAAAGATCTGCACTTTCAATCTGCTTTTGCAGCTGTAATTCCTGTTCATAGCTGGTATATTTGGAGCTGACTGCAAAATAAGGCAATATATCCGCAGTGGGACGATAGACAAAAATACCGTCCAGAATGGTGTTTAAATCCAATATTTTTTTCATATACGACTTCATATGAAGCTTCTGAAAATACTGCTGTTCCAGAGGATTCTCATAAAGACCGGAAGAAACCAGCGTAGTATCATCAGCCAGGATACGAAGATCCTTCTGTGCAAAATTCATCTGATTTTCTAACTGGTTAGAATAATATTCCAAAAGGCTTTCACTGGTTTTTACCGCCTCCTGGGACATGCTGCTTTGGGTAATGCGGACCACAAGAGACATAACAGCTATTTCAGCCAGAAGTATTACAAGAAACAACAGAATAAGAAGCTGTTTTAAACTGCGTCTGGCCGGAAAAGAGAAATGTGATTGAGCAAGTAATTTTATCATTCATCCTCTCCTTTCAGGTATTGATCAAGCTGTGATTGTTTTTCTGAAACAATGGCATCAATTCCTGCCGCTTTTAATTCCTGACGGATGACAGGCAGATATTTGGCAGGTTCCAGTTCACCGTTGATCAGGCCACTGTAATATTTCTGTGCAATAATACTGCATCGGGTAATCTCTGTGGATACCACCGTATCATCAAAAGAAAAACCAATGGCAATAGAACGGATAGAGGAATCATTGTAATCTGTGATCTGTTCCCAGAGATTCTCCGGAAGCCCCTCCCAGACAGGCATAAGCATTTCATTTCCATACATCCATCCTAAAAACTGGGAATAACGGCTGTTGTCCACGTTAATTCCTTCGGGATAACCGATAATTTTATGATCAGGATCTTTATATTCATAATGGATTCCTTCTACTCCGTAAGAAAGAATCCGGACCACATTTTCATCTGTGTACATGCGTTTTAAAAAGCGCATGGTAGTTTCTTTTGACTGGCTTTTGGCAGGGATCTGCCAGAAAAAACGGTCTGCATTAAAGGATGAGATATAATGGTTTCCAAGTATAACACAGCCGATTTTGGTACCGGAGCCCCTTGTTTCTTCCCCGTCAAATCCAGGATGATAGTGCGAGAAGCAACCAAATACCTTATGGGTTTTCAGATAATTAATAGCAGATATAGAAGCCCCTGTATCATCCATAATAAGTCCCTTTTTGCGCCAGCTATACATCTTGTTTACAAATGCACTGAACTCCGGTGTTTCGTATAAATTCACAACCTGAGAGGTCTGTCCATAGTTTCGCAGAACAGCCAGAGGAGCAGCAAAATCATCTCCAAGATTATCTATCTTCAACAGGGCACCTACACCTATATAAAGATTAATGGCAACCGGAATGACTGTGGAATCAACTTCTTTTAGCTTTAAAAGTTCCTTTTCCAGATCATCCAGAGTGTGGACATTCTCCATCTGAAGATCATATTTTTCTGCCAGCTGAACGTCATATTCAAAGCAGGGACTGCAGGAATAATCACGGATAGAAGGAAGTCCATAACGCAGGCCATTGACATATCCTGTATCCAGATAGTCCTTATTTAAAACATCCAAAATTCCTTCCCCTTCTGTTTTCAAAAGTGCATCCAGCGGTTCCAGAAGCTTCTGGGAAACAGCTTTATCCATGGCATTCTTGTCATTAAACAGAAGGTCAACAGGTTCGGCAGACTGGAGATTTCGGATATAATCATTTTTCAAAGTGGCTTCTTCTGCGATTTTAAACTGAACCTGGTAGTCTTCCACTTTAGAAAGATATTGGTTTAATTCCTGCTCTACCAGATTGAAATCCTGGCAGTTTTCTGCAGTTCGCTGCAAAATAATATGTATGGTTTCACGCTCTTTCTGATCACCATGCCTTTTCATATAAAAGCCGTATAAACACAGGCCGACAAGTAAAATAAATAAAAAAAGTACAGGTAATGAAAATATAAGCTTTCTGTTTTTTGACATTGTTGTAAATCTCCCCCAAGAATACCCTGTCATACAAGTATGTACGCGAATTGCGGAAGCTGCCTGACAGCGAAGCAATTCGCAGATATCAAGTCAGGGGCAAAATACATTTTGCCCCTGACATCATAGCGATACGCTTACATAAGCGGTTCCTTCGACGGCAATCCAGCCTTTCTCGGATACTTCTTTGCTGTTGTTTTTACCTTCTTTATTACTACAAAAGAGCGGTCCATATCCGTTCCCATAAGTGGGAATTTCACTACATCCTGAACCTTTCCGCCCAGAATTTTTACAGCATTTTCCGCCTGGGCCAGTTCCTCATCAATCTTTCCGGACTTATAAGAAATAAAGCTTCCGCCTTCTTTTACAAATGGAATGCAGTACTCTGAAAGGGTGCTTAAATTAGCCACTGCCCTTGATACACAGAAGTCATATTTCTCTCTGTATTCCTTTTGTTTTGCGTAATCTTCAGCTCTTCCATGAACCGCTGTAACGTCTTTTAAGCCTAACATTTCGATCACTTCATTGAGGAAATTTACTCTCTTATTCAGGGAATCCAGAAGTGTGATTTTCAATTCAGGAAAAGCAATTTTCAGCGGAATTCCAGGAAATCCGGCGCCTGTTCCTATGTCAATTGCAGCTTCCCCCTCAAGCTTTTTCTGGTCAAAATTTCCTACCTTTACAATGGAAAGGCTGTCTAAAAAATGCTTTAAAATTACTTCATCATAGTCTGTTATTGCAGTAAGATTCATCACTTTATTTTTCTCTACAAGATATTCATAATATGTGATAAACTGCTTTTTTTGCTCGTCAGAAAGGGTGATGGAAAGCTCCTCAAGTCCTTTCTCAAAAAAGGTCAGATCATATGCCATGTATTGTTGTTCTCCTATCATTATTTTCTTTACTTATTTTTCCATAAGTTCAAGCGCTGATATGATCACGCCCTCACTTCAAAATAGATCCAGCTGTAAATAACTTCCGTAAGTTCAAAGGCAACCAGACTCACATATCAAATCGTGGTTTCTGCGTTGTCAGGCGTGTGCTGCACATGATTGGCATGTCCATACTGTTCCATATACACCAGTAAAACAGAAATATCTGCCGGGGAAACGCCGGAGATTCTGGATGCCTGTCCAATTGATACCGGACGGTATAATTCCAGTTTCTGCCGTGCCTCAATACGAAGGCTTTTTACTTTTTCATAGTCCAGATCTTCCGGAATTTTCTTTGCTTCCAGCTTTTTAAACTGTTCTACCTGCTTCATCTGACGGCGGATATATCCGTCATATTTGATATTTATATTTACCTGCTCCTGCACATCCCATGGAAGCTCAGGGCGGTTTTTGTCGATTGAATCTACGTCCTCATAGGAAAGTTCCGGGCGGCGGATCAGCTCTGCAAGGCTGATTCCGGATTTCAAAGGTGTACTTCCCTTGCTTTCCAGAAGGGACTGTACCGCCTCGGTCATACCCACATTTGTATTCTCTACACGCTGGATTTCTTCTTTAATCAGGCGCTCTTTTTCCACTACTTTTGCGTAAGTTTCATCGTCTACAAGACCTACCTGCCAGCCTTTTTTACGAAGTCTTAAATCTGCATTATCCTGGCGCAAAAGCAGGCGGTATTCTGCGCGGCTTGTCATCATTCTGTACGGTTCATGGTTTTCTTTTGTTACCAGATCATCAATCAAAACACCGATATAAGCTTCAGAACGATCCAGAATCAGCTGCTCTTTTCCCAGCACTTCCATTGCTGCGTTGATACCTGCAACAAGCCCCTGGGCTGCTGCCTCTTCGTATCCTGAACTTCCGTTGAACTGGCCGCCACTGAAAAGGCCTTTGATCTTCTTAAATTCCAGAGTTGGGTAAAGCTGTCTCGGGTTAATACAGTCGTACTCAATGGCGTACGCATTTTTTACAATTTTGGCATGCTCCAGACCTGGTACACTGTGATACATAGCCTCCTGAACATCTTCCGGCAGGGAGCTTGACATACCGCCGATATACATCTCATTTGTATACAGGCCTTCCGGTTCAATAAATACCTGATGTCTTTTTTTATCTGCAAAACGGACTACTTTATCCTCAATGGACGGACAGTAACGTGGACCGGTTCCTTCTATCATTCCGGAATACAATGGAGAACGATCCAGGTTCTCTCGGATAATCTCATGAGTCGTCTCATTTGTGTAGGTAAGCCAGCAGGATTTCTGCTCTATCTGCACATCCTCCGGGTTCGTGGAAAAGGAAAATGGCACCACTCTTTCATCACCAAACTGCTCTTCCATCTTGCTGTAATCAATGGTATTTCCTGCAATTCTGGCCGGTGTTCCTGTTTTAAAACGGAACATTTCAATGCCAAGCTCCTTCAGGGAATCGGTAAGATAATTAGCTGCCTGGAGTCCGTTTGGACCTGTATAATTGCTTACGTCACCATAAATACATCTTGCTTTTAAGTAGGTTCCTGTACACAAAACAACAGCCTTACAATGGTAAATTGCCCCTGAATAAGTCTTTACTCCTGTGATTTTTCCATCCTCAACAAGAAGCTTTGTTACCTCTCCCTGACGAATGGTAAGGTTCTCCTGATTCTCCAGCGTTTTTCTCATTTCATTGCTGTATGCCTGTTTGTCTGCCTGTGCACGTAAGGAGTGGACAGCCGGACCTTTGGAACAGTTCAGCATCTTTGACTGGATAAAAGTCTTGTCAATATTTTTACCCATTTCTCCACCCAACGCGTCCAGTTCACGTACCAGATGTCCCTTGGAGCTTCCTCCTACATTTGGGTTACAGGGCATAAGTGCAATACTCTCTGCACTTACGGTAAACATAATGGTATTCAGTCCCAGTCTGGCTCCGGCAAGGGCTGCCTCGCAGCCTGCATGACCGGCTCCAACCACTACAATGTCATAATTTTCTTCTAATGTTTTCATGAAACTTCTCCTCATTTAATCTGACTATAAATGAGCAAATTTGAAAAAATGAACAATTAAATCCACTATATGCGGACAGTAACGATATCAAACAGGTATTGTGTTTGTATAGCACGTACAATCAACTATAGATTTTGTGTACTTTTCTGTATTTGCTCATTCATAGTAATCTGAATCACTTTCCCATACAAAACTTACTGAAGATCTCATTAACCAGATCTTCCCCGACCTCTTCTCCTGTAATCTTTCCAAGACTTCCATAGGCAGCCATCAAGTCAATGGAAAAGAAATCTTCCGGCATTTGATCTTCTATGCTTCTTTTTACCATGGAAAGGCTTTCTGCTGCCTCTTCCAGTGCTTCTTTGTGGCGGGCATTTGTAATATAAACCTCATCGTTAAAGGATATTTTTCCGCTGAAAAACATGCTCCTGATAGTGTCTGCAAGCTGTGTAATACCTGTTTCCTCTTTCGCAGAGATGGGGATTACAGGATGTGAAAGTTTTCCTTCCAGTTCCTCTATACTTACCGCCGGAGCAAGGTCCGTTTTATTGTACAGTACAATTGCTTTTCTGCCTTTCAGCATCTCTATGATTTCTTCGTCATTTTCATCAAGGACTGTAGAACTGTCCACCACGTAAAGGATCAGATCTGCTCCTTTTGCCACTTCCCTGGCACGGGTTACACCAATTTTTTCCACCACATCCTGGGTTTCACGGATTCCTGCTGTATCCACGATCTTCAGGGTAATTCCATGAAGTGTAATGTATTCTTCCAGAATATCTCTGGTAGTACCCTCAATATCCGTTACAATAGCTTTATTTTCCCCTACCAGAAGGTTTAAAAGGGAAGACTTACCTGCGTTTGGCTTGCCTACAATAACGGTTTCTATCCCCTCACGGATGATCTTGCCATCAGCCGAAGTTTTCAACAGTTCATCAATGGATTTCTGCTCTTTTTCCACAATTCCAAGTAACTTCTGTGGATATCCATCCAGACTGATGTGCTCCGGATCATCCAGGGCAGATTCAATAAATGCAATCTCATAGATCAGGTCACTGCGGATTTCTTTAATTGTTTTCTGCACGGAGCCTTTTAACTGGCTCATGGAACTTTTCAGGGCATATTCATTTTTCGCCTGAATCACGTCCATAACCGCCTCTGCCTGGGAAAGATCCAAGCGGCCATTGAGAAACGCTCTCTTGGTAAATTCTCCCGGGCCTGCAATTTTGGCACCGTTTTTCAGAACGGTTTCCAGAACCCGGTTCATGGCATACACACCGCCGTGGCAGTCAATTTCTACGGTATCTTCTCCTGTGAATGTTTTGGGCGCCCGCATAACCATCACCAGGACTTCATCCACAGTTTCTTCCCCATCATAAATATAACCATAATGAATGGTATGTGTAGGTACTTCTTTAATTTTCTTTTTACCACCTTTGGAGCGGTAGATCCGTGATATAATGTCCATGGCTTCCGGCCCGCTGATCCTTATGATCCCAATTCCCGAAGCACTCACAGCAGTAGATATCGCTGCTATTGTCGTATTCATGTAAATTCCTCCATATCGTTAATTCAATGATACCAGTGTCAAAAGGTCAAAAAGCCGTTCGTGCTTGCACGATAAGGCGT
>OLQK01001890.1_pt1 | contig 12381 bp, 10 predicted proteins | sample 1672501 | NCBI WGS metagenome assembly OLQK01 (sample SAMEA3136693, study PRJEB25190) | human gut metagenome | biome: human gut; feature: human-associated habitat; material: faeces | place: Austria | collected 2013 | reverse complement strand
GTAAATCAGCGGATTCCGAATGTTCGAGAATTGCGGGAGCTGCTTTGCAGCGGAGTGATTCGTGAATATCAAGTCAGGGATAAAATACATTTTGACCCTAACCTCATATAAAAAATTGTAAGAACTTCTTTGCTGCAGTACAATTCGCAGATATCAAACAGCTTACAATACAGTTCATTTGACTGAAAGGATAATATTTATGAAAAATAAAAAAAACAAACCTGTTTCTTCTTATCTTTTGATGCTTCTTGGCATAATAGCAGTCCTTGCCTGTGGGATTATCCTATATCTTTCCTATGACCGCAATAATCGGAAGGAAGCACAGGGATTTTTTGGCTCCAATACCGAAGCACTTGAAAAAGAGGGATTTACTTCTGATGTCTCTTATGCATCTGACTCTGACGAAGATTCCCAGCTTTTTTATGGTCCTTCTTTTGATGAATCTTATAACAGTGATTCTTCTAATTCCAATAATTCTGAATCTGATAATTCGGCATCTAATGATTCTGACGCCACAGATACTCGTGAAAGCGCCGGTCCTATGCCATCAGATTCTTCAAAAGCATCTGATCCCGGCGAATCTTCTGAAACAGAGGCAAATAGTCAGGGAACTATTTCGCCCTCTCATGGAAGTTCTGCTTTTGCAAATAATTCAGACGAAACTTTACATACCCTTCTTTCCCAGATCAAAGGCCAGCTTCCTGTTTCCAACGGTTCCTGGAGTGTCTATGTCTGCGATCTTTCTACCGGTACACAGGGCACCATTAACGAAAGCCAGATGCAGGCTGCAAGTCTGATCAAGCTTTATATTATGGGTGCTGTTTACGAAAATTACGAAACCTTAAGCCAGCAATATGGTACTGACACATTAAACACAAATTTAAGTTCCATGATCACTGTCAGCGATAATGATGCCGCCAATACCCTGGTATCATTTCTGGGAAACGGTGATTCCAGCACAGGGATGTCCAGGATTAATACCTTTTGTCAGGAACATGGGTACACCAGTACATCTATGGGCAGGTTACTTTTGGCCAGTAAAGAGTATGGAGATAATTACACTTCTGTAGCAGACTGTGGGAAATTTTTGAAAGAAATTTATGAGATTTGTAACGGCACATCCCAAAGTTCAGGGCTTTCTCATGCCGAAGATATGTATGCTCTGCTGAAACAGCAACAACGTACCAACAAAATTCCGGCAGCGCTTCCTGCCGGCGTACAGGTTGCAAATAAAACAGGAGAACTTTCTGATGTAGAAAATGATGTGGGAATTCTTTATAATACTGCTCTTGGAAATGATCTGGTCATATGCTTTATGTCAGAAAATCTTAACGATACTCAAGCTGCACAAAATACAATTGCACAGCTTAGCAGTATCATTTATTCTTCCTACAACGAATAAAAAACAGGCGGTCAGTACGTTTGGAGCCTGTTTGAAAAAGCTCATTCTCCTGCCGGTGATTCCTCATAAGATTTTTCCCAGATTTCTGAAAATACCGCCAACGGGCAGTCTGTAAGAAGACACATTAACAGAAAGCATTCGTAAGGATTCACAATATAAATCTCACTCATGCCACATTTCTTAAGGATTGCCTGTGCTTCTTCTATAAAATGGCGGTAACGCTCATATGGATCTTCGTCCTCCATTTCCTGGGAAACAATAAAAAACTCCAATGTCAGAAGATCAAAGCGTTCTACCGGGAATTTATGATTCAGAATGTTGGTAATTCTCTGTCTGCTGAACCTCTTCTGACTAAAGTGCTTGGCCAGAATGGAAGCAGACATTTTTTTTAGATTTCCCATCTGGTTGATAGGAATTCCATTACAAATCACCTTTTCCAGATCAGAAGGTGTAATATTCTTGGCAAGCCAGATTTTCTCCCGCCCTTTTTCTTCTTCATCCTTTTGATACATTGCAGCGATAATCTCTTTTGCACGCTGTAAAAGGCGGCAGAACTCCTGAAACGCCTGGCTTTTTTCATTCATTGGATCATCCCAGCCAGCTTTCAGACATGCAAGATATTTAAAAAGTTTTTCCTGTGTATCTATCGCCAGCTTTCCACTTAAAACATCTGCCACAGCGCTTTTATTTTCTGCCGGTTTTAATGTTTTATAGTATTCTTTAAATTCTTCTGCTTTACTGTAAGGGAGCTGTTTACTATAACAGTACCAGTAAATCACTTCCTCCGGATTATGGAAATCAAAATCCTGTTCCTTTAATACTCTGGTCAAAAAATCAGACACATCCTCTGCTGACATACGAAGCCCAAATCCAAGCAAAAATACTGTTTCACGCTTCACGGATGCCTGGGTAAGCCAGTTATTTACCAGTGCCGGAAGCTTCGTAGATGTGGGATTCATAGATTTCGGCGTATATGTCTCCTTAAAGGAATCTACCGCAATGTCTCTGTAAACTTCCTGGGGTACTTCTGCAAAAGGCTCTTCAAGTCCGGCTCTCTCATATATATATCGCTTCAGATGATCTCCAAAAGAAACAAGCTCCAGTTCCTTATACAGATAATGGAAGATCACCTCTGCATCTTCCTCTTCAAACCCTTCCAGACTTACTACCTGGCGGAACTTCTGTGCTGCTCTTCTGGTAAATTCGAAATCCTTCACAGAATCAAAGGCTACTGTCTGTTCGAAATCCAGATCCTGCATACGATTTTTCATAATCTATCACCTTCATTTTCTTTTTTATTCTGTAAAAACCAGGAACGTAAAGGATGTGTATCCTGTTCTATCTCGCATAAAATGATTGTAGCATTGTCTCTTGCCCCTTTTTCCAGTACTCTTTCCAGCAATGCCCCGGCTGCTGCCTCCACAGAAGAATTCCTTTCCATAATTTCCATGATTTCCGCTTCTGCCAGCATATCTGTCACTCCGTCTGAACACAGCAAAAAACGACTTCCCGCTTCATATTCCACAGTTTTCACAGCTGGCTCAAGCTTCATTTCTTCTTCCTCAATTCCTAGAAATTGTGTTAGCGGTGCCTTACCAAACCTGTATGTCCCAAGGACATGATCCCGGGAAATCTGTTGGATTCCTTCTTTGTTAATCAGATAAATCCTGCTGTCTCCAAGATTACAGATATAAATATTTTTCCTTCCAAAAACCGTCAGAGCCACAGTCGTTCCCATGGATGCAATCCGGTTCTCTCTACTGTATCTGCAAACAGCCTCATTCATCACCTGGCAGGCTTCCTGGAGAAAAAGCTCCGGACTCTTTTTCAGGCTCTTTTTGTGGGAATTATAATATTTTCCAAACTCTGCGGATGCAAGATAAGCCGCCATCTCTCCCTGGCTTTCACCGCCCATTCCGTCAAAAACTGCCATAACCGGCACATTTTCCCGCATCTTCATCCCTGTATGGATTTCTTTTAGGCCCTGATTTTCAGCCGGAAGACTTTCTCCGCAGCACCAGAAATTATCTTCATTATTTGTACGCACTTTCCCTGCATGGCAGGCATAGGCATAGTTGATATGATATGTCATTCCAATCCTCTTTGTTTACTCATCCAGCTGTTCCAAAGCATTTTTCCAGTATTTCTCGCCACGTTTGGTATACTCTGTACTGTCATTTTCCTTATCGTGAACAACCCCATCTGTATCAATCCATCGGATCAGTTTTCCACGATTGTCATAATAATACAGTTCTTTCTTATTGCCAGACCATATGTATGCAAAGAAAAGCCGTTCATCCCAGTAATAATATTCCTCATAAACTCCGTCTTCAGAGCTTTTCGGATAAATCAGTGCTTTCACAAGCTTGCCATTATTGTCATAATAGCGAAGACGATCTCCTTCTTTCCCAACTTCTTTACAATCGGATAATTCTTCTACAATGGTATTTGCCTGCTCCTTGACAGTCTGAATGGCTGTGAAAAAATCATCAATCTGGGCTGTACTGTTATCATTAGCCTCCAGCACCTCCATTACGCTCTCATTATTCTGTGCCTTCTTATCCTCATCGTGAATAAGCTTCATATAAACACCCATAATGATACACGCAGCCAATGCTACCACTGCAAGAGACACTGTCCATGGAGAAATCTGTCTTTGTGGAGGCTGCTGCTTTCCTGGAGTTTTTTCGCTTTTTTTCTTTCTTTGTGGATACCTGGCAGAATTCTGGGAAATCTTCGAAGGCTTTCCTTTCTGCATTTCTTCCTCGCGAATCACTTTCTCCGTCTGCGGATCAGAAGCTATATAAGTCTTTTCCTGTTCTTCAGGCTGTGTTTCCTCCCTGTGATACCTTCGCTGGTCCTTCTCAAGTGTACCGGCATCTGCCAGTTCCCACTGTGATTTCTCCCATTCTTTCTCTGCACTTACAGGAGCAAGCCGCAGACTCTCCAGGTCACGCAGCATATCCTCTGGTCTCTGGTAACGTCTGGCTGGCTCATAAGAACATGCTTTTAATATAATATGAGAAAAAGCAGCACTGGCCTTAGATGGAGCCGGTATCTTCTCTCCTGCCATTCTTTTTGCCAGAGCATTTTCCTTATCTCTGTATGTGATCAGCTGCTTATCAAGTGATAAGAAAGGCAGCCTGTTCTGATTCATCAATTTATATAAAACAAGTCCAAGTGAATAAATATCCACACTACTGTCATATTTCTCACCTTTATAAATTTCCGGAGCCATGTAGGAATATGTACCTTTCTTGGACATGCTCCCCACGGTATATGCCTGTTCCCGGGCAATTCCAAAATCACCCAGTTTAAAATCACCAAATCTGGACACAAATATATTCTCCGGCTTCACATCGCGATGAATAATATTCAGTTTCCTACAGTAAATCAGTGCCATACTTAAATCACAGCCAAGCTTTATTACTTCTTTTTCTGTAAGCTCCTTGCCTGTGCAATAATCCATAAAGCTGGTCAGATATTCCATTCTTATGGAAATATCCCAACCAATTTCATCAAGATATTCTACAATTTTAAAATCTTCAAAGGAGACTACATGGGAATTTCCGCAAAAATGTTCCATAGTATAGATTTCCTGAACACAGTCTTCCACCAGGTTTCGGAAATATTCTCTGGTAGACTGCTCGTTGTCCATCTCTGCTCTTACGCTGTCAAGTTCTCCTTTACTTCCGGGAATGGAAATGATCTTAATTGCGGAATAAAAAGAACGGCCGCGTTCTGTCCGCTTCGCCTTATATACCTTGCCGAAAGAACCTTCGCCTATTTTCTCCACAAGCTTCCACTCCGGCCATACAGAAACCGGAACCTCTTTATCCATGCACGATTCCCTCCTTTCTCTATAGCATGTTTAAAAAAGTCTTTCCGCAAAGTGGAACGTACAGATTGCGGAAATGATTCTTCAAACAGTTTTTAACATATTATACTAGAATCTTACCACAAATGATAGCTTCCTCTGTATTTTCCTCTATCCATATATTTCCATTTTACGATAGCAAAGCGTGCCCCGAAAAGCTTTCTGCAAACACTCAAGAAAAATTTGTAACAGAGCTTTCCTCTATTTCACATAAATTTACAAGAATCTGCGCTATCTGCCTGATTTCCGGTATGCTGGCATATTCATTGCAGCTGTGCACCTGATTCATGGATGTTGCAATTACCAGTCCCTGAATTCCATGCTGTGCAAAAACATTATTATCACTTCCACCGAATGTCTTTTCGAATTCTGCTTTTAAACCAGCTTTTTCCACTGCTTTTTTGTAATTTGTAGCAGTTTTTCCACCAAGCTCTGTCTCGTATGCAATAATATTCAGTTTTTCTTCCCATTCAAGCTTTGCACCTGCGCTTTTTGCCTCTTCCAGAAATACATTATGGTATTCCTTTAGAATTTTCATTGCTTTTTCATGATTCAGGCTTCGTATCTCACCTTTGACCAGACAGCTTTCCGGAACAATATTGGTTCCTGCGCCGCCTGTAAATATCCCTATATTTGCAGTAGTATTTTCATCAATTCTGCCCTGTGGAAGCCTAGCAATTGCTTTTGCCGCTGCCTGGATGCTGTTAATTCCCTTCTCTGGATAAAATCCGGCATGTGCTGCTTTTCCCTGTACAGATGCTACAAACGAAATTAAAGTTGGAGCCGCATAAGCTGCTGCCCCGATTTTTCCGCTAAGATCAAGGGCGTAAGCTTCTTTGGACCGGATTTTGCTGTAATCAAACGCATTTGCACCCTTACAATACAATTCTTCTCCTGTAGTGATAAGAACTTCCACAATTCTGTGAGGAATCCTTTTTTCCTTCAGATAACGCAGTGCTTCATAAATTGCGGTGACGCCAGCCAGATCATCTGCTCCAAGTACGGTAGTTCCATCACTTGTCACAGTTCCATCTGGATGGAAAACTGCTTTTTTATTACATGCAGGCTCTACTGTGTCCATATGTACTCCCAGAAGAAGCGGTTCACTTCCTGATACGCCCTCCACCCTTGCAAACAAATTTCCTGCATTTGATCCTGTTATTTCCTGTGTCTGGTCTTCTTCCAAGAAAACACCGATTTCACCAAATAATTTTTTTAGATAATCTGCCATCTTGCGTTCTTTCAAAGACGGAGAATCAATAGACACCAGTTTTCCAAATATTTCTGCTATTTTTTTATCTTCTCTCATGAGTCATCCTCCTGACAATTTTTTCTGTTATTCCAGGAATTATCCTGCTTTGTGGGATTCCCTGCCTGCAGGATTCTCCGCCTGCGGCGGGTCACCTCGAGCGACATCTTCCATTCCACCGCTTCTGGATTCTGCCCGGTAGGACTTTTTGTGTAACAGGGAATTTAGGCGGAATCTCCTGTTACACAAAAAATCCTGCCCTCACATAGCATAAACGATTGTGCTACGCAAAGACAGGTACTACGAACTCCATTCGTTCTGCTTGCCTTATTATATCATATATTCCGGCTGTGCCATAATGTTCATTTTACGGAAAAATTCCTGGGTTCGTGGATTCTTGGGATGGTCAAATACTTCTTTTGGAGTGCCATCCTCTACCACATGTCCTTTATCCAGGAAAATCACTCGATTTGACACATGGCGGATAAAATTCATTTCATGGGATACCAGAAGCATTGTATATCCCTGTGCGGCTACTTTGCGGATTACATCCAGAACTTCCCCTACCAGCTCCGGATCAAGTGCAGATGTTGGCTCATCCAGAAGCAATATCTGAGGTTTCATTGCAAGTGCTCTCGCAAGTGCTACTCTTTGCTGCTGCCCGCCAGAAAGATGCTTGGGATAATGGTTCGCCCATGGTGCCATTCCAACCAGCTTCAGCTGCTCTGTAGCAATTTCTCTTGCCTGGTCTTTTGGCAGCTTCTTCACCACAATAAGGCCTTCCATTACATTCTCAAGGGCTGTTTTTTTCTCAAAAAGATTGAAGCGCTGAAATACCATTCCAGTATTCTGACGCAGATACAAAAGATCTTTTGGCTTATTTTCTGCCAGATCAATGGTCTTGTCGCCAATTGTCACAGTTCCTTTTTCCGGAGTTTCCAGACGGTTTACACATCGCAGAAGCGTGGATTTTCCAGTTCCGGAAGGACCTATGATTCCAACTACATCTCCTTTTTTAATATCCAGACTAATATCATCCAGTACAACATTATCATTAAATTTTTTTGATAAATGGTTAATTTTTATCATTGGTATTTTCCTCCTGGACAATATTTACCAGCTCTACCTGATCTGGAATACGGATTTTATTTTCAATAATACGAATTAACTGCTCAATAATCAGTGTGATCACCCAATAAATAATTGCCAGGGACACATATACTTCAAAATAACGATAGGTTTTTCCGGCGATGATCTGTCCCTGTGCAGTAATTTCTACCACTGCACAGGTAAATGCAAGGGAAGTACCTTTGATAATACTGATCAGGGAATTTCCCAAAGTTGGAAGTGCAACTTCAATAGCCTCTGGAAGAATAATTCTGCGAAGTGCCTGTGGATATGTCATTCCAAGGGCATGTGCAGCTTCAATCTGCCCGTTGTCTACAGACTGAAGTGCAGACCTTATGATTTCTGCCATAAATCCAGCCTGATTCAGTCCCAAAGCTACCATAGCATATGCAAAGCCTGGTATTTTTGCTACTGCAAGATCAGTTCCAAATTTCTGATTGATAGCCTGGAAGAACATTGGAATTCCAAAGAAAGCCACATACAACTGAACAATTACCGGAGTTCCTCGAAGGAGAGAAATCAAAAGATTGGTAATCTGTGTAAGCACTTTTATTTTCCGCATTTTTATAATTGCCATTAAAAGTCCCAGAAGAAGGCCAAGGAGCATAGAAAGTAATGCCAGCTCCAGGGTAATCGGTAATTTTTCCAGCAATTCCGGAATGGATGTAAATACCAGTGATACGTCAAATAATTTTCCCATGATTTTTCTCCTACAAGTTATAATTACAGATATTTCTCTACCAGTACACAGGTAAATCCCAAATTGACTGGTTTTTTTGTTTTTACTGAATTTTCAGTTTTTTCCGTCTTTTCTGTCTTATGATGTCTTTCATATATGGACAGATCTGCATCTGGGTTTAACTGATAGCCCAGCTTTTCATAGAAACCTGCAGCTCGGTCCTGGCTGCTGATCACTATGTGATTAATGCCGTACTCCTTTAACCAGTTTTCGGCTTCCTGGATTAAAATTCTGCCGTAACCGCCTTCTTGTTTTTCCCTCACTACGCAGACACGTTCGATCTTGCCGGTCTTTTCGTCAGGAAAAGCGATTCGGCAGCCTGCCACTGGCTTATGGTTTTCCACCAGAAGCACAGCCTGCAGGTCTTCCTCTTTTTCATCATGTGAAAATTCCAGTTCGATTGGAATATTCTGTCCCATGCAAAAGGCATCTGTCCTCACATAATCATACGCTTTGTATTTCCAGGCCTCTGCCCCTTTTTCGATCCGATAAATCTCCACCATGACTTTTCTCCTTTAATTAATTGTTTCCTCGAAATATTTTTCATCCGGGCTGGTATCTACTCCAAGATATTTCTCTGTAATTTCTGCCAGTGTTCCATCTTCTTTCATTTCTTTGAGGACTGCATCTACATCCTCACGAAGAACTGCACCCTTTTCATTTTTTCCAAAAAGGAAGTAGGTGTTGTTTTGTGGGAAAAGAAAATCTTCTGTTTCTTCATCAATGGGATTGGCTACAAGCTGTCCCTCAAGTCCAAAGCTTGGAAGAAGATTGTCAATAAGCGGGCCATCATCAATTGCCACATCTGTTGTTCCATCTACAATGTGCTGGTAACGGACCTGGAAGTTTGTGTTGTCATACATAATCTCAATCTGATGATCTGGATTTTCCTCGTTCCAGGTTTCCAGTGCATTCGCAGTAAGGCTTCCGGCTGTCAGCTCAATTTTGTATCCTCTGTCTGCCAGATCCTCAAGAGAGGTAAGCGGCTCATCATCCGCTCTCTGGATATACTCATTAAAGCTTGTTTTGTATGGGAAAGAGAAATAATAGGATTCTGCTCTCTCGTCTGTATATCCATAATTGTTAATTGCAATATCATACTGGCCACTGATCACACCCTGAAGTGCATCCGCTGTATCAATCTGAAGTTCATATTGGGGCAGACGGTTAAAAACCTCTTCTACAATATCAATATCCACACCGGTAAGCTCGTTGTCGTCTCCTACATAAAAGTATGGTGCCAGAGAACCGCTTGTTACTCCTTTAACTACCGTTACGTCAGAATCAGCAAATACGCTGACTGCGCCGCCTGTAAGGCTGGCTGCTGTAAGTCCTGCCAGTAAAACTGCTGTATATTTATTAAATTTTTTCATAATTTTATCCTCACTTTTCTGCAATAATAAATGACCCCATCCAGATTTCAACATCATTTTATTTGATTATAAAAGTCCCTTAAGTGGATTAATGGATGCATCCACAGATAAAGTTCCGTTTTTCGGGTTTCTGTCCTCCCATTTCGGGCTGTTCCAGATGGTTTTGGAAATCGGTCCTGCATAATCCTCATATGTCTCGCCTTCCGGATGACGAAGAAAGACCTCATCTGGTGTTTTGCTTAATTTTCTTCTCTCGCCATCGTCTGACCATAATTTTTCGAAATCTACTTTTGAAAGGATTCTGTCATTATATCCTCTGAAAAGAACCTCTCCCAGCTTCTTTTTAGGTCCATCCAGTGCCAGTACCTGTGGATCGCTGCCATGACGGAAAGCAGGAATTGCATAAAGCTCACGTAAGTAACCCCAGATATTTTTGTAATCGCGGATTGGCTTTTTCACCGGGCCGATATTGTGGTAATAGCTTACATCCCAGCGTACCAGGGTAACATAAGCGCGGACATCGCTGTCTGTAATGTAAGCTCCGAAGAGGAAACGGTTTGTTTCCAGTCTTTTGTCCAGTTTTTCAAGTGATTCATAAAAATCTTCATATGCTTCATCATACGCCTCCGGTGACTGGCAAAATGCCATACGATAATGTCCATTGTTTACATGTGGGAACAGCCAGTCGTTAAACTCATCAATCTCTTTACGGAATTTCTTCGGGTACAGATCTGGCGCGTCCTTTGGCTGAAAAGGACGGAACTGAACCTCAATGTAATTGGTAAGACGGTGATAGTCGTTGTTTACTGCTTTCTTTTCTTTAATATCTACCAAAGTAGGAGTTGTTGCCCGGCCTTTAAAATCCGGATTGGCTCTCTTATAAAACTCACTTAAAAAATAAGCTCCTGTTTTGGGATCTTTAAATCCAGGCTGATCACCAAAAGCATGTCCGTACCGGTTTGTCTCACCGGAGTGTGTTACTCTTGTGTCGGAAATTACATCCTGCAGTCCCAGAAGATCTCTTACAATAATCGGTCTGTTTGACCAGTTACATCCTGTGGCCCAGTAGATTCCGAAACGGTTTGCTTCCGCTTTCAGATCTCCTTCTTCATCACCAAATGGCTGGATAAAAGCATTTGGCTGTCTGATAAAGGCTCCTCTTTCATCAATTTCCACTAAAGTTTCATTTGGTCTTGGATCTACTCCAACCTCTTTTGCAAACTGTTCTGCAAGCTCATCTGTATATTTTACTTCTTCTTTAACTTCCTCAACTGCTGAAAAACTGCATCCGCATCCACTCATTTTATTTTCCTCCAAATATTCTATAATAAAAAGGTACAAAAATAGCAGGTTCATATCCGAATACCTGCTTCAAAAACTTTCTCATCCTTTATGGTATTTACGCATATGTATATAAAACAGATTTTATTTTTTCTTTCTCATCATGAAGCCGCAACAACAGCAACAACACATGACTTCTTTCTCCATGTTCATGCTACAACACATCTTGGTTGTTTTAACTGATACTGTCATCTTGGTTTCTCCTTTCCTAGTAAGTTGATATGTTTTATATGTTTCCTTTGATGTTGCTTATTATAAAACAGAATTTCTGCAGATGCAACCCCTAAATACCAATTTGGGAATCGCAGTTTCATAGAGCCAGTTATAGGTTAATGCTATAGCTAAAGTATGAAAAAAGCCCCCGGAGCAACATTTCTGTCACCCCAGGGGCATGTAAATTACATCTTTATTTATTATTCTTCACTGTCATCAGCGGAATCTTCATCTTCGAATGTATCGTCAGAATCTTCTGCATCTTCTGGGAGCTCATCAGCTTCCAGTTCTTCAGAGTTCTCTGCTACATCCAGCAGATCCTGGTCGTCATCCATCTCATCGAAATCAATTTCCTCCGGCTCTTCTGGCATACCAGTGTCAAGCTCTACATCGCTGTAGCACTTCATACCTGTACCAGCCGGGATCAGTTTACCAATGATAACGTTCTCTTTCAGACCGATCAGGTGGTCAACCTTACCCTTGATAGCAGCCTCTGTCAGAACCTTGGTTGTTTCCTGGAAGGAAGCAGCTGACAGGAAAGAATCTGTAGCAAGAGATGCCTTGGTGATACCAAGCATTCCCTGTTTTCCAACTGCAGGACGTAATCCTTCAGCCTCCAGCTTCTCATTTACTTCCTCATATTCAAGGAAGTCAACAAGTGTTCCTGGAAGGAATTCGGAATCTCCGTTATCCTCGATACGGATCTTCTTCAGCATCTGGTGTACGATAACCTCGATATGCTTATCATTGATCTCAACACCCTGAAGACGGTACACACGCTGAACCTCACGAAGCATGTAATCCTGAACAGCACGAACACCCTTGATTCTAAGGATATCATGTGGGTTTACACTTCCTTCTGTAAGCTCATCACCGGCTTCCATAACCTGTCCGTCCATAATTTTAATACGGGAACCGTATGGGATCAGATAGGTCTTGGACTCTCCAGACTCCGGATCTGTTACAATGATCTCTCTCTTCTTCTTGGTGTCGTTGATTGTAGCAACACCTTTAATTTCAGTGATAACAGCAAGTCCTTTCGGCTTTCTTGCCTCGAAA
>OLQK01001888.1_pt1 | contig 12397 bp, 10 predicted proteins | sample 1672501 | NCBI WGS metagenome assembly OLQK01 (sample SAMEA3136693, study PRJEB25190) | human gut metagenome | biome: human gut; feature: human-associated habitat; material: faeces | place: Austria | collected 2013 | reverse complement strand
GAATTGGAGGAATGATGAAAGGAAGTCGTTTTAAATTAAACCAGAATCATGCACCAATACATGAAGCTCTGGAGACTTTCCGTCGTATGAGGGTTGTACCATTTGATGTACCTGGCCATAAACGAGGAAGAGGCAATCCGGAACTGACAGAATTTCTGGGACAAAAATGTGTAGGTGTCGATGTTAACAGTATGAAGCCACTGGATAATCTCTGCCATCCGGTATCAGTAATACGGGAGGCAGAAGAACTGGCAGCAGATGCTTTTGGAGCAGCACATGCATTCTTGATGGTAGGAGGCACGACAAGTTCCGTACAGACGATGGTCCTGACTGCCTGCAAACGTGGAGATGAGATCATACTGCCTCGTAATGTCCACAGGAGTGTTTTGAATGCACTTGTTTTATGCGGTGCGATTCCTGTTTATGTAAACCCGGAGGTGGATCAGCGGCTCGGAATTTCCCTTGGAATGAAAAGGGAACAAGTGGAGAAAGCAATAAAAGAACATCCAAAGGCAGTTGCAGTACTGGTAAACAATCCGACTTATTATGGAATATGCAGTGACCTGCGTGCGATCGTCAAGATGGCCCATGATGCAGGAATGCTTTGCCTGGCAGATGAGGCACATGGAACGCATTTTTATTTTGGAGGAGGTCTTCCGGTTTCTGCCATGGCAGCAGGTGCAGATATGGCAGCTGTGTCCATGCATAAGAGTGGAGGAAGTCTTACACAGTCAAGCCTTCTTCTTACTGGTCCGGACGTACACGCAGGATATGTGCGCCAGATCATCAACCTGACACAGACGACCTCAGGAAGCTATCTTCTTATGTCAAGCCTTGATATTTCAAGAAGAAACCTTGCACAGCGCGGCCGTCAGATTTTTCACCAGGTAGCCGATATGGCAGAATACGCCAGAGAGGAAATCAATGCGATCGGCGGTTATTATGCGTTTGGCAAAGAACTGGTAAACGGAGATTCCGTTTTTGATTTTGATATAACGAAACTGAGTGTACATACGCTGGATATCGGACTTGCTGGAATCGAAGTGTACGATATTCTGCGTGACGAATATGATATTCAGATAGAGTTTGGAGATATCGGTAATATTCTTGCGTATCTTTCCATTGGAGACCGTGCGCAGGAAGTAGAGCGGCTTGTGAGCGCGCTCGCAGAGATACGCAGACGTTTTCAGACAGATGGTTCAGGACTTCTGAGCCAGGAATATATTGATCCACAGGTAGTGACCAGCCCGCAGGATGCTTTTTATGCGGATAAATGCAGCCTGCCGCTTCGTGAAACCGAGGGTAAGGTCTGCAGTGAATTTGTAATGTGCTACCCGCCTGGAATTCCGATTCTTGCACCGGGAGAACGTATCACAGCAGAGATCCTGGATTATATTGAGTATGCCAAAGCAAAGGGCTGTAATATGACAGGACCGGAAGATCCAGATATTTTGAGACTGAATGTTCTGACAGGGAGGGAATGACAATGGAAATGTGGTTTTCAGAATTTCATACACCGGATGTGAAACACAGCATCCGGGTAAACCGCCAGCTTTATTCCAGACAGAGTGAGTATCAGAGAATTGATATTTTTGAGACACCGGAATTCGGTCGAGTGCTGACTCTGGACGGAAATGTAATGCTGACAGAGCGTGACGAATTTATTTATGATGAGATGATCACGCATGTGCCGATGTCGGTCCATAAAGAGGCAAGAGACATTCTGGTAATCGGTGCCGGGGATGGCGGCGTTGTCCGTGAACTGACCAGATATGACAGAGTGTGTCACATTGATCTGGTAGAAATGGATCCGATGGTTGTTGAGGCCTGTCGTGCCTATCTTCCGGGAAATGCCTGCAGACTGGATGACAGAAGAGTACATCTTCATTATGAAAATGCGCTGAGATTTATCCGAAGATGTGAAGCAAGATATGATCTTATCATCGTGGATTCCTCTGATCCGTTTGGTCCGTCTGAAGGATTGTTTACCCGTGAATTTTACGGAAATTGTTACAATGCGCTGAAGGATGACGGGATTATGGTAAACCAGCAGGGAAGCCCGTTCTACGCAGAAGATGCACATGCAATGCAGCGCAGTCATAAAAGGATTGCCAGCACCTTCCAGATCAGCCGTGTTTACCAGGCACATATCCCAACCTTTGCTGCAGGTTACTGGCTGTTCGGATTTGCAAGTAAAAAATATCATCCGGTGGATGACCTGGATGCAGAGGCATGGAATGCATTAAATCTCCGTACACGTTACTATACGACCAGACTCCATAAAGGGGCATTTTATCTTCCGGCTTTTCTGGAAGACATGCTGAAAGAAGTGGAGGATTAAGTTATGATGTTACCTAATATAGAAACTTTTATCGGCTGCGAAAGCAGTTTTGAGGAAGCATCCATTGTTCTTTATGGTGCGCCGTTTGATTCTACAACAAGTTTTCGTCCGGGTGCCCGCTTTGGCCCATCAGCCATGCGCCATGAGAGTTTTGGCTTGGAGACCTACAGTCCGTATCAGGATAAAGACCTTATAGACATCAGCGTATTTGACAGCGGAGATCTGGAGCTTTGCTTTGGAAGCAGTGAAATAGCACTTTCAGACATTCAAAAGAGAGCAGAAGAAATTTTGAAAGCAGGAAAATTCCCACTGCTTCTGGGAGGAGAACATCTGGTAACATTGGGAGCAGTGCGTGCCGCAGCTGCAAAATATCCGGATCTTCATATTATTCATTTTGATGCTCATGCAGATCTGAGAGATGATTATCTCGGAGCAAAATTAAGTCACGCCTGTGTTCTTCGAAGATGCCATGAAATTGTGGGAGACGGCCATATCCATCAGTTCTGTATCCGAAGTGGAGAGAGAGAAGAATTTCAGTTTGCTTCCAGACACACAGATTTTCATCCGTTTACTTTTGAAGGACTGGAAGAAACAGTCAGAGAGCTGAAAGAGAAACAGGTTCCGGTATATTTTACAATTGATCTGGACTGTATGGATCCATCGGTATTTCCGGGGACAGGAACTCCGGAGGCGGGTGGCGTGAGCTTTTTAGAGCTTCTTAAAGCAATCCGTACCGTTTCTCAGGCAAATCTGGTAGGGGCAGATGTCAATGAACTGGCTCCTATGCTGGATGCGAGCGGTGTTTCAACTGCAACAGCCTGCAAGGTCCTTCGTGAACTGCTTCTGGCGATTGCAAAATAATATTAATAGAAAACAGTAATATATCAACATAAAAAAGGAGAAAAATTATGAGTAGAGTATTAGTGATCGGCTGCGGAGGAGTAGCCAGTGTGGCAATTCAGAAATGCTGCCAGGTTGATGAGGTATTCACAGAAATGTGTATTGCAAGCCGTACAAAGGAAAAATGTGATGCACTTGTAGAAAAACTGAAAGGAAAGACAAAAACCGTTCTTACTACAGCTAAGGTGGATGCAGATGATGTGGATCAGCTGATCGAACTGATCAACAGCTACAAACCAGATCTGGTAATGAACGTCGCACTTCCTTATCAGGACCTGACGATCATGGATGCATGTCTGGCATGTGGTGTAAACTATATGGATACAGCAAACTATGAGCCGGAAGATACTGACGATCCGGAGTGGCGTGCAATTTATGAAAAACGCTGCAAAGAAGAAGGATTTTCTGCATACTTTGATTATTCCTGGCAGTGGGCATACCGTAAAAAATTCGAAGATGCAGGACTTACAGCACTTCTTGGATGTGGATTTGACCCGGGTGTTACACAGGCTTACTGTGCCTATGCATTAAAGCATGAATTTGATCAGATTGATACCATCGATATCCTGGACTGCAACGGCGGTGATCATGGATACGCATTTGCGACAAACTTTAACCCTGAGATCAATCTTCGTGAAGTAAGTGCACCGGGAAGCTACTGGGAAAACGGACACTGGGTAGAAATCCCACCGATGGATATCAAGAGAGAATATAACTTTGACCAGGTTGGAGACAAGGATATGTATCTGCTCCACCATGAAGAGATTGAGTCTCTTGCAAAAACAATCCCGGGTGTAAAACGTATTCGTTTCTTCATGACTTTTGGACAGAGCTATCTGGATCACATGCGTTGTCTTGAAGATGTAGGAATGCTTTCTACAACACCGATCCAGTACAATGGACAGGAGATTGTTCCGATCCAGTTTTTGAAAGCACTGCTTCCGGACCCTGCAAGCCTTGGACCACGTACAAAAGGAAAAACAAATATTGGATGTATCTTTACTGGTGTAAAAGACGGAAAAGAAAAAACATACTATATTTACAATGTATGTGATCATCAGGAATGCTATCACGAAGTAGGAAGCCAGGCAATCAGCTATACAACAGGTGTTCCGGCAATGTGCGGAGCACTTATGATGCTGACAGGAAAATGGATCAGACCAGGTGTGTATACTGTAGAAGAATTTGATCCGGATCCGTTCCTGGATGCTCTTGATCGTTATGGACTGCCACGCAGTGAAAGCCACGATCCAAAGCTGGTAGACTGATGGGAGGATTGGATAAAAGAGCTCCGTTTACAGCCACCGGCGGAATTATTCCGCCGGAATTCCAGAATATAAAAACACCCTGCTACATCCTAGATGAAAAAGCACTCATAAAAAATGCAAAACTGCTCGGTGAAGTGTCTGAGCGAACAGGCTGTAAGATGCTCCTGGCACAGAAAGCATTCAGCAATTATGACTGCTATCGTTTTTTTGAGCCGTATCTTGCAGGTACGGAGGCCAGCGGACTGTTTGAGGCACGACTCGGAGCAGAGGAAATGCCGGAAAATGAGGTTCATGTATTCTGTGCAGGCTACCGGGCAGATGAATTTGAAGAACTTCTTCAGTATGCAGACCATATTGTGTTTAATTCACCATCGCAGCTCCTGCGTTTTGGTGCAAAGGCAAAAGAAGCAGGAAAGAGCGTGGGACTGCGGATCAATCCGGAATGCTCCACACAGGAGGGTCATGATATCTATGATCCCTGTGCACCGGGAAGCCGTATGGGAACAACAAGAGCACAGTGGGACGAAGCTCTTCAGAAAAATCCGGAACTTTTGGATTTACTTGATGGACTTCATTTCCATACTCTCTGCGAGCAGGATTCCGATGATCTGGAGACAACTCTTGTTTCAGTAAAGAAGCATTTTGGTGATCTCGCTTCCAGAGTAAAGTGGATCAATTTTGGCGGTGGCCATCATATCACAAGACCAGGTTATGATATTGAACGACTGGAACGCTGTATCCGGATGGTACAAGAGGAATGGAAGACAGAGGTTTATCTTGAACCCGGAGAAGCGTGGGCGTTAAATGCAGGATTTTTGCTGACCAGTGTGCTGGATGTTCTGAAAAACGGAGAGACACAGATTGCAATTGTGGATGCCAGCGCAGCCTGTCATATGCCGGATGTACTGGAAATGCCTTATCTTCCGCCACTTTTGGGAACAGATGAGACAGAAGAGGGTGGAATCACTGTTCGCCTTGGAGGACCGACCTGCCTGTCAGGAGATGTGATCGGAGAGTATAAATTCCGACAGCTTCCGGAATACGAAGATCTTCTGATGTTTGGAGACATGGCTATCTATACTACATGCAAAAATAACACCTTTAACGGAATGCCATTGCCGAATATCTGGCTCAGACGTGCTGACAATACGATGCAGCAGCTTACAGATTTTGGTTATATGGATTTTAAGGAAAGACTGGGAAGTCGCGAATAGCGGCTTCCTTTTTTGTGTCATGAGTATGTCACCAGACTAAATATGTTAATATGGAATATGTCTGTCATAAATAGGAATACCTCAATATCCCCATATGGGGCTTATTGAAGCCGTACCGTTTTGGTATCATTGAGTAAGCTAAGTTACCAAATAAAAAGCGAGGGAACAGATAATGAAAAAGGGGATTTTAACAATTGCCGGAATGCTTCTGACTGTATCACTGGTCAGCGCCGGAACCACAGTGCCTGTACTGGCAGATGAAGAAACAACACTGGTATACGGAAGCGGAGATTATACCAGAATCAACCCGGCTATGGACGAACATGGCGAGATCAATATTCTGATCTTTAATGGATTAACTGCACATGACGGAGACAATCAGGTAGTTCCGGGACTGGCAGAAAGCTGGGAATTTGATGATGCAACAAATACCTACACATTCCACATGGCAGAAGATGCTAAATGGCAGGATGGCGAACCTGTTACAGCAGACGATGTTAAATTTACGATCGAAGCTATCATGGATCCGGAAAATGGTTCTGAGAATGCACCAAACTACGAAGACGTAGAAGAGATCAACGTGGTTGATGACCATACAGTTGAATTCAAACTCGAGGACAAAAACGTTGCATTTCTTGACTATATGACAATGGCAGTTCTTCCTAAGCATCTGCTTGAGGGAGAGGATATGCAGACATCTGATTTCTTCCGTAATCCGGTTGGAACTGGCCCATACAAAATTGAATCCTGGGATGAAGGACAGGCTATCACACTTGTTAAAAATGAAGATTACTTCAAAGGTGAGCCTTCTATCGATAAAATCGTATTTAAGATCGTACCAGATGACAATACAAAAGCTCTTCAGTTAAAATCCGGAGAACTGGATCTGGCTCTTTTAACTCCAAAGGATGCAGCAGCTTTTGCCGGAGACGATGCTTATACATGTTATGATATGAAGACTGCTGATTATCGTGGAATCATGTTTAACTTTGGAAACGAATACTGGCAGAAAAACCGTGACCTGATCCCGGCAGTATGCTACGGACTTGACCGTCAGGCAATCATCGACGCAGTTATCCTGGGACAGGGAATGCCTGCTTATGGTCCTCTTCAGAGAAATATCTACAACTGTGAAGATGTTGAGCACTATGATTACAATCCGGAAAAATCAAAAGAAATCCTTGAAGCTGCCGGATGTGAGATGGGTGATGATGGATTCTACTACCGCGACGGCGAAAAAGTAGGTTTTGTGATCAGTGTAAGTGCCGGAGACCAGGTACGTATTGACATGGCTCAGATCGCAGCACAGGAACTGAAGGAAATAGGTATGGATGTATCTGTAGAAATCCCGGCACAGACAGACTGGGCAGGACAGATGGCATTCCTGATCGGATGGGGAAGCCCGTTTGATGCTGACGATCATACATATAAAGTATTCGGAACAGATAAGGGAGCAAACTACTCCAGCTACTCTAACGAGGAAGTTGACAAATATCTGACAGAAGCAAGACAGTCCGATGATCCGGAGGTTCGTAAAGAAGCTTATGCTAATTTCCAGAAAGCTCTTGCAGAGGATCCGGCTTATGCAATGATCTGTTATATCGATGCAAACTATGTTGCTGACAGCAATATCAAGGGAATCAATCCTGATACCATTATGGGACATCACGGAGTTGGTATTTTCTGGAATGTTGCAGACTGGACTATTGAATAAATAAAACGAGATAAGGGTTGTGACGGGGGCACGCGGAGTGCCCCCTTTTTACACGAGCGGAAAAAGGGTTGAAAATGGAACATTTATTAGAGGTCAAAAATCTTTCAGTCAGCATAGATGGTCCTTCGGGAGAGGTCCAGGCGGTAAGAGATGTCTCTTTTTCGTTAAAAAAGGGAGAAGTGCTGGCTATAGTTGGAGAATCCGGATGCGGAAAAAGTGTACTTTGCAAAAGTATCATGAAGCTTTTGCCGCCAAGTGCCAAGATCAAAGAAGGAAGTATCAGTGTTAACGGGCAGGACATCACCTGTTACAGGGAAAAAGAGATGCAGAAACTACGTGGAAAAATTTTTTCCATGATCTTTCAGGATCCTATGACTTCCCTGAATCCAACTATTAAAATCGGAAAACAGATCGCGGAAGCAGTGTTGATACATAATAAAAAATACACAAAAGAACAGGTAGACCAGAAAGTTCTGGAACTTATGGAACTGGTGGGTATCTCTCATCCAAAGGAGCGTTATCACCAGTATCCATGGCAGTTTTCCGGTGGAATGCGCCAGAGATGTGTTATGGCAATCGCATTGGCTGCTGATCCGGATATTTTATTTGCGGATGAACCGACTACGGCACTGGATGTGACTATCCAGGCGCAGATTCTGGATCTTCTGCGCGAAATTCAGATAAAACTTGGAACATCCACCATACTGGTATCCCATGATCTGGGAGTAGTTGCCCGTGTTGCGGACAGGGTAGCGGTAATGTATGCTGGCAAGATCGTGGAGATCGGCACAGCGGAGGAAGTCTATTATGATCCGAGACACCCATATACCTGGGGGTTGATGAGATCACTTCCGGCATTTGCAAATGGAAAAGAAAGTCTGTACATGATTCCTGGAATGCCGCCTACACTGATCGATCCACCTAAGGGGGATGCTTTTGCATGTCGAAATGAATATGCGCTGAACATTGATTATGAAGAAATGCCGCCTATGTTTAAGATCACAGACACGCATTATGCGGCAACCTGGCTGTTGGACCCAAGGGCACCACAGATCAAATCACCTATGGGAGGACAGTGCAGTGAGTAAAGAAGTATTATTAGATGTCAGGCATCTGAGCCAGCAGTTTCATCTGACGAAAAAGATCAAAGTAAAGGCTTTGGATGATGTCTCTTTCCAGATTCATAAAGGTGAGATCTTTGGGTTGGTAGGAGAATCCGGTTCCGGAAAATCTACCGTAGCCAGATGTCTGATGAATATCTATCAGCCGGCTCAGGGAGAAATCTGGTACAAAGATGTAAATATCTGTGACAAAAAAGAATTCAGAAAGAATAAAAAAATGCTTCAGACCAGACGCCAGATGATCTTTCAGGATTCTGCCTCCAGTCTGAATCAGAAGATGAAGGTGTCAGATATTATTACGGAACCAATGAGAATCCAGCATATTACACCACCTCGAGGAAGCTATATAAAAGAAGCAGCCTTTCAGATGGAATATGTAGGACTTGAGAACAGTTTTCTGGATCGTTATCCATCCGAATTGTCCGGCGGTCAGAGACAGCGCGTGGCAATAGCCAGATCCTTATGTATGGAGCCGGAATTTCTGGTAGCGGATGAACCAATCGCTTCTCTGGATGTTTCCATACAGGCACAGATCGTGAACCTGTTCCGCCATCTGCAGGAGGAGCACGGATTTACATTCTTGTTTATTGCTCACGACCTGGCTATGGTTGAATATCTCTGTGACCGTGTTGGGGTAATGTATCATGGAAAACTGGTAGAACTGGCACCGTCGGAGGAATTGTATTCCAATCCGGTGCACCCTTATACAAAAACACTGCTGTCTGCAATTCCTGTGCCGGACCCGATCAGAGAAAGAAAAAGAGTCCTGCAGTATTATGATGGCGAAGGAATGGAAAACAGTGTGTGGACAGAAGTGTCACCAGAGCATTTTGCAATGCTCCCGGCTGATGGAAAGGAGTGCAGCATATAATGAGACAAAAAAAGTTAGTCTACTATGGTAAAAAATGTCTGATATTCCTGATTTCAGTATTTATTCTGTCTGTTGCAGTGTTTTATGTAGCACGTCTGGCACCGGGAGATCCTCTGATTTCCTATTATGGTGACCGTACAGAAAAGATGAGCCCGGAAGAACGTGAATGGGCGATGGAAAAACTGGGACTGAACGAGCCAATTTCTGTGCAGTATGTGAAATGGGTAAAAAATGCTTTTCATGGAGAATTTGGTATTTCATTTAAATACAAGCAGGATGTATTGGAAGTGATCGGCGGTCGTATTGGCAACACGCTTTTGCTGGGAGGAATCGGATTTGTCATTATGTTCGCGGGAGCATTGCTTCTGGGAATCCTGTGTGCCTGGTACGAAAACCGGCTGGCAGACCGGATTTTATGTAAACTGGGTACGATATCCAGCTGTATCCCGGAATTCTGGATGGCGTTGGTGCTGATCCTTATCTTCTCTGTAAATTTCAAGATCCTGCCAAGCAGTGGCGCATACAGTACCGGAAAGGCAGGAGATGTCGGAGACAGGTTGATTCATCTGATCATGCCTTTGACGATCGTAGTTCTGGAGCATCTGTGGTACTATGCTTACATGATCCGAAATAAGATCCTTGAAGAAGTCCGTGCAGATTACGTGCTTCTGGCTAAGGCCAAGGGATTAGATAAGAAAAAGCTTATGTTCAGACACTGTGTTCGAAACGTAATGCCTGCTTACTTAAGCATCATGGCTATTGCAGTTCCGCATGTACTTGGCGGAACTTATGTTGTAGAAAGTGTATTTTCGTATCCTGGAATAGGAGCTCTGTCTTATGAGAGCGCCAGATACCATGATTACAATCTGCTGATGCTGCTTTGTATGATGTCAGGAATCCTGGTTATTTTCTGTAATATTGTCAGTCAGACTATTAATGAACAGATTGATCCTCGTATGAAGGATGAAGTGATAACCGAGAAATCGGAGGTGGTGGAAGGATGATGAATCATTCATTTGAACTGGCAGGAATCAGAAAAACAGAAACTGTAATTTCAAAATCAAAGAAAAAGTGGTACGAAGGTAAACCAGTTGTTTCAGCAGTAATATTGATTCTTATCATACTGGGCTGTCTGGGAGCAGAACTGATCATGACAAAGGATCCTGCTTATATGGATCTTCTTAATTATAATAAGGCTCCAAATGCGGAGTTCCTTTTTGGAACAGATACCATGGGAAGAGATATCTTTTCCATGATCTGGTATGGGGGAAGAATTTCAATTCTGATCGGTGGATTGGCTACGGTGATTTCTACTTTTATAGCGGTGGTAGTTGGCGCCTTCAGTGGTGTGGCACCGGCGTGGCTTGATGAAATGATCATGCGATTTACAGAAGTTTTTTTGAGTATACCAACACTGCTTCTGATCATTTTACTGCAGGCTATCCTGGGAAATGCGAACATCCTCAGCCTGTCGTTTGTAATCGGCGTGACCAGCTGGACCAGTATTGCAAAAGTAGTACGTACCGAGGTTCGACAGATTCGAAACAGCGAGTACATCATCGCAGCAAAATGTATGGGAGCAGGGTTCTTCCGTGTTTTGTGGAAGCATCTGGTACCAAACTTCTTCTCATCGATCATGTTTATGGTAGTCATGAATGTAAGAACTGCAATGATTTCTGAGGCTACCTTGAGCTTTATGGGAATTGGTCTTCCAATAGAAGTTATAACCTGGGGAAGTATGCTGTCTCTGTCAGATAAAGCACTGATGACAGGATCCTGGTGGATCATCCTGATCCCGGGACTTTTCCTGATCGCAACAATACTTTGCCTGACAAATATAGGAAATGCCTGCAGAGAGCAGACAAACAGAAAAGAGAGTAATTTCTGATAAGAAAATATTGAGTAAGAAAACACGAGACCGCCATTGGCGGTCTTGTTGTGGTTTAACATACAAACAAAAGCATTTTTTCGGGCTTTATGGGAAATCTATAGGAAGAAAGTATCTACAATGGCAATTTTTCTGGTGTTGCAGATACAATCTATTGAGAGAAAGTATCTACAATAGTGATTTTAGGTTATTGCGGATGAATTTCATTGTAAGAAGGTATCTTTAAATCGAGAATTATATTAGTCAAGATGAATTTATATGTGATAATAAGTTTAATAGTATCTTAAAGTCTAAATAAATGTAAATTGAAGATGTAATCGGTTGTAAAAAAGTATCCTCGGATATAGAATTACATAAAGAGAAGATATATTAGTGTCCCAAATGTATCTGTGATAACTGAAAAAAAGAAAATTAAGATGCATTAGATGATAAAAATACATCTGTAATAGTGGGAGTAGAATAGTGGAGGATGCAAAATGAAAGAAGAAGCTAAGGGTAAAGGAGATGTATTACGAAAGCTGTTTTTTTCATGTTTATATCTCAGCACATTTACATTTGGCGGCGGTTATGTGATCGTGACGCTGATGAAAAAGAAATTTGTGGATGATTATCATTGGATTGACGAGAATGAAATGCTGGATTTGGTTGCAATTGCCCAATCTTCACCAGGGCCGATTGCAGTAAATGGAGCAATTGTTGTTGGCTATAAACTGGCGGGGATTTTGGGGGCTATGACTGCAATCCTGGGAACGATCATTCCGCCGTTTCTGATCATTTCGGTGATATCAGTCGGATATCATTCATTTAGGGACAGCTATATTATCAGTCAGATACTTGAAGGAATGCAGGCAGGTGTTGGAGCGGTGATCGCATCTGTGGTTTATGAAATGGGTGCGGGGATTGTGCAGGAAAAAGACAGGATTTCTTTACTGATCATGGCCGGAGCATTTGCCGGGTCCTGTATATTTAACATTAATGTTGTATATATAATCATTACCTGTGGAATGATCGGCGTGATCCGAACTTTCCTTTCAAAGAAGGGAGGAGAGAAATGATCTATTTATATTTGTTTGTAAGTTT
>OLQK01001885.1_pt1 | contig 12415 bp, 10 predicted proteins | sample 1672501 | NCBI WGS metagenome assembly OLQK01 (sample SAMEA3136693, study PRJEB25190) | human gut metagenome | biome: human gut; feature: human-associated habitat; material: faeces | place: Austria | collected 2013 | reverse complement strand
CTTTATATAAAACTTCTCTTGGATCTTCCCCTTCTTTTAATGTTACACCAGAATTTGTCCATAAGAATAGTGGATTGTTTGTATCCATTTGATTATTTATTTCATTAAATGTCATCCAATACTTAACTTTATTCTTATATCTTTTAAAATAAACTTCAGCAAATCTTTCAAAGAAATCTACAAGCTTTCTATTTCTGAAACCACCATATTCTCTTGCTAAATGTAATGGTAATTCAAAATGAGATAAAGTAATAACTGGCTCTATTCCATACTTTAGTAATTCATCAAATACATTATCATAAAATTTTAACCCTTCCTCATTTGGCTCTAATTCATCACCATTTGGAAATATTCTTGTCCATGCTATTGATGTTCTTAAACACTTAAGTCCCATTCCTGCAAGCAATGCTATATCTTCCTTATATCTTCCATAAAAATCTATTGCTTCATGATTTGGATAAAATGTATCTTCCATTATTGTTTCTGTTATTTTTCTTGGAACACCATGAGCTCCTGCTGTCATTACATCAACAACACTTGGCCCCTTTCCTCCGGCATTCCATCCTCCTTCAAATTGATGAGCTGCAAAAGCTCCTCCCCATAAAAAGTCATTTGGTAATTTATTCATAATTATTCTCCTTATCTAGTATATTTTACTTCATTTTTTACTGTGTTTGTATACTTAATTTTTTTAGATTAATTATTGATTTTCCATTTTCAACTTCTTCATTTATGCACAATTGTTTATCTTCATAATTATCTGCATTAGTTATTACTACTGGTGTAATTAAAGAATATCCTTCCTTTTCTATAGTGCTCTTATCAAACTCTAATAATAAATCTCCTGCTTTTACCCTTGAATTTGCCTTTGTTTTAACATCAAAGCCTTTACCAGCCATCTTTACAGTATCCATACCAACATGTATTAATACTTCTACTCCATCATCTGAAAGTAATCCAATTGCATGTTTAGTATCAGCTATAAATTCTACTACTCCATCAAATGGGGCATATACCTTATTATCAACAGGTTCAATTGCTACACCTTTTCCCATTGCTCCTGAAGAGAATACTGGATCATTAACTTTTGCTAATTCTATTACCTTACCAGATATAGGACTTTTTACTTCTTTAATCTCTATGTTTAAAACTGCTTGATTATTATTAACATTTACATTATTATCTTCATTATTTTGATTTGTTTCTTTTTCACCAACACCAACTAATTGAACAAGTATAATTGCTCCAAAGAATGATATAGCAGCTCCTATTAACATTCCTATAATAGATTTTGAATTATCTGGAGTAATAGCATTTACAACTGTTAAAAGACCTGGAAGTCCTGCATATGCATAATAAGCTATATTAAAGAATGATCCAACTACTGCTCCAACTGCCCCTGCAATACATCCACATATAAACGGTTTCTTAAATCTTAAATTTACTCCATATATTGCTGGCTCAGTTATACCAAATATTCCTGTAACACCAGCTGATAAAGCCATATTCTTAGTTTTCTTATTTCTAGCTTTTATAAATACTCCAAAAACTGCTCCTGCTTGAGCTACAACTGCCATTGTTTGGAAAGCTTGGAATGTATCCATACCATATAAATCATAGTTTGCTAAACACATTGGTGTAACTCCCCAATGAACTCCAAAAATAACAACTATTTGCCATAAACCACCAATAACTGCTGCTGCAACTGCTGGTGCAAAATTATATAAAGCATTATATCCGTTTGCTATTCCTGTAGCTAATGAATCTGATAATGGTCCTATTGCTAGTATAGTAAGTGGAACCATAACAAGCATACATATAAATGGTGTAAATAATGCCTTAACCACCTCTGGTAATCTCTTATCTACAAACTTTTCAACATAAGATAATAACCATACTAAAAATAATGGTGGTAAAACTGATGATGTATAAGTTGTTTCTGCTAAACTAATTCCTAAAAACTTAATACTTTCTCCACCTGCTATTCTTGATGCTATTTCTGCCCAAGTTGGACTTACTAAAGCTGCACAACATGCTACTGCAATAAAAGTGTTACATTTAAAATGCTTAGATGCAGTTATTGCTATGAATATTGGTAAGAATGTAAATGGCGCCCAAGACATAAAGCTTAATACTTCATAAGTACCAGTACTTGAAAATGCCGGATTAACCATATTAGTTAATATTAAACATCCTTGTAATATACCAGCCGCTGCTAATATATATATAAATGGTGCAAACACCGCTGACATAGTTGCAATTACTTTACTTAAAATACTTGTTTTAGGTTCATCTCCATCTATAGCATTACTATCTAAATTAAGCTCACTTGCAACTTTATCAAAAACTTTTCCTACATGTGTTCCTATAACAACTTGAAATTGTCCTGAATTTTCAACAACTGTTATTACTCCAGTAAGAGCTGAAACGTTTTCTTTTGCTTCATTAGTTGTTTCCTTTAAAACTAATCTAAGTCTAGTTGCACATCTTGATGCTTTTATAATATTATTTTTTCCGCCAACAGCATCTATTATATCTACTGCTAACTTTTCATAATCACGAACTGACTTTGACATATCTATTCCCCCATTACTTTTATTACTGCACAATTAAATTATATACTTAAATTATAATTGTACCAGTATAATATGTCAATATTTTTTGAAAACATTTTTTATGATTTATTTCAATTTTTCTTTATGATATACTTAATATATAAATACATTAGAATAATAAAGGGAGTATACATGCTTAAATATCAAATAATTGCAAATGAAATAGAACATAATATTTATAGTAATAACCTTCCTCAAGGAACTAAATTGCCTACAGTAGAAACCCTTGCTTCTGATTATAAAGTAAGTAAAAGCACTATTGTTAAAGCTATAGAAGCTCTAGTATCCAGAGGAATTGTTTACCAACTTCAAGGAAGTGGTATTTTTGTTAGAAGAAGAAATCGTAGTGGTTACATAGACTTAAATATAACTGAAGGATTTACTAATTCTTTAAAGGAATTTACTGTAACATCAAAGGTTTTAGAATTTGATTTAATACCTGCTAATGAGGAAATTGCCGAATTAATAGAATGTAATATTAACGATTCTGTTTATCTAGTTAAAAGACTACGATATTTAAATGATGAAATAATGTGTTATGAAGAAGCCTATTATAAAAAAAGTATAGTTCCTTTTCTTACTAAGGAAATTGCAAAAGGATCTATTTTTAAATATCTAAAAACAGCCTTTAATTTGAAACCAGGCTTTTCTGATAGATATCTTCATATAGAAAAATTAAATGATAAAGTTGCTAATATATTAAACTTAAACCCAGGTGATCCTGCAATGGTTGTTTTAGAGCAAATATACCTACCATCTGGTGTATTATTTAATGCTTCAAAATTAGTTTATAATTATAAAAACACTCAATTTTTTCTTCAGTCATCATATGAAAAGTAATTTTAAAATAAAAAATAGTCTCTTACAAACATCCAAGCTCCATCACACAGAGCACGTATACATTACAGTGAAATTATTTCTGAGATATTGACATTTTCAAAACATTTTTTAACTTTACTACTGGATTTTCATAACTGAATTAACATTATAGATTTTCAGATTAACTTGACGCGTTTTCATAACGCATTGATTACTTGATATGATATCATGTTTTTTACAAAAGTCAATACAGGAAATATTAAAGAAAAATAAATTTTCAATTCACCAGATTTTCTTCTATTTCCTGTTCCGACTTAAAATTTCCCGTATTTTTGTACGGATTCTTTGCAGGGCATTGTCAATGGACTTGGGTGATTTATCCAAAAGCTCGGCAATTTCCACGTATCCCACGCCTTTCAGATAGTAGTCCAATACCTTATTTTCTGTAGGGCTTAAATAATCTGCAATCTTTTGCTGCAGATCTCTTGTTGTTTCCTGATCGATCACAATTGCTTCCGGATTCTCATCCTCCACAAGCAGCTCCCAGATCGGGCTGTTTTCGTCCTCCTGGTTCAGGGAAACATAGGAATTTAACGGAATATGCTTCTCACGGTTAGACGTCTTCACCGCACTGTAAATCTGACGGCCTATACAGATCCGGGCAAATGTGGCAAAGGATGCCTCTTTGTCTGGCTGATAGTCCCGTACAGCCTTAAAAAGCCCGATCATTCCCTCCTGGATCAGATCATCAGTATCTCCTCCAATCAGGAACATAGCACGGGCTTTCTGGCGTACCAGTCCTTTATATTTTTCCATCAGATAATCTTCAATGTCTGTTTCCCCCTGCCGTAAACGTGCAATAAGTTCTTCATCACTTACATTATCAAATTTTCCCATGGTATTTAATATTATTTCATTCTCTGACGCACCACTTCATAAGCCAGGATTCCAGCAGCTACAGAAGCATTCAAAGAATCAATGTCACCTTTCATTGGAATCGCTGCCACAAAGTCACATTTCTCCTTTACAAGACGGCTGACACCCTCTCCTTCATTTCCGATTACAACGCCCATAGGGCCTGTAAGATTCAGATTATACATCAGTTCGCCGCCCATATCCGCACATACAAACCACATGCCTTCTTTTTTCAGCTCTTCAATGGTCTGGCTAAGATTGGATACTTTTGCCACCGGTGTATAGTTCAGTGCTCCTGCTGATGTTTTTGCAACAACAGAAGTCAGTCCTGCTGCATGGCGCTTGGGAATGATCACTCCGTGTGCACCGGCAAGATTGGCAGTACGGATAATTGCACCCAGATTATGAGGATCCTCAATATCGTCAAGAAGGAAAATAAAAGGAGCCTCTCCTTTTTCTCTTGCTTTTTCCAGAATATCCTCAACTGTAGAATATTCATAGGCAGCCACCTGTGCGATCACGCCCTGGTGTGCCCCTGTTTCGCTTAACTGATCCAGCCGCTCTTTTGGTACAAAATTAATAATGGTATCTTTTTTTCGTGCTTCCCGGACGATTGTACGCACCGGTCCATCCTGGCATCTGTCCAGGACAAAAAGCTTATCTACACATTTACCGGAACGAAATGCCTCTAATACCGCATTCCTTCCTTCGATCTGCTCACTCATTGGCAGCCTCCTGTTTTCTTTTTAACAAACTTTCTTTTTAACAAACTTTCTTTTTACAAAGTATCCTCTGCAATTCCTTTTCTCACCAGCTCCACGATTCTGGAATAATCCTCTTTCAGGTACAGATATCCCATAAGCGCTTCAAAGCCGGTTGCCCTGCGGTAATCTGCCATTGTAGCGTGCTTCGCCATTGTAGGAGAATGTGCATTTCTTCCACGCTTATATACTGCAAGCTCTTCCTCTGTAAGAAGAGGCTCAAGAATCTCCATCATCTGTGACTGTGCACCGGCCTTTACAAGGCTGCTGGCATGTTTATGGAGCTGGTTCACCGGACAGTTGCCTTTCTTCACAAGTATTGTCCGGATAACCAGTTCATAAACTCCATCACCTATATAAGCAAGTGTAAGAGGAGAATAGGTTCGCAGATCCTTATCCTGCAATCCGAAAAGCTCTTTTAATTCCTTTAAGCCCGTTTCCATTTTACTCCTTCGCGTGTATCCTTTAAGATAATTCCCTTTGCAAGAAGTTCATCACGGATTTCGTCTGCTCTTGCGAAATTCTTTGCCTTTCTTGCTTCCTGGCGTTCTGCAATCAGATCTTCAATTTCTTTATCAAGGATCTCATCTTTCTTTACAACAATAAGACCAAGTACGTCACAAAGCTTTACAAGGATCTCAAGAATTCCTGCTGCAAAGGCACTGCTGCTTTCTTCTGTAACATTTGTATTTGCAAATTTAACCAGTTCAAATACAGCTGCAAGTGCGTCTGCAGTGTTAAAATCATCCTCCATGGCCTCTTCAAACTTCTTCACATATCCGTTTGCCTCTGCAAGAAGCTCACTCTCGCTGGCTGTAAGATCCAAAACAGCTGCATTTTCCTTACGGTCTTTCAGACGGCTTGCTGCATCTGTGATTCTCTCCAGGGCGTTCTTGGAAGATTCCATAAGGTCTGCGCTGAAATTCAGCGGACTTCTGTAATGTGCATTCAGCATAAAGAAGCGCAGAACCTGAAGGTCATACTGCTGGCTGATCTCACGAACAGTGCGGAAATTTCCAAGAGATTTTGACATTTTGCGGTTGTCGATGTTCAAAAATGCATTGTGCATCCAGTATCTTGCAAAAATTTTGTCATTGCAGCATTCGCTCTGTGCAATTTCATTTTCATGGTGAGGGAAAATAAGATCCTCGCCACCTGCGTGGATATCAATTTCATCCCCAAGATATTTCTTGGACATTACAGAGCACTCAATGTGCCAGCCCGGACGGCCGTCACACCATGGAGAAGTCCAGTATGGCTCTCCTTCTTTCTTCGGTTTCCACAGTACAAAATCCAGCGGATCTTCCTTCTGGTCCTCTCCTGATACCTGAAGGGCACGGAAACCGGACTGAAGGTCATCCAGATTCTTGTGGGAAAGTTTTCCATATTCTTTAAATTTCTTTACACGGAAATAAACAGTTCCATCGGCAACAGCATAGGCATATCCCTTGTCCATAAGTGTCTGGATCATGCTGATCATTCCGTCAATTTCCTGTGTTGCAAGAGGATGTGTGGTAGCAGGCTTAACATTCATTCCATCCATATCTTTCTTGCATTCTGCAATATATCTGGTAGAAATTTCTTCTGCTGAAACGCCCTCTTCGATGGCTTTTTTGATGATCTTGTCATCTACGTCGGTAAAGTTGGATACATAGTTTACTTCGTAACCTTTATATTCCAGATAACGGCGGACTGTATCAAAAATGATCATGGGACGTGCGTTTCCAATGTGGATCAGATTATATACAGTAGGGCCGCATACATACATTTTTACCTTTCCCTCTTCCAGCGGTACAAACTCCTCTTTCTGACGGGTAAGTGTATTAAAAATCTTCATTTTGTTTTTCCCTCCGGTGCTGTGATTAAGTTACTTTTATTTCCTGTATAAAAGGCAGACCGCCTGTGACGCGATTCCCTCTTCTCTTCCGGTAAAACCAAGTTTCTCTTCTGTGGTAGCTTTGATATTAAGACAATCCGGATCCATATGAAGTGCCCTGGCAATATTCTCTTTCATCATGGGAATGTGCGGAGCCATTTTAGGCTTCTGTGCAATGATCACTGCATCAATATTTCCCACTCCATAGCCTTTTTCTTCCAGAAGAGCTGCTACGTGTTCCAGAAGCTTCACACTGGAAATGCCTTCATATGCCGGATCTGTGTCAGGAAAATGCTGGCCAATATCTCCAAGAGCTGCTGCACCTAAAAGAGCATCCATAATGGCATGGATCAGCACATCTGCATCAGAATGTCCCAGAAGTCCTTTTTCCCATGGGATTTTCACACCACCCAGAATAAGATCCCTGTTTTCTGTCAATCTGTGTACATCATAGCCCATTCCAACTCTCATAAGATTTTCCACGTTTGGTCCCTGCCTTTCTTTTCTAAAGAGGATTTCAGAAAATCCCCACACTATCGCCTGCTATTATACATGATTTTTACTTAAAAATCAACGCTACAGTTTGATATCATCCAATGGTCAGATGTGAAAGATTAACAGCAGTTCTTCGCAGTTCGTATACTGTGAACCGAGCATGATGCGGTGGTTAGCCGTCGGGCACACAACATAAAAAGAAAGCCCCCAGAGTTTGAAAGCTCTGAGGGGTTTTGCTTTGTGTCATACATTTGTCATAAGAATGTCACCAAACTATGTCTGGATGTTTTTTCTCATGTCCGGTTACTGCAAATTAGTCTACAGCAGCAATTACTTCAACTTCGCAGAGAACATTCTTCGGAAGAGTCTTTACTGCAACGCAGGAACGTGCTGGTTTATTTACGAAATATTTGGCATAAACTTCGTTAAATTTTGCAAAATCGCCCATATCTGCAAGGAAACAGGTAGTCTTGACAGCCTTCTCAAAGCTGCTTCCAGCTTCCTTAAGCACTTCACCAAGATTCTTCATAACCTGCTCTGCCTGCGTCTCGATGGTATCTCCATTGATCTCACCAGTTGCAGGATCTACCGGTATCTGTCCGGATGTAAATAAAACACCGTTTAAAATAATAGCCTGGGAATACGGTCCGATTGCAGCCGGAGCTTTGTCTGTGTAAACAACTTTCATGATGTAAATCTCCTTTCTAAGTGGGAAGCAAGCCCGATAAAAGCCTGTTTGAAAACAGTATCGGGCAGCTTTATCTTGTTAAGTCCATGCTATCTCAAAAATTTGTTAGTGTCAAGCAATATTTTTAAGGTGGGCGGTGGTGTGCAAATTGCGGGAATGATTTTGAGAGCCGGCTCTAATTCAATGCATAATATGTCAGTGCCGAAACCTCCTGTATATGCGGGAGCACATCTGCTTCTTTCCCTGCGTTCTCGGACATCACACACAAAATATAATCTGTTTTCTCCCCGTATACAATGGCAATATCATGCTGGCACAAATCATTTTCTCCGGTTTTGTTCGCCACCTGTATATTCGTGGGAAGCCCTGCCGGTATCTTGGTTCTTTTATCCTGTGCCAGAAGAAAAGACAGCATTTGTTCAGATGCTTCTTTGCTGACACATTCTCCCCTGTAAATAGCTTCCAGAAGTCTTCCACAGTCTTCTACAGAAGTGGTATTGTTATCACTGATTCCAACAGGATCCGTTGCTGAAGGAGCAAGGGTATGAACAACAGCAGTCTCTTTATAGCCCTGTGCCCTAAGATAACGGTCAATTTCCCTGGCTCCTGCATTAAAATCTCCCGAATCCGTCTGCAGCCGCACCATCTCGTTAAAAGACTCATTGTCACTGAATGTAATCATATTTTCCATAAGCCGGTATAATTTATTGCTTACTTTATCGCTGGCAGGGTCAGCCTTTAACAAAAGCCCTTCCCTCTGACGGATTTTCTCCATGTCCCCATAACTTGCCATCATGGTAAAAGTCTTTATCAGACTTGCTGATGGCATAGATTTGTTGTTGATGGAAACAGACTCTCCTGAATCCAGGTCTTTTACAAAAATACTCCACTCACCCTCCAGATCTTTTGTAACATTTTCCAGTGCTGTCTTTAGATTCTTCATCCCCGGCTTTGTAAGCTCCTGTATTTTACCATTTGTATCTGTTTTAAGCCCCAAAGGAGTGGTTCCCTCCCCGGATAAAACACCTGTTTTCTCATCAAAATAATAATATCCGTCAAACTCCTGCTGATCCAGCTTCAGGTTTTCTATATAATAAATTCCACCCTCTGTCACAAGCCGTCCATTTTTGTCAAAATAATAGCATCCATTTAACTTAATCTTATTGATTTCCTCATTGTCTACAAATGCTACTCTTTGTACAGAAGAAAGCCTGCCAAGATTACCGGCCATGTAAATGCCTTCTACCCACCCGTCGGCTACACATTCTTCTGACAGACCACTTTGGGGAATAAAAACCAGATGTTCACTTTCTGCTTTAAATTTCCCACTTTCATCGTGGTAGTAATATCCGTTAAATACAGTGCCGTCAATATTAAAATGGTCAAAATAATGCACATAGGATGTACTATGGCTTGTCCCGTCTTCATTCAGACAATAAAATCCGTCACTTTTCAGCATATAATTTCCGCTGTCTGAAATAGGCAGAATCTGCGCTTCTTCTGTCACAGAAGAAAGACTGCCGTTTTCCTGTGCATATACTATAGACAGTCCACCTGGCAGATTTTGATCTCCTTCCAAACAGTTTCCAGAAACCAAAAAGGAAATGGCAGTCGCTATAGTTGCCATACAGATATACTTTATTTTTGTATATTTTCTCATGTATTTCTCCTTTTAATAAAGGCAGTATACCTTTTTTTAATATAGGTTGCAACTGCTTATTATTTGTCTCCTTCTATTTTACATTTTTCCAGAATAATTCCAGTTTTTCCTCCACATCAGTCAATGTACATGCCATCCTGTCACTCCATTCCACGGGAAACAGGCTGCTGTACTCTCTTTGCCAGAATCTTTCATCCAGAAGAAGGATCATACCTGTATCCTCTTTTGTGCGGATCACTCTTCCTGCTGCCTGAAGCACCTTGTTCATCCCAGGATAACGGTATGCATAATCAAACCCGTTTTCTCCCTCTTCTGCATAAAAATTCCTTAATATTTCCCGTTCATTTCCAATCTGCGGAAGCCCGGTGCCAACCAGTATTGCTCCGATCAGCTTTTCTCCCAACAGATCAATCCCCTCAGAAAAAATCCCGCCCATAATACAAAAAGCTACAAGGGAATCATCCTCCTGTTCAAATTCCTGCAAAAATTCTTCTCTTTCCCGTTCCTTCATTGCACTTGTCTGACAAATGCTTCTGATCCAGTTTACAGAAAACTCCCTTTCATAAATGTCATAAACCTCTTCCAGCATTTTGTAAGAAGGAAAAAAGACCATATAATTTCCTTTTTTCTGCAGAACCGCTCTTGCAATATATTCTGCAATTTTACGGTATTCCTCATAGCTGCGCCTTGTATACAAGGTACTTACATCACGGGCACTTAAAATACATCTTTTTTCACGGGAAAAAGGAGACTCTACATAAATTCCATAATCATCCTGCCTGCAGCTTAAAAGCCTGCGGTAATAACTCATTGGAAGCAAGGTTGCCGAAAAGAACACCGCACTTCTTCCCTTTTTTAAATATTCTCCCAGATTCACCGCCGGATTCACACAAAACAGCTTCAGCCTGAAACGCCCATCCTCACCATTTTCCACATAGATCACATAATTTTCATCTATCAGTTCGGAAATATTCAGAAAATTCCGGATATCAAAATAAAACTGCCTTACCTCATCCTCCAGTTCCACATCTTTGTGTTCTTCCAGATAAGTGTCAAATTCTCCTTGTATTTTCAAAGCCTGCATGGTAACAGATCCGGTTCCGGGCAAAATGTTATAAGTGGTACATTCTTCCTGAAGCTCTTCTAGCAAATGGTTCAGCCTGCCAAGGCAGCGGTACAGTTTTGGTGCTTTTTCTTTCATTTTTCCCCGGACTTTTACCACATCTTCCCTGCATATGGAAGCACTGTACATTTCCCTTCCACGCTCTGCCAGATTATGCGCCTCATCAATGAGAAAAATATAATCTCCGCCTGCGCCCTCACCGAAAAACCGCTTCAGATGCACATTTGGGTCAAACACATAATTATAGTCACAGATTACCCCGTCTACCCACACGGCCAGATCCAGACACATTTCAAAAGGGCATACCTGCCATTTCTTTGCCTGTTCCAGAATCCTCTCTCTGTTGTAGGAAATATCCTGTGTCCACAGCTGATAGACCGCATCATTTACCCTGTCAAAATGTCCTCTGGCGTAAGGGCAATGTGCCGGATCGCATTTTGTTTCCTCCATAAAGCAAAGTTTTTCTTTGGCAGTAATGGTCACTACTTTAAACTTCATCCCTTTTTCTTCCAGAATTCCAAAAGCTTCCTGTGCAACAGTTCTGGTAATGGTTTTTGCAGTGAGATAAAAGATGGTGTCTCCTTTTCCCTCTCCCACTGCGCGGACTGCCGGAAATATAGAAGACATTGTTTTGCCTACACCAGTTGGTGCCTGGATAAAAATCTGTTTTCCTGCACTGATAGAATGATAAATACCGCTTACCATTTTTCTCTGCCCTTCCCTGTAGACAAAAGGAAATTCCAGTTCTTTAAGAGATTCGTTTCTTATCTTTTTCCATTTCAGCTGGAAACTTAACCATTTATGATATTCCTCCAGAAGCTTTTCATACCATGCTTTAAGCTCTTCCAGGGAATAAACTTCCCGGAACCTTTTAATTTCTTCTGTATCCAGATTGGCATATGTCATCTGTATTCCTATTTTCTCAATTCCTTGTTGAACTGCATAAATATAACCATAACATTTCGCCTGGGCACTGTGGACTGGCACCGGCTGTAAAAGCTGCTCTACTTTTCCGTAAATTCCCTTGATCTCATCAACCCATACCATATCCCCTTCAGAAAAAATGCCGTCAGCCCGTCCTTCCAGCAAAATGTCCAGATCCTCATAACAGTTTTCAAACTTCAGAGAAACCTCCGCCTTATAATCACTGCCCATCTGTTTTTGAATTTTCCGGTGAAGCCTGCTGCCTTTTAGCATTGCTTCCTTATCCATGGTTCCTTTTCGGCTGTCAAGATCTCCGCTTCTAAGTATAAATTCCACCAGATTCCTGACTGATATTCTTGTTACCGGCTTGTCCATGCTTCTTTCCTGCCTTTATATAAAATTCATACCGCAAAATATACTGCAAAGTGGGGCGTGCAGATTGTAGGAATGATTTTTGGGGCACGCTCTAGTCAATAGTATAACATAAGTTACTTTTCCCCGCAAAAAAAGCCTTCGTTAGTAATGGCGCCATGTGGTTT
>OLQK01001876.1_pt1 | contig 12496 bp, 10 predicted proteins | sample 1672501 | NCBI WGS metagenome assembly OLQK01 (sample SAMEA3136693, study PRJEB25190) | human gut metagenome | biome: human gut; feature: human-associated habitat; material: faeces | place: Austria | collected 2013 | reverse complement strand
AATGAAATTTGAATTAACGTTCAAGGTTGTTTTGTTATTCAGTTATCAAGGTTTTAAGCTTTCTTTTTTTCACGAAAGCTTTTATATTTTATCACATCACTTCATTCTTGTCAAGAACTTTTTCAAAAAACAACTTTTTCATCTTTTTTTCGAAGATTTTGTTTTCTGCGATGCGAACTTTTATATATTAACACATGATTTCTAATCTGTCAAGAAGTTTTTAATTTTCTTTTCAAATCAGTTACATTTTCTTTTCAAAAATGTGTTTCTCATGTGCAACGGATATTATATTATCACAAGCAAGCCATTACGTCAAGCACTTTTTAATAATAATTTCCGCAGGCAAAGGGGACGCTCCCAAAGTGGGCAGATACCTTATATTTATGACTCTATCACTGCGGGTTGGATGCGAGCGCTTTAAGCGAACATTCTACCTGCAGCAACTAAAGTCACAAATAGGGCTCCTTTATCTTTCTGAGGGCGTCTGTCTTGCCTGCAGCAAATTACTATTCCTTCTCCGGAATCTCGATTTCCAAACAGAGTTCTTCTAACTGTTTATCATCCACCGTATTCGGAGCATCTGTAAGCAGACAGGAAGCATCTTTTACTTTAGGGAACGCAATAACGTCTCTAATAGTATCTTCCTTAGTCATAAGCATTACAAGGCGGTCAAGACCATATGCAAGCCCTGCGTGTGGTGGTACACCGTATTTGAACGCTTCTAAGAGGAAGCCAAACTTCTCCTGTGCCTGTTCTTTGGAAATACCAAGACATTCGAACATTTTCTCCTGAATGTCGTTCTGGTGGATTCTGACACTACCTCCACCGATTTCTGTACCATTTAAAACGATGTCATAAGCTTTTGCACGCACTTTGCCCGGTTCAGTGTCAATCATATCTAAATCTTCTTCCATAGGCATAGTGAATGGATGGTGCATTGCTGTGTAACGGTTCTCTTCCTCAGACCACTCAAGCAATGGGAATTCTGTGATCCATACAAAGCGGTATTCGGATTTGTCAAGAAGATTCAGTTCTTCTGCAAATTTAAGACGGAGCGCACCAAGTACATCGCAAACAACTTTGAACTTATCTGCTGCAAATACTAATAAGTCTCCTGTTTCTCCACCCATAGCCTGAATCAGAGCCTGAAGTTCTTCCTCAGACATAAATTTAGAGAATGGACATTTTACAGTTCCATCGGATTTAAGCTGAATATAAGCTAATCCTTTTGCACCATAATCTTTTGCTGTTTTTTCGATGTGTTTCATCTTTTTGCTGGAAACATCACCAAGTCCTTTGGCACAAAGCCCACGAACCATACCGCCATTTTCTATTGCTCCTGTAAATACACCAAATCCACAGTCTTTTACAAGTTCAGATACATCCTGAATCTTCATGTCAAAACGAAGATCTGGTTTATCAGAACCATAGTAGTCCATAGCATCCTGCCATGTCATACGCTGAATTGGTAAAGATACTTCTTCATTCAGGCATAACTTAAATAAATATGCAAGCAGTCTTTCATTTACATCAATAACATCATCTACATCTACAAAAGATAACTCCATATCAATCTGTGTAAATTCCGGCTGACGGTCTGCTCGTAAATCCTCATCACGGAAACATCTTGCAAGCTGGAAGTAACGGTCATAGCCAGAGCACATTAAAAGCTGTTTAAAGAGCTGTGGTGACTGTGGCAGAGCGTAGAAACTTCCTGGATGTACACGACTTGGTACAAGATAATCTCTTGCTCCCTCTGGTGTACTTCTTGTAAGCATAGGTGTCTCAATCTCTAAGAACCCTTCATTAGCAAGGAACTGTCTTGTAAGTGTTGCCACCTTGCTTCTCATCATGAGGTTTTTCTGGATATTGGGACGTCTTAAATCAAGAAAACGATATTTCAGACGCAGTTCGTCTTTTACTGTGATATCTGCATCAATTGGGAAAGGCGGTGTCTCAGATTCGGATAAAATACGAATGCTGTCTACCTTCACTTCGATGTCTCCTGTTTCAAGGTTTTCATTCACTGCTCCGCTTCGTTTTTCTACAGTTCCGGTTACAGCGATAACAAATTCAGCTCTTAAAGAGGCAGCTTTTTTAAAACCTTCTTCACCGATTGTCTCCTCATCAAAATATAACTGGATTAAGCCGCTTCTGTCACGTAAGTCAACAAAAATCAGACTTCCCAGATTTCTTCTTTTCTGTACCCATCCCATCAGGGTGACAGTTTCCCCGATATTCTCGTTGGAAACTTCTGTACATCTATGGGATCGTTTCAATCCTTTCATGGATTCAGCCATTTTATTTTCCTCCTAAAATAGTAAAATAATATATTAAGATATCCCCAGTCTTGTCAGCATATTTTTCATATCTTCTGACTGAGTTACTTTTTGAAAAGTTAAAAAAACTCTCATATCAAAGTTTTTCACTTCTTCAATCATAATAGATATTGCAGTTTCAATGTCGAACGCACTTCTATAAGGGCGATTGGCAATTAGCGCACCAAACGCATCACATACACGAAGTATGCGGGCTCCTAATGGTATCTCCTCCCCTTTCAGGTTATTGGGATAACCGCTCCCATCTGCATTTTCATGATGATATAATACCGCTGTCAAAATCTCCTTTGTATAACCATGTTCTTTTAAAATGGCATAACCTAAAGAAGGATGCAGTCTTACATATCTAAGTTCATCTATATTCAGTTTTGCCTCTTTTTCCTCATATACATAAGAACGAAGACGCAATTTGCCTATATCATGCAGCATTCCCGCTATCGCAAGATTATGGCACTGTTCTTCTGGAAGTGCCATCTCTCTGGCCACAAATGATGCCAGATTACTGACAACAACCCCATGAAGAATCGCCTCTCCAAAAGAATCCTGCAGCGAAGTCTCTAAATCATGCGTCCCATCATAATCAAATGCCATAGTATTTCCTCTTTTAATTTAGTATGCTGTCTCATTCACATTTCGTCAATGAGTCAGTACACTAGAGATATTTCCTCTTTCGGTCAATCATCTCATCAATTCGGTTAATATAATGATCCAGATTTTTCACATTCTCTGTTCTTTCAATTCTGCCCTGCTCAAATACATATTTGCTGCTAGCTCCTGCCCCACAGGAAATAATATCCTGTTTTTCCTCCATAATCAAGATATTATATAAACATTCTTTGTCTGGAACACAATATCCGATATTCTCAAGGTTACCTGGAATATTTTTCTGGCGATACATATAGTATGCTTCCATTCCCATATTGCTGGCATATTCATCAACAAGTCGAAGCATCTCATTGGTGCTTCCCTTCACCATACCCTGGTATTTTTCCATCTCGATATTCAGATGTGCTGCTCTTTTTATCGCTAAAGAATGTACTGTCAGACTTTCCGGACGAAGTTTAAATATCTCATCTAAAGTTTCATGAACATAGGAAAGGCTTTCTCCGGGAAGTCCTGTAATAATATCCATATTAATATTATCAAATCCACATTCCCTTGCAAGTAAAAATGCTTCTTTGGTCTGTTCTACAGTATGTGCCCTGCCAATCAAATCAAGAGTCTCCTGATGCATCGTCTGTGGATTAATAGAAATCCTTGTAACACCCGCTTCTTTTAAAATACGGAACTTTTCTTTTGTGATACTATCCGGTCTGCCGGACTCTACCGTAAATTCTTCACTTTCTTCTACTGGGAAAAGTTCATGAATCATGTTCATTAACTTTGACAGGCATTCTTCATCTAAAGCAGTCGGTGTTCCACCACCAATATAAATCGTGGTGAGCTTTTTATCTCTATGATGTTTTGCCACAAAGGCAAGTTCCTTATATAAAGCATCTAAATATGCCCTCATCCTGTCTCCAAAACGAGAGACTGGAAATGAAGTAAAGGAACAATACAGGCAGGTTGTCGGACAGAATGGAATTCCAATATACAGGCTATACTCTTTCTCAAATGGTCGTGACTCTAATAATACTTTTTCCCTCTGCGCCACTCTGCGGCAAAGGTTCGCTTTTTGCGGGTCAGCCAGATACGTTTCCCGAAAACGCTGTTCAAGCTTTGCCGAATCTTTTTCTTCCTCCATCCACTTCATAATAATCTTCGTCGGACGGATTCCTGTAAGCATCCCCCACGGCAGACTTCTTCCAGTATACTTTTCAAACAAACGGTATAAAAAGCGGCATACAGCATTACGGCTGCCTTTGTGATCTTCATAGTCACAGACTACTTCCTCCGAAACTGCTCTTTCTTCTGTTCCTTCTATTCCTACTTTACCTTTTAACCAGCCCTGAATATGTTTTTTTGTATAAACAAGCGTGAGGAGAAGGTCATCCTTCTCCCATTCCTGCTCTTCAAATTCTTCTTTTGTAACTTCTACAATCTTTGTCCGCTCATAAAATGCCAATGCGATTGCGCGCACATCATAATCATATTCACGGTCATTCTGTATTAAATAAATCATTTTCCTTCTATCTTTCTACAAATGGATTCGTTTCTCTCTCTTCTCCGATTGTAGTAGATGGGCCATGTCCCGGATATACGATTACTTCATCTGGCAGTCTCATCACTACATGATTAAGAGATTTTAAAAGCGCCTGTGCATCTCCGGTAGGAAAATCACTTCTTCCAACACTTCCTGCAAAAAGAGTATCACCAGAGAAAAGCCAGCCTTCTTCTGCAAAATAGTAACAGCAGCTTCCAAGTGTATGTCCCGGTGTATACAAACACTGGCACTTATGTTTTGAGGTTACCTCAAAAATCTGTTTGTCATCAATCATCATATTGGCATGTGTTGTATAGCCCTCTCCAAACATCGGGCTTAAATTATAATCTTTTACCATAAGAACTTCCTGTTCCGGTTTTGCTGCATATACGCGCAGCTTCCACGGATCATAATGTTCTCTTAATCCTTCTAACGCTCCAATATGATCATGGTGTCCATGCGTAAGAAGAACCCCATCTAAAGAATAACCTTCATCTTCCAAAAACTTAATCAGTTCTTCCGGGCTTCCTGCCGGGTCAATGATAATTGCTTCTTTAATCTCATCATCCATTAAAATATACGTGTTTGTATCAATTGGTCCTAACTGTGCACAAACGATTTTTAACTGTCCCATAAATAAATACCTCCGCTGGTTAACCAGCACTTCTTTCTATATCGATAACACTTTCAATGTTTCGAAGCTTTTTAATAATATGATTCAACTCATCGATTCCTCCTATTTCAAAAGAAAGAACGATAGTTGCTAACCCCTGTTTACTTGTTCTCGTTGACACAGATTTGATATCTACTTTCAGTTCCATAAATACTTTAGAAATATCCAGTAAAATTCCGGTACGGTTATGTGCATACAGACAGATTTCTGTCATGTAGAGTTCGCCACCTTTTTCTACTGCTTCTTCTTCCCATTCTGCGTCAATGAGTCTTGCTCTGTCGCCCTCCGGCATACTTAAAATATTCACGCAGTCTGTTCTGTGAATAGAAATACCTCTTCCTCTTGTGACAAAACCAATAATCTCATCTCCCGGAACTGGACTACAGCACTTAGAAAAACGTACAGAAACATCATGGATTCCTCTTACAGTAATTCCCGACTTGCTTCGTGCTTTCTCGGCAGCTTTTGTCTTATTCTTTTCCTCAATTTCATTGAGTGCATCCTGGTCTGTCAGATTTTTCCGATTCTCTTTGTCATATTCCTCGACAAGTTTATTAATAACCTGACCTTCCTTTAATCCGCCATGTCCAATTGCTGCCAGAATGGAATCCCAGTTTTTCAGTCCATACTTGTGCATACATTTTTTCTGGTATTCTGGCTTCATATACTTAGACATCACAAGCCCCTTAGCCTTACAGTAACGGTCAAGTAATTCCTTACCCTTTGAGATATTCTCCTCTTTAAACTGCGTCTTAAACCACTGATTAATCTTCGTCTTCGCCTGAGAACTCTTTACGATAGACAGCCAGTCACGGCTTGGGCCATTTGAATTCTGGGAAGTAACGATTGTAACGCGGTCACCATTCTGCAGCTTATAATCAATCGGCACCTGACGGCCGTTGACTCTGGCACCAACCATCTTATTGCCTACTGCTGTATGGATCATATAAGCAAAATCAATCGGTGTGGAGCCTGCCGGTAACGTCTTAACATCTCCCTGTGGAGTAAAGCAGTATACCTGCTCTGTAAATAAATCCAGGTCGGTCTTTAACATCGTTAAAAACTCTTTGTTATCCGACATATCCTGCTGCCACTCAAGAATCTGGCGAAGCCAGCTTAACTTCTCTTCTTCTTTATTAATGTTGCCGCCGCCTTCTTTGTACTTCCAGTGCGCCGCGATACCATATTCGGCGGTACGATGCATCTCAAAGGTACGAATCTGAATCTCAAAAGGTGTTCCAGAAGAACCAATCAGCGTTGTATGCAGGGACTGATACATGTTCTGCTTTGGCATCGCGATATAATCCTTAAATCTTCCCGGAATCGGCTTATACATCTCGTGAATGACACCTAACGCAGCATAGCAGTCCTTTACTGTGTCTACCTTGATTCTTACTGCGAAAATATCATAAATCTGGTCGAGTGTCTTATTTTGATTACGCATCTTTTTATAAATACTGAATAAATGCTTCACTCTTCCGTCAATCTCTGCCCGGATTCCCGCTTCCTCAATATGCTTGCTGACTTCATCAATAATTGACTGAATAAAGTTCTCTCTGCCTTCCTTATTTGTCTGGAGCTTTTCCTCCAAGTCTTTGTAAACTTCCGGCTGCAGATATTTTAAAGACAGGTCATCTAGCTCTGTCTTTATTTTGGAAATACCAAGTCTGTGAGCGATTGGAGCATAAATGTCCATCGTCTCTCTGGCTTTTTCCTTTTGCTTCTCCGGTCTCATATACTGCAGAGTACGCATATTATGCAGACGGTCTGCCAGTTTAATCAGGATAACACGGATATCCTTTGCCATTGCAAGGAACATTTTCCTTAAATTCTCCGCTTGCAGATCCATCTTGTCGTGAGAATAAGATAATTGTCCCAGTTTTGTTACACCATCAACTAACAGAGCAACTTCATCGTTAAATTCTCTGGATAAATCTTCAAGAGTTGCCGTAGTATCTTCTACTACATCATGAAGAATTCCAGCTACGATTGTCTCCTTATCAAGCTCTAACTCTGCAAGAATGATTGCTACGCAGAGTGGATGAATGATATATGGCTCTCCCGACTTCCTCTTCTGATCCTTGTGTGCATCTCTGGCAAGTTTATATGCCTTTTCCACCATAGAGAGGTCGGTAGATGGATGGTATTCCCGAATGGTATTTATCAACTTCTCATATAAGACTTCCGGATCGGTGAAATCTTCCGGCTTACTGATTTCTTTTTGTGTTCGTTTTAACTTTTGTTTCTGGGCCTCCATTACTTTCTCACCACGCTTCTCATAAGATATAATAAAATAAAAGTAGAATAATTGTACACCAAATCGTCACAATATGCAAGAGAGGCCACACATTCATGCGTGACCTCCCATTTAGAACCTTAAGAATTAATATTCACTTTTTTTCGATTCGCAGTATGCACAACGGTATACTCTGTTTTCTCTGTCTGTCAATTTAAATACCTGATCTAAATCCTGTTCTACAGAAGTGATACATCTTGGATTTTTGCAGTGAACAATATTCACGATCTTCTCTGGTAATTCAAGATGTTTCTTCTTAACAATCTTGCCATCTCTTATGTAGCACACTGTGATATCTGGATCAATATATCCTAAAACATCAAGATTTAAATCCATGTTATCTGCGATTTTGATAATATCTTTCTTTCCCATTTTGTTACTGGAAGCATTCTTAATGATTGCTACGCTACAGTCAAGATCATCCAAACCAAGATATTTGTAAATCTGCATACTCTTTCCTGCTTTAATATGGTCAAGAACAATTCCACTCTGAATACTATCTATTTTCATCTGCGCTTACCCCCAATAAAGTCATGATTAATGCCATTCTTACATACTTACCATACAGTGCCTGCTTGAAGTAACATGCACGTGGGTCATCATCTACCTTTGTTGAAATCTCATTTACTCGTGGCAGTGGATGCATAATGCAAAGGTCTTCTTTCGCATCTAATAACTTACGCTCATCTAAGATAAAGCTGTCTTTTAAGCGGATATAGTCTGCCTCATTGAAGAATCTTTCTTTCTGAACTCTTGTCATGTAAAGAATATCTAACTCTGGCATAACTTCCTCCATTGTGCGTACTTCCTTGTACTTGATATTTTTCTTTTCAAAAACATCTTTGATAATATAATCTGGAAGACGTAACTCTTCTGGAGAAATCATAATAAAATTAATATTCTCATAACGGGACATCGCTTTAATCAAAGAATGCACTGTACGACCAAACTTTAAGTCTCCACACATACCAATTGTCAGATTATCAAGTTTTCCCTTTTCTCTTCGAATTGTCATAAGGTCTGTCAGAGTCTGTGTTGGATGGTTATGTCCACCATCACCTGCATTAATAATTGGTACAGAAAGTTTTCTTGCTGCCGCGTATGGTGCACCTTCCTTTGGATGACGCATTGCAATGATATCCGCATAACCCGATACAACTCTTACTGTATCAGAAACACTCTCTCCCTTTGAGGCAGAAGAGGAATTGGCAGAAGAAAAACCAAGTACATTACCACCAAGCTCCATCATGGCAGCTTCAAAACTAAGTCGGGTTCTTGTACTTGGTTCAAAAAATAAAGTCGCTAATTTCTTATGCTTACAAACTTCCTGATACTTCTCCTTATGAAGAATAATATCGTCAGCTAAATCTAATAAATGATTAATTTCTTCTACAGATAAATCCATCGGATCTATTAAATGTCTCATAATGACCTCCTTCGTTGTGACCAGCACCCTTGCCAGTTAATTTTTTTAAATATACCTTTTTATTCTTTTCCTGTCAAGGGAACTCTTTTGAATTTTTATTCCTTTTCATTTTAGAAAACCCCTTCTACAAACTGTATCTTACAAATTGCCGGGGCAGTTTTTCAAATACGCCTTACCATCCAGTTAATATTCAGATTTCTTTCTATTTTCAAAACAATTATCAATATTTTTAAACTAGAGCGTGTTTGAAAAATGCTTTCTGCAAGATGTGCGTTACAATTTGCGGGAGATTTCGCCTGAATGAGGGCGGCGTAGCGGGCTACGTCAACTGAATGAAGGCAAAATATACCGCAAATTGGGGCGTGCAGATTGTAGGAATGATTTTTCAAACACGCTCTAATCTTGCAAAACCTTTTTCTACAAGAAATTCCGGATGATAGGATAATTTTGCCTTTCTAAGTCCTGGCTCTCCTACATCATCTTCTCTGTTCACATACTTCAGCCCATCCGCTTCATGGACCAAAAACTGCTGGTTAATAATCGCATATGCTCCCGGCACCTCAGAAAATGCCTTTTCAATGTGAACAACCAGTGTATCCTCATTAATCTGCTCCCCAACTGCAAAAGCAACCACTTCTCCATCTGCACGAATCAATCCTCCCTTTAACCCAAGGAATTTTCTTTCTCTTAATGCATTCTCAGAAACACAGGCTTCCGCATGTTTTTCTATATTTCCTGGCTCACAGTTTATTTCTTTCCATTTATATAACATTGCAAGACAATCATCAATATTATCATCAGTTATTTTTTCATAAGCCCAGTCATAAGTCTTTATAAATTTATTAACATGATTCTTTTTTCCATGAAATTTCTTTCCTTTTAACCCAATCAGCTTCTCACATTCATAAATATAATCTGCACTATCCCTGTCAAATTCGATTTCAAACCTTCCTGGCATGTGTTCTTCAAGCCATGCCTCATTCTCTCTGTATACACAATGTAGCTTTAAAGGCTCTTCATTTTCCTTACAATGTGCCTTTAATGCAAGCAAAGCCTTTTCCGGGCTGGCATCCCCTATCGGAAAGCTGTAACTGCTGCCATCTTCCGTTGTGCGGAAAATCAGCATATCTTCACACACTGTATACTCTAATAAATAAAAGTCTTTCCACAGATATACTGCGGCAAAAGACATATCGCAGCTTCGAGAATTTGCCTTTTTCATATATTTATCAATAATCTCTTTATCACTTGCCTTTACAGGCTGAAAATCCATAGTCTACCTCTTTTCTACTATTTTCTCTTTGTTATTTACAACATAAAACCACGGTATTCTTCGTTGTTACATTCTATATCAATTCAGGATACCATGGTTTTTATTATATTGGATTACAAATCACCAAACGGATTACATATAAATCTATCCGTAACTCATGCAATAAATCATGTGCGAAATGTATCTTACTATATATAACTTATTTTTCCGCAAATTACAATACCTTTTCTACTCGAGCTTGTTTGAAAAATGCTTTCTGCAGATATGCGTTACAATTTGTGGAAATAATTTTTCAAACACCCTTAGGCATTTAAAAGATTCTCTAAAGTAGCGCGGATTGCTTTAATAAAGTCTTCGCTGTTTACTGTATTTACATTTTCTAAAGTTGTGATTAATGCTAAGTCTTTTGTCATTGTTCCGCTCTCAATTGTATCAATCGTTGCTTTTTCTAACTTATCTGCAAATGTCACTAACTCATCAATTCCGTCTAACTTACCACGCTTTCTAAGAGCTCCTGACCATGCAAAAATAGTTGCAACAGAGTTTGTAGAAGTTTCTTCACCTTTTAAATGTTTGTAATAATGTCTCTGTACTGTACCGTGTGCTGCCTCGTATTCTGTTGTTCCGTCTGGTGCAACAAGTACGGAAGTCATCATTGCAAGAGAACCAAATGCAGTCGCAACCATATCACTCATTACGTCTCCATCGTAGTTCTTACAAGCCCAGATATATCCACCTTCAGAACGGATAACTCTGGCAACCGCATCATCAATTAATGTATAGAAATATTCAATACCGGCTTCCTCGAACTTCTCTTTATAATCTGCATCGTAAATATCCTGGAAGATATCCTTAAATGTATGGTCGTACTTCTTAGAAATTGTATCCTTTGTCGCAAACCATAAATCCTGATGGGTTTCTAATGCATAATTAAAACAAGATCTCGCAAAACTGTCGATAGAACCATTCAGGTTATGCATTCCCTGTACGATACCAGGACCATCAAATTCATGAATCAGCTCTCTTGTTTCTGTTCCATCTTCTGCAGTGTACACAATCTCTGCCTTACCTTTTCCAAGAATCTTCATCTCAGAAGCTTTATAAACATCTCCATAAGCATGTCTTGCGATCGTGATTGGCTTCTTCCATGTCTTTACAGTAGGCTCGATTCCCTTTACTACGATTGGCGCACGAAATACTGTACCATCTAAGATTGCACGAATGGTTCCGTTAGGGCTCTTGTACATTTCTTTTAAATTATATTCTTTTACACGGGCTGCATTTGGAGTAATGGTAGCACATTTAACCGCTACCCCATACTTCTTAGCTGCCAATGCAGAATCTACTGTAACCTGGTCATTTGTCTCATCTCTGTATTCAAGACCAAGATCATAATACTCTGTCTTTAAATCAATAAAAGGAAGCAGAAGCTCATCCTTAATCATCTTCCAGAGAATTCTGGTCATCTCGTCTCCATCCATCTCCACTAATGGAGTTGTCATCTTAATCTTATCCATTGTATATCTCCCTTCCATATCACTCAATTATTTGCATTTCATTCATTTGAACTTGTGAAGCTCCTGGAACTTGCTTTATCTAGAATGCCATTACCCAGACTTCTCGCTTAATTTCCTAAAACAGCAAATTATTCTTCAAAACCTGCTATTCGTTATTATATAGTAAAGCACATACAAAATGCAAGTTTTTTTGTCTGACAATTCATTTTTTACAACTCTTTACTGTCTAAAACTATCGTAAACGGACCATCATTTAACAATTCTACCTTCATATCCGCTCCAAAAACACCATGTTCTACCTTCGGCACTTTATCCTTACATACTCGTATAAACTCCTCATACATTTCTTCTGCCTTCTGTGGGTTTCCCGCTTTTACAAAACTTGGCCTTCTTCCTTTTTTGCAATCCGCAAGTAAGGTAAACTGAGAAACTACCAACAGTTCTCCATTCACATCCTGAAGGGAAAGGTTCGTCTTTCCTGCATCATCTTTAAAGATTCGAAGTTCCGTAACTTTCTTTACAATTTTATCAAGATCTGCCTGTTCGTCTTCTTCTGCTACACCGAGAAAAACTAATAATCCTGGGCCGATCTGACCAGTGATGCCGCCGTCTACTCGGACGGTGGCGTGGGTGACTACTTGTAATACTGCTTTCATAATTTTGTCCATCCTTTATTTATATCAAATATACTCCACTATAGCACATTTTTCTATTTAATTCATTAAGAGACAGACGCCCAGGAAGAGAACCGATACCCTATATTTGTGACTTTAGTCACAAATATGCCTTATTGGGAGCAATGGCTTCGTCTGTAGTTTGTCTAATGAAT
>OLQK01001874.1_pt1 | contig 12509 bp, 9 predicted proteins | sample 1672501 | NCBI WGS metagenome assembly OLQK01 (sample SAMEA3136693, study PRJEB25190) | human gut metagenome | biome: human gut; feature: human-associated habitat; material: faeces | place: Austria | collected 2013 | reverse complement strand
TTCTTCCGAAAGCAAAGGGACCGAAAGCCACTCTATTTTTCCTTCTGCCATAGTACATTTCTGCCATTCTGGTAAGCACAGTCCATTGCCAGCCTTACTCCAGGCTTTTCTGTCATGGGATCTTCAATTCCCACAGACAGAGCATATCCCTCCTTCAAAAGTGTCGGAATATCCCGGGTTTCAAATACAGTCCGGGTAATAAGCTGTGTATCCGGTAAAACAGAAGAAAGAAGCATATTGATTTCAGTCTTCTCCACTGTATTTCCAGAGGGATCCTCCAGATACAGATATACCGGCCAGTTTTTGTAAAACGGAGCAACGCCGTCATTATTCCAGGTCAGGCACAGGCAATCTTCCTGCCCCTCCCTTTTCCAGGCAGCTTCTGAGATCCACAGGCGGTACCCCATGTTCAAAAGCACCTTGTCATAGCCGTCTTTATACTGACTGTCTGCATATTTCGGTCCTAAAAATGTAGTGTGAGACTTCCGGACCAGTTCTACAGTCTGCTCCAGATCTGTCACCAGCATCTGCTCCATGGAAACAGAGCTGGTAAATTCACCGCCCGATGGAGCTGTCTTCCAGAAGTCTGGCATACTGCCAAGCGCATCTTTCTCCTCTGCCTGTCCATAATCTCCACCTTCCTGAATCCAGGTCAGCCATTCCTCTGTGGACTCTTTATGCCCGGTCATATCATTATAAAGCCCCATTCCATAAGCTTCTGCAATATGAAAAGGTCTTCTCATAAGCATGTTTACGCCGGGAAAAGCTTCCAGCCAGGGCATAATATACTGGTTTCTTATAGCTTCCTCAGGGATTCTCGTAATCCCCTCGCTGTAATTTACATGCCACTCTCCCCAATGTCCAAGACTTCCAAGCTCAATATAACTGATCAGCCCGTCTTTTTCAAAATGCTCTCCAAGGGCTTTGATTGCCTTCTCATGCTCTTCTATAAAAACCTTATTGTTGTAATCCGGTGAATACCCTTTTCCATATTCACCGTCATACCAGGTTCCGTCTTCCTCTGTCTTCTCATACAGCCACCAGGGGATATCCATATGTTTCTCATCACCCGGAATGTCACAGACAAAACGCAGGATCAGATGTTTTCCTTCTTTTTTCCACCTGTTTATCTGGTTTTCCTCTTCTATGGAATCCCAGGCATAGATGCCTTCTTCCGGCTCTAATTCTGCCCAGGTAATGTCCATATACAAAAGCGAAATGTCTTCTGACACTTTCTCATACCAGGCACTTGGCGCATATCCCATAAGCGGATTTCCAAAAATCTCCCGGGATTTCTGAAACTGCTTTTTATTTCCATTTCCGGAAGACCACCATCGATAACCAACGCCAGCTGCCAGAATGACTAACAGAGTCAGCAGCATTGCTGCCAGAATCTTTTTCATCCGTGATATTCTCCATTATACTGAATCAGAGTGACATCTTCTACATCTTCAATACTGCGGATTTTTTCCATAAAATCCATGTCATTTTGTCGGCAGTACAATTCCACTGCCATCTCTGTTTTTTCTTTGCGCATGGTCTTGGATTTGACAAAATACTTTCTTTTTCCAAAGCAGCGGATTACCTCATCTCCTGCCTGGTCTCCTGTATAGTGGATCACTGCAATATAGATTTTTCCTCTCTGCTGTTTGTGATAAAACAATACGATCATCAGGATCATAATTGCAGCCGCCAGAAGCGCCAGGACATACATTCCCGCTCCAGCCGTAATTCCTGTGGTGATTGCCCAGAACAGATACAAAAGATCCATAGGATCCTTAATTGCTGTACGGAAACGGACAATGGACAACGCTCCTACCATACCAAGTGAAATTACCACATTGGTACTGATAGCCAAGGTTACCATACAGGTAAGCACTGTCATTCCAACCAGAGTAACAGCAAATGTTCTTGAAAAAACAACTCCTGCGTAAAACTTCCGGTATACCAGATAGATCAGCGCCCCTAACAGCAGAGCCGCCGCAAGAGCTGTGAGAATCCCCGGAACATCATAATTGGTAAACGCTCCGGATTCCAGAACTGATTTTTTGATCATGTCCTTTGCACTCATAAATAATTCCTCCACTTATCTCTTTGTACTTTTTCGTAATTATTCAGAAAGCAGTGTTTTGCGAGATGTTTTTGTGAACATAGTTCACAGTTACACGTTTTCTTTTTATGTCTCATACCAGTACTCGAATCCATTCATATACCTGGTTTTTTCGTAACAGAGTACATATTTGGAAACTGCTGTAAATTCCGCTGCTGGCGGTGGCAGAACATCGCGTAAAAGCTGGGGAAGCATTTCTGTAAACTTCACTTCTAGAATCAGTTTTCCAGGTTCCAGCACGGACAGCGCTGGCAATCCAGGATCAAAAATATCATAACTGCCAATAGCCGCTCTCACATCTGAATCAAAGGTGATCCTTACTGTTCCGGCATCCAAGATCCAGGGAATCCGTTCGTAATCCACAATGGTCCTTGGCCGCATCATATTGCAGGTACATTCTATGTAAAATTCCCGGCATAGAGAGTGGGGACTGTGCAAAAGGAACTCATAGTCCCCCTTCAGGATTTTCTCCACCTCTTCTCTTGTAAGCGGTGCACTCTCTTTGTAAATATAGCTTCCAAACTTCTTTTTCCGCTCCAGTTTGATAAATTTGTCATTATTGTTATAAATCCGGATCCTGTATTTTTTTCGCATCAGTACCCCGGCTTCCTTTTCCGCGTATGCACTGTTCCAGTAATCGTCAAAATACAGACTGCGGATATAATATCCCCCTTCCCCGGCATGGGGATCCGGCTGCAGAAATGGCTTCAGCCTGAGCGTAAGCATTTCTTTTTCACTGGTACTGATCAGATACTTCCATTCATTTCGAAATGCTTCCCTGCTTTTATTCCTCATAAATATCTTCCTCAATCTGACCATCTTCCGTTACATAGATGCACCTCATACCATACTGCTTTCCTTCATCTGTAACATAATAGTCAAAAGCATCCTGTGTTTTTCCCTCTTCATTGGTTGCACGCACACGGATAAAATACTGTCCTGCTTCCGGAAGCTCCAGCTCCGTTTCCGGGATCAGAAGACCATCCTGTATATAGATCACATCCTGAAAAAGATAATCCCTTGCTATCTCTACAGAATAAGTAATATCCTCCGCGTCAAAGGAATAGGAATTATCCCAGTTTATTTTCATTTTATTTCCCTCTGCAACAGGAACACCAATAAAAAACGGCATAGGCTTACTAAGACTCTCTACATAGAGCTGATAATTTTTTTCTATTTCTTCCGGAAGGGATGCAGCAATCTCATCATATTGTTCACTGGTAAGAGGTGCATAAAACACATCTGGCATCTCATAAAGATACGGCTTCACCACAGTCTTGTATTTTTCAATCATAGTGCCCAGTCTCTCTTCACTGAGATATTCTTTCAGATCCAGAATGGCTTCATCCAGCTTTTCCCGAAAACGCTCTGATTTCAGGCATCTCTGGAACAGTACATTTCCCCAATAGTTACTAACGCCAGATTCCCAGCTTTTCTGATCACTAAAACCGGTTATCTTATATTCAGGTCTCATCAGACTGCCATCATTATCCCAGGGAATATAATACCAGGTATCAGAATTTAATGGACTATATAAATACACGTTTCGGCTCTGGGTATCCACATTTCCCATCAAAATCTGGAATCCCATCCAAAATGTAATATTTTCCTCATCAAAGTATTCTTCCAGAACCGTATCAATTGGAATACTGTAGTCATTTACTGCTTCAAGCATCTGAATCAGTTTCCTATGATCGGTACTTCCCTTTATCTCCAGCAATTTTTCAAAAGCAGCACTGTCATAGGATGGATCATCCTGGAGTTTTATCATATCTTCATATCTGTAAAATTCAAAAGAATTAATTTTATACAGCTGTCCATTGGAATCCAGTCCATGATTCTTCAATCCAGTCTTATTCAGCTGCTCTACCTGGGTATACAAGCCATAGTCCTCAAATTCAGCGTCAGCAGAACCATCTGTGGTATCTTTTACATACAGATGGACGAACTGTGTTCTCAGACTGATCAGCTGGGGAATGCCCTTCAGCAGGTCATAGGCGAGCTTGTTTCGAAACCGCATTCCTTCTGTCATATGCTTGTTCAGATTAATGGTTCTCTGCCCGCGCCAGGTTCCTTTATTTTTCTTCAGCTCAATCTTATAGTTTTTCTGGGCATTCCGGCTTGAAGTCTGCCCACGGATCTGTACCGTGGCATTGGGAACATTCTCCCCATATCCTACCATTCCCTCTGTCGGACCATTCTCATCCCCTATCTGTAAAAGTGCAGCCGCCTGATATCTGTCTACTCCCATCTCCTCATAATCATAGACAGAATAACTATTGATTTCTTCCCATGTATGATCTGTATTTTCTGAAGAATTCCCCTTTGAAACAGTGAGGTACATGGTAACCACGCTGGTATCGTCATCGTTTTCATAAAGGCTGTCCTTATCTCTTAAATGAACCTGGTCAATATCCCGGGATTCTGCTTTTTTTATCTCCTGTGACGTTTCGGATGCTGTCGGTTCTTCTGTATCTGTGCTCTCATTTTTTTCTTCCGGCACTACATCTTCATTTCCTATACAGCCTGCGAATAAAGACATGGTCATACTTCCGGCAAGAATACATGCAAGTTTTCTATATTTTTTCACTATTCTGACTCCTTTCCAGTTTTTTGCTGAGGAAAAAACCAAGTCTGGAAAACGTTCCTCTTTTTTCCCTGGCCACCACAGGCTGTACACTCAAAATATAATAGGGCAGCCTCTTTGTATAATAGTCCAGACGAAAGGCTGCAATCAGAAAAAACACTGCGCTGCCTGTGAGAAACCCGAAACCATAATATACTCTTGGAAAAAACAGGGATATTACTGTAAACAGCACAGTTCCTCCTGCGAAACATCCGGAGGCCGCCAGCGCTCCTTTGTAATCTGTAAAATATAAAAGCAACAGAAGCATGGTATTTGCCACTGCATAAATGCCATATCCCACGCAGAGGGTTCTGAAATACCCTTCCATAAGATCGTTAAATCCAAGCGGCACATACTCCAGGAGCAGTCCGCCAAGAGAAATAGCAAGTGCTGTAGCAAGGAGCTGCTTCAAGGCCGTGTATTTTAATTCCACATTCAATACCTTTAACATTTCCTCACCAGCCTGGGTAATATCTCCTACAGCACCTTTATCATTAAATAAACTGTAGTAGTTTTTATATTTCGGATAAAAATTCACCTCCACAGAAACCACAAAGTTTACTGTTGTTACCAAAATTGTAAGAAATGCCACAAGAGCTGGCACATCATGGTAGGGTGCACCAACAAACAGTCCCTGCACCTGTACCTGAAGCGGTCCGACCCACATGATCACCAAATGGGCAAACAGTCCAATATTGATAAAAAGCCCGGTAAATGCCAGAGGCAGAAACTGATCCACCCATCTTAGGAAAAGGAAGGCACCCTTTTCCCCTTGGGGAAAATACTGATACAAAAGGATCACATCCCACAAAAGCATCACTCCGTATCCCACAGCCACTGCAATCAGAAGAGCTTCCACATGGGGAATCCCCAGCATCAGCAATACCCAGCCGGATATAAATGTGATCACAATAGCAGCTGTAAATGACAGCATGATTCCTCTGTAATCTTTGATTGCAGTGAGATAACTCATTGCATTCCAGGTGACGGTCAGCTCTCCAAAAAGCCACAGACACAACAAGCTGTCCATAAGTCCTGCTCCGGAAAAGATAAGAAAAATTCCATACAGAATCCCGCCGGCCACCAGCATGATCCCTGTAGAGCCCCAGAAAGAAGGCAATACCATATCATATTTTTCTTCGTACAGCATATCCGCAATAAACCTGGTAACTACCATAGACAAAAAACTGGTAACTGTCAGGGAAAACAAAAGGGTATACGTGATCATACACACCAGAAGTTCCCGGCTGTGTCTGCTGCCTCCTGTTTTATCACAAAGATACATAACACCAAGAAGCAATACAATTCCAAGAAGCATTGGACCGGTACATACGACTCCCGCATATCCGTAAGCTCTGAAGGAAGCAAACAGTCCCCGGCTGTTAAACAGTTTTTTTAGTTCAAATCCGATTCCGGCCATTTTTTTGTATCACCTCCTCATAAAGCTCCCTGTACAGACGGATCATGCGTTCCTGTCTGTAATAAGCCTTTACCCGTTCCTGTCCATTTTTTCCCATACGAAGCCGCCTTCTTCTGGATTCACACATTTTCTCCATGGCAAGAGCCAGTCCGTCACGATACATAGGTGCCACATAATAGCCTGCCTTTCCATATACATCCTCTTCCTTTCCTTCCAGAAGTTCCCGACAGCAGCCGACATCTGTGGTAACACAGGGACGTCTTGCAGCAAAGGATTCCAGCACAGACAGGGGCTGTCCTTCTGAAATGCTGGTAAGGATGGTAAAATCCAGTTTCTCCATATATTTTACAATGTCCACACGCCCTGTAAATATAATGTTTTCCAGCTTCAGCTGTTTCACCAGCTCGTAACACTCCTGTGCATATTCTTCATCATCGACTCCTCCCATAATGTGAAGGCGTACATTTTTTACATGTGCAGACAGTTCAAAAAAAGCGTAGATCATGGTCTTGATATCTTTGATAGGAGCAAGCCTTACTACTGCTCCAATATCCACCCAGCCATCCTCTTCTTTCAGGGGGATTCCAGACAACCTGTCATAGTCGATCCCATTTTCGATAACCCGGCACTTCCCAGGTGCACAGCCCATCTGAATCTGAGTGCGCATTGCATTTGTAAAAAGACAGGTCACACGAAATGCCCTCTGATAGATCATATCTGACAGCATATAAAAGAAAGCAATCCACTGTTTCTTAAAGGATGGAACCACCCACTTGGCACGGATGATCTCCTCCTCTCTTTCCCGTGTATAAATTCCATGTTCTGTAAGAAGAACATCCTTTTTGTGCACATAACCGCCCAGACAGGCCAGAAGTCCGCCGTACCCGGTACATATGGCATGATACACATCCGCCTCTGGCACTTCACTTCCCATAAGATACAGAACAGGAAGAAGCATGGAACGCATGGTGTGAAAGGCATCTGCAAAAGCAATATACGGATACTGTTCTTTACAGATTTTTATAAGGAGATCAAGGAAAGTCTCACTTTTCAAAAAAGCCATAGGGTTTAAATGTTTATCATGATACAAGGAAAACAGCGTCTCCCAGTCCGGTCTCCTCATCTGCATCAGCTCGCTCAGACTTTCTAGTTCTTTTTCGGAAAAAATATGGGACATTTTCCCCTTTTCTTTCACCTGGAGAGCATCATCCAGAAAAACCTCATGAACCTCCACAACATTCTCTGGAAGTTCATAGACAAATTTTCCTCTTTTTTCTGCATTTGCCCCAATAACCCAGAGCACAAATTCATGCTCCTGCATCTGATTGATATACTGGTGCATCCATGTGGAAACACCGCCGAACACATAAGGATAACACCCTTCCAAAACCAGACAGATTCTCACTGTTTTCTCCTTTTATCTGCATTTTCAATACATATGTTTATGTTACCAATAGTAAAAGACCTTTTGACACTGCTGTCATTATATTTATTCGAACTCAATGTACACATCTTCCTGTTCTGCGCTCAGCAAATACAGATTCCCAGCAGCCTGAGTCAAGTCTCCACCAGTCACACGCGCCGGAGTTCCTTTATTCATTCTCACCATCAGATACGCCTGATCGTAAAAATTTCCCAGATGAAGATGCACTTTCTTGTCTGTAATGTATTTCTCCACGGTCAGGGCACCATATCTTTCAATGGCACCGGATAGCTGGGAGCCTGTAAGATTTCGAAGTGCCGGTGCTGCTTCATTCAGCCAGGTCATGTATTCATCCAGACGTTTTTTCAGCTTTTCCCAGCCAAGGGCAGCGCCTCTGTCCTCATCCAGAAGGTCATCCGGATGCATAAAATGTGTATTTACAAAATGCATATTCAACTCAGACAAAGCAGCCATCTGCATATAATCGTCAATGATCGCACCGGAAATAATACGCGGCTGTTCTACGATTCCATCTTCAGCCACTTCAAACTCCTGCACATAAGCATAGTCGCCGGAAAAATAATTGCTGGCAATAGTACGGATCTTGGGATACAGGGAACCCAGCAGTTTCCTTCCCGCTTCTGACAAAACATTAGAAGGAGGAACATAAACAGACATGGTAGTCTCCGGAAACATTTCTTTTCCAAAATCCATCAGCTCTTTCATTGCTTTTTCCATGGCAGAAAAGCTTGTCCAGGTCTTATAGGGAAGTGCATCTCCATAATCCGTGTCTGACAAGCTGAGCGGCTGATGATTATAACCGTGATAACCCAGTTCCCCGCCCTGATGAAGGATCATATTTCCAAAATACTGGAACCGCTGTACATCATCCTGGCGTTCCGTCTCTCCGTCTGTTTCATCCTCATAATTTTCTATTATAACTCCTGTATATTGCACATTGTGAGCCGTAGCAAGGGCGATCATATCCGGCCACCAGATATTGGTATAGAAATCTGCAATACTGGTGCCATAATCCCTTTTTACATAAGTTCCATCTCCATTTGGAACAGGGGAGGGAAAATCATCCAGATAAAAGACGGATCCGTTGATCACCGGATATACCCCCACATCTGTAAGAAGACTGTAGGATGCAGCAAAAAAGCCTCTGAAAGCTTTTTCATAAAACCCAAAATTATCTACTACAAACTTTCCGTTTCCATAATCAGCTTCCCAGATCAAAGGAATGCCTGACGTATCATCCGCCCAGGCGTATACCCTTGCACGCTGACTCAGCTCCACTGCCCAGGCCGATTCGTAGCCGTCTGTGACTTTGTATGCTTTTCCTCCTCCGACGAGAAACTCACTGTCGAAATAAATGCTGTTTACCATGGCTTCTGTGTAACCCGAAGATACAATTCCAAGCTTCTGCTCAATAAGGGATACATAAGTATCTTTTTGAAGAGTAAGGGCGAACATGGCACTTCCGCCTTCTTTTACCCAGTCGCTGATCTTCAGCACATTTTCTTTCAGCGGACTTAAATCGCTTAAAAGAACGACCACAGTCTCATAATCAGACAGATCATCCGGTATACTTTCATGATTTACATCAACCAGATCAGTACCCACCTTCATGTCCTTAAAGATCTGTTCGAACTGGATCCACGCCATGGTGCTGTTCGCCTGACTGCTGTCTGTAAGAACAAGGCAGGTTGGCTTTAGTGTCTTTACTGCGGTTTCTTCCGTAACCACTTTATCTGCATCCAGATAAGTCAGTTTCTTTGCCTTTTCCCGGTAGGACAGACCGGATCGTTCTGCAAACAGAATGGCTCCTATAAGCAGAAAACAGCCCAGGATCACCAGAATTCCCTTAAATTGAAAAGCTTTCACTTTTTTGATCCATCCAGCCAAAATCCCAGTGCCTCCTTTCCTCTGGAAGAAAGATAGATATGCTCTTCCTTCAATGCCTGTAAGCTCTGTTTCAGTTCTTTCCCCATTTTCCGTTCTGCCAGATACCGAATTTTCCAGATCCAGTATTCTTCACCTCTGTGCCAGTTCTGATCCATGATTTTCAATATTTTTTCTGCCAGAAAAAAATCCCTTTGCACCATAAGATTTTCCATCAGGCAGACACAGGTATGGAGATTCACCCTTTGATCCAGCTGTTTTAACAAAAGCTGGGTATACTGGTTTCTGTAAATCTGTTCCATCTGCTTCTCCATAAAGCCCTGACTCAGATATTCTTTCAGGAAATCACAGTACTCCTCCAGAATAACAGGATCATCTGGATCATTCGTATATTTTTTCTCAATCTTTTGTAATCTGTAATCATATTCTTTGGACAGTTCCACCATGGCTGTAATCGCATAATGGACTACCTCCACATCCTCATTCATTCGTGCCTGCTTTAATAATTCCACATATTCCCCCGGGTTATCATTCAGAACGTTCATGATCAGTTCCCGGCGCCTGGAAGGATCATTCAGAAGAAGGGCCTCCTCCAGAGGAACCACATCCCTGTCATTTTCCTCCATGGCCGGAAACATGTTCTTATAGATTTCCTCGTTAACCCTGAGCTTTTCAACTCCCACTGTTTTCACCTGGTCCGTACCGGAAAAAAGCTGAAAATGTATGAGCAGGACACACACCGGTCCCCAGACTGGTACAAATACGGCAAGAGACAGCATGTACATCTTTACTTTCAGAAAACCTGTGCGTATTCCTAACCAGATCAGTATACAGATGATCAGATGGATCACCAGCGCCGTGATTCCAATTGCTGTTTTTGTCATGATTCCACTCCTGCTGTCTCTTTTCCTGCCGGAACATCAAGCACCTTTCCCTCAAAGCCATTTCTTTTCAGACGTTCAAGGATAATTGGCAATGCCTTGTCATCTGCCTGTGTCAGGATCAGATATAACTCCCCTTCCGGAGAAATACCACGGATATCTTTTTCTCTGATACAGCTGTCCAGTGCCTCATCCGCATCCTCAATGGTCATATTCCCATACTTCAGTTTCAGAAGGATATAGGATGCCATCTTCTGCTCACGCATAGAATGCTGAAGCTCCAGACTTTTTTCAAAGTATTCCGGCTTCAGGATTCTCGTATTCTCTACATATTTCTTGTATTCCGTGGCTTCCTGATATTCAAGAGCACGTAAAAGTGATGTTTCTACAAGACCACATAAAATCTGAAACAGATTCATATAGTATAAAGTCAGCTGTCCGTTTTTTACCTCCTGAATACAGATCAGCATCACCAGACTTCCTTCTTTCCTGATACCAGCCATATATATGGGATAACCTTTTATGAAATCCCGATTTGCCCATACCTGCCCTTTTTCCAGGGTTTCCAGGGCAAACGTATACTCGCTTAATCTGATAGAAGCAGAGTACATTCCCTGAGACTTAGGGGATGCCGCTTCCAATCTGCCGTATCCATTTTTCTGACTGATGGAATAAAACGCAAAAGTTTCATTCTCCAGAACTTCTTCCATAATGTGCATAGTTTCAATAAACAATTCCTCTGGCTGTACAATATCCAGCTTTCTGGTAATGTCAAAGATCTTTCCGAAGCTGTCCTTACTGCCCAGAATTTGTTTTTTGTATCTTTTTTTGTCCTGAAGGGTCGCCTGGTACAGATCACGCATAAAGAGAAATTTTTCCCGGACCAGCTGATTCTCCTCTGATATAAATTCCAGATTTTCCCTGTTTTTCATTCGCACATAGCCACATACAGCACCTGCAGCAAAATAAAAGATAAATGGTATCCAGTTAGCTGGTTCGTAAAAAAGAGTATACCACTTTGTTCCCTGGCTTTCATATGCCAGAAGCAAGGATACTGCCTGGGCTGCTGCTCCGGCAATCCCATATCCCAGACCGTAAAGACTTCCAAACAAGACAATAAACACAAGACGCAGATCAATCATCTTAAACTGAGCCTGATTTCCCAGAAGACGCTGCAAAAATTCAAACGCCAGAAAGCAGACCACAAACTCACATACCCGCAGCCATCTTTGGTTCTGATTGAAAAGCCTGGTAAACCAGCTTGCTTTTTCTCCATTGTTTTTTTTGTATTCTTTATACATTTCCGAAATATGATCTAATACTGAAATCTTTGGAAACCAGTTATAGTTTGTTCGGATCTGTCTGTCGTCTTCTTTTATTTTTTCTACAACGGCACTGCTTTTATAGATAATGGAAACCGGGGATAAAACCTTTTTCAGTTCTTCGGTCACATCCTGAAAACAGATGTCAAATACATCTGGAACATTCAACACCTCTTCCTCATCATTCCAGTTGTCAAAAAGCTTGTACACCAGTTCTGCCAGATCCATAGAATATAAAAAACAGGCTTTCTGCTCCGGAGCTTCCTGAAAAAACAGCTTCTGGCTCTCTTTCGAAGCTTGGAAAATTCTGTAAAAGAAATCTTTTTTATAGATTCCGGAATATAAATAGGGTACTCGCAGTATTTTCACCGTCAGACCGTACAGTCCCGCATAGCGTCTGCACACATCCTCTGCATTTTGTACCAGCAGAGTCTTGCCTGTTGGTACATCATACATTCCCTCTGGTCCTGTCACGTAAAGGAAGTGGCTTTGAACCCCTTTCCTGCAGTATTGCAGGATCTTGCGCAGATTCTCTGCTTCCCCTTCCAGTTCTCCATGTAAGGTCAGATAATTAGAAAAGTATACCACAGCTTCAAATTCGTATGTTCTGAAAATATCTCCAAGTTCCAGTTCCGTCCTGGGAAATGGTCTGGAAATAAGTTCCCTTCTCCGGACTGTCTTTATCATTTTATTTCCAAGTACCATTACCTGACATTCTGGAAATGCTTCTTCTACAAATTCTTCTGTCACATAGCCGGTATTCCCGGCCAGCAAAACCTTCATATTCTTCTCTCCTGTTATCCTTTAGAATCTCTTCTGTCT
>OLQK01001870.1_pt1 | contig 12524 bp, 10 predicted proteins | sample 1672501 | NCBI WGS metagenome assembly OLQK01 (sample SAMEA3136693, study PRJEB25190) | human gut metagenome | biome: human gut; feature: human-associated habitat; material: faeces | place: Austria | collected 2013 | reverse complement strand
TCAGAGAAGTATCAGCAAGATAAAACTTTTCCTGTGTATTGAGTATCTCTTTTCCCTGCAGGTCATATCTGGAACAACGATGCAACAGGTATGCTTTCTCGAGTTTTTCCAGATAGCTGTATACTGTCTCGTTGTCTATTTTTCTGTGTTCTGATTTCAGAGTAATTAAATGTCCTCATTCCCTTACCTCCTAATACATTCCCTTAAATTATAGCATAAAATAAGGGCAAGTCAATTTATTGAGGGAATCTTCCCTTAATAATGCAGAAAAGCCTGTTGCTTAATCTAAGGAAAACCATTATAATTATGCGTGATAATCTAAAAAACAGCAAAATAAAGGAAATAAAATGAGAAAACTAGCTTTAAGTGATGAAATTCTGCTGAGTATCCAGCAGCCCGCCCGCTATATTGGCGGCGAGGTAAACATGGTCGTAAAAGACCCGTCCAAAGTGGACGTTCGTTTTGCCATGTGTTTCCCCGACGTGTATGAGATTGGTATGTCCCATCTGGGTATCCAGATCCTTTATGATCTGTTGAATGCCCGGGAGGATGTGTACTGTGAACGTGTGTACTCCCCATGGATGGATCTGGATGAAGTGATGCGCAAGAAGCAGATTCCGCTGTTTGCGCTGGAATCACAGGATCCGATTAAAGATTTTGATTTTCTGGGCATTACGATCCAGTACGAAATGTGCTATACCAATATTTTGCAGGTTTTGGATTTGTCCGGCATTCCGATGTTGACGGCTGACCGCGGCGAGGATGATCCGATTGTGATCGGTGGTGGCCCTTGTGCGTATAATCCGGAACCGTTGGCAGATTTTTTTGATATTTTCTATATCGGAGAAGGCGAGACGGTCTATGATGCACTGATGGATGCTTATAAAGCCAATAAGGCGGCAGGGGGCAGCAGGGAACAGTTCCTTGAAATGGCAGCTGCAATTCCGGGTTTGTATGTACCGGCTTTTTATGATGTGGCTTACAATGAAGACGGTACCATTGCATCCTTTGGACCTAATCGTTCATGTGCGCCTGCAATTATCGACAAACAGGTAGTGACCGATCTGAGCAGTGTCCGCTATCCTGAGAAGCCATTAGTTCCTTTTATTAAGGTAACACAGGATAGGGTTGTTCTGGAAATCCAGAGAGGCTGTATCAGGGGCTGCCGTTTCTGTCAGGCGGGCATGGTTTATCGTCCGAACAGAGAGCGTGAACTGGATTATCTGAAAGAACATGCGGATAAGATGCTGAATGCCACGGGACATGATGAGATTTCTCTCAGCTCTTTAAGTTCCAGTGACTATTCTGAACTGGAGGCATTGACAGATTATCTGATCCAGACTTGTGAGAACAGAAAGGTGAACATTTCTCTGCCGTCCCTGCGTATTGATGCGTTCTCTTTGGATGTTATGTCCAAAGTGCAGGATGTACGTAAGAGCAGTCTGACTTTCGCTCCGGAAGCGGGAAGCCAGAGAATGCGTGATGTGATCAACAAGGGCCTGACAGAGGAAGTGATTCTGAAGGGTGCAGCTGATGCATTTGCCGGCGGCTGGAACAGGGTGAAACTTTATTTCATGCTGGGTCTTCCGACAGAGACAGAGGAGGATATTGCCGGTATTGCAGATCTGGCGAATAAGGTTGCCAAGACATTCTATGAGATTCCGAAGGGTGAACGCCCGGGTAATGGCCGTGTGGATGTGGTGGCAAGTACTTCTTTCTTCGTACCGAAGCCATTCACACCGTTCCAGTGGGTGCGTCAGTGCACGGATGAGGAATTCGTGGCGAAACAGAAGTTTTTGAGTGCGAAGATGAAGGAACAGATTAACCATAAGAGCATGCGGTATAACTGGCATGAATTTGAACTGACGAAACTGGAAGGCATTTTTGCCAGAGGCGACAGACGGCTTGGCAAGGTGCTGATGGCGGCCTACAGGAATGGCTGTATCTTTGATTCATGGTCTGAGTTCTTTAATTATGAAGGCTGGATGAAGGCTTTTGAGGACTGCCATGTGGACTATACGTTCTACGTGCATCGCGAACGTCCGCTGGATGAGATCCTGCCGTGGGATTTTATCAATGCTGGTGTGACCAAGGAATTTTTGAAGCGGGAATATCAACGGGCCAGGGAAGGCGTTGTGACACCGAACTGCCGTCAGGGATGTTCCGGCTGCGGCTGTCGTGTTTATGAAGGAGGTGTCTGCTATGAAGCTTAGAATGCGGTTTGGTAAAGAAGGAATTGTAAAGTTTATCGGGCATTTGGACATTATGCGTTACTTCCAGAAGGCATTCAGAAGGGCCAATGTAGATATCACCTATTCTCAGGGCTACCATCCCCATCCATGTCTGTCCTTTGCGTCACCGTTGGGGGTCGGACTTGAGAGCCGTGGAGAATATCTGGACATGGAAGTGAACAGTTTTGACGACTTGGAAGCCATGAAGAATGCTGTGAATGCCCAGATGGTAGAAGGCATTGTTGTTTACAGTATTCGCCATTTGCCGGATCAGGCGAAGAATGCTATGTCCATCATTGCGGCAGCTGATTATGAGGTAGGCTTCCGTGAAGAGATGGCACCTTGTGAGACCAAGCAGCTGAAGGCAGCTGTTGAAAGCTTTATGTCCCGTCCGGAAATCCGGGTCATCAAGAAGACAAAGAAGAGCGAGCGGGAAATAGACATTCGTCCTCTGATCTACAAGATGGTTGTGGAAGAAAATGGGAAGATCTTTATGCAGGTGGCAGCAGGCAGTGCAACGAACCTGAAGCCTGAACTTGTCATGCAGACACTTTGCCGTCTGGAAAATCTTGAAGAGAATGATTATGCGTGGTTGGTGACACGCTGTGATATGTATGCAGATAAAGGAAATGAGCAGACGGGCAGACAGCTTGTCTCGCTGGAGGACTTTGCAGAATAAATGAAAAGACAAATCGTTATTACGGGCTGGCAGTCAAAGGTACTGACAGCCCTTTATGAAGAAGACACACTTTGTGAGCTGAATCTTGAGCCGAAGAAAAGCCAGGTAAGAGTCGGCGATATTTATATAGGGAAAGTGAAACATATTGTACAGAATATTCAGGCAGCCTTTGTGGAGATTACACCGGGGGTGATGGGATACTATCCCCTGAAGGATAATGCTGTACATTTTTTTGTTAATCAAAAGAAAAACGACAAAATCGTTGCCGGGGATGAGATCGTTGTTCAGGTTGAAAAAGAGAATTTGAAGACAAAGGCCTGGTTTCTGACAGGACGGTTAAGTTTTCCGGGAAGATATACCGTGTTGACAAAGGGAAAAACCGGTATTCAGATATCTGCAAGGATCAAAGATACGGCGGAAAGAGATCGATTGACCGGAATTGTTTCGGGTGAAGAAATCGAAGGGGCGGCATGGATGATCCGGACAGAAGCTTCCGGACAGAGAGCAGAAGTGATCGGGGAAGAGATGCATCGCTTAGAAGTTGACTATAATAGAATTATGTCAACTTCATGCATGAGAACATGTTTCAGTAAACTGATGTCAGGAGATTCGCCGTATACGCAGTTGATCAAAAAGTTTGCTCACGGCAGTACATGCAGAGTGACAACGGATCTTCCGGAAGTTTATGATGAATTGAAAGAAAATTTTGGCCGATGGGGTCTATCTGAGGAAGCTTTGCAATACTATAAGGATGATTCCTATCCACTGATCAAGCTGAAGGGGATTGAAGCGCAGATGGATAAAGCACTGCAGAAGCGTGTCTGGATGAGATCCGGCGCCTATCTGGTAATTGAACCGACGGAGGCGCTGACAGTGATCGATGTGAATACAGGCAAGGCCATCGGCAAACAGAAGATGGAGGAAAATTTTTTCAAGATCAACCTTGAAGCGGCGCAGGAAGTGTGCCGTCAGCTGCGTCTTCGCAATATTTCAGGTATTGTGATCGTCGATTTTATTAATATGAAAGATCCGGAGCATTTAAAGGCGCTTATGGATGTGCTGAGAGAAGAGGCGGCAAAGGACAGTGTACAGACAACGGTTGTGGACCGGACATCGCTGCATCTGGTGGAGATGACCAGAAAGAAAGTACACAGGTCTTTGGCGGAGCAGGTTCGCCTGCTGCCAGTGTAAGAGATTTTGGAAACGATTGATAGTTCAAATCGTAAGATTTTCGTAAAGAATTGCGCAAATCGTAAGGAAATTACATTTGTTTTTGGACACATTTTCTGATATAATAAACTTATTCAAACAGTTAATGATCGAAAGTGTTTGAGAGAATAAATGTTATTTTTTGAATGGAGGCGCATTTATGAAAAGAATGAAGAAGCTGACCAGTATCGGTCTTGTACTTGCAATGACTGTCGGCTTGTTGGCCGGGTGCTCAGGAAGCGGAAGCGGAAATGGTGAGGATGCTTCCACATCAGGCGGAAAGGGCCGCTATGTGGAAGAAAACTGGGGAGATCCATTGGAATCTCAGGATGATAACAATTACAGTTATATTCAGACGATGATGCAATTGTCGGACGGTACGATCCGTGCAATTGTCAGTGACAGTTCGGACAGAGGATTTTCAGTTAAGGATTCTACAGACGGCGGTAAGACATGGGGGGATGCTTCCATGGATTTATCAGCCCTTGATCAGCTGAATCTCGGAGATGATAATACAGATGATGACGGCAATGGTGATTATGCTTACGTGGGCAATATGACCATTGATGCGGATGGCGATCTGGCTTTTGTTTATACACAGAGCCACTCAGAGACGAAGGATAATGTGACTTCTGTGGATTCAACTGTGAAGTATTATCTTCTGACAAAGGACGGCAAGCTGTCAGAGATAGCCATGGAGATTCCGAATCTCCAGAAGGAGCAGCATTATGAATATAATTCATCTGAGGATGAGACTGGTTCGAAGACCGATGATTCTGCTGATTCCGGTGTTTCCGCTGAATCAGAGACAGAGGATGACGGCGTTGTGATCAATGAAAATGGTGACAGCGACAATAACGGTGATACAGAGGCATCCAATGGTATCCAGACGCTCAAGTTAAAGGATGCCGAGAACCTGTATGTTGCAGATTATAACGGTGCAGTCTATCATGTGACAACGGCTGACGGCAAGATTACAGCCACATTTGATGATATGAACTTTGTCAACAATATGTATCTGTGCGGTGACAAGCTGCTGCTTGATGATTACGAGAAGGTTTATGAATATGATACAGCAACGGATAAGAAGACAGCTGAACATGAAGCATTGGCCAGTGTGATTACCTCCAAGGGCAGTGTCACGATCGCAGATTATCTGAAGGATGGACATACGATTTATTATTCCTGTACAGAGGGTATCTATACATACGATCTGGATAAGGATACTTCCGAACAGATTGTGGATGGCAATATGTCATCCCTGGTTTCCCCAAGTGGCAACGTAGAGTATCTGATTCCGAAAGATGACGGACAGATTCTTGTGAAGTTCAGTGATTATACCGGAGATACGTCTGAAGAATCTTTCCTGAATTATGCTTATGACAAAGATGCTGCAAAGCGTCCGGATAAGGAACTGACCATCTATACATTAAAGGATGATTATACAATCCGTACACTGGCTGCTGCTTACCAGAAGGCACATCCGGATGTTTATGTGAAGGTTGAAAGCGGTGTCAGTGGTGATGATGCAGTGACAACATCCGATGCCATTCGTACATTGAACACAGAAGTAATGGGCGGCAACGGCCCGGATATCCTGCTTATGGATGGACTTCCGGTTAATTCCTATGTGGAAAAGGGATTACTTGCAGATGTCAGTGATACAGTGAATCCGCTGATCTCTGATGGCAAGCTTTTTGATAAGATCGCACAGACCTATAAGGGTGATGACGGCAAGATTTATGCAGTGCCGATGACCTTCCAGGTGCCGATTGTAATTGGCCGTAAGAGTGATCTTGACAAGCTGAATAATTTGTCGGATTTCGCTTCTCTTGCTCAGGATTTTGTCAAGGATCACAAGAAGAATGAGAATTTTATCGAATCCTATAGTTTATATTCACTAGTTGGCGATATGATGTATACCAACTCAGCCAGTTGGTTCAAGGAAGACGGATCTCTTGATTCTGACAGCCTGAAATCCTATCTGAACGGTATTAAGACCATTTATAATGCGGTTTACGAAACTTTATCAGATAAAGATAAGTCCGATATGGATCAAATGAAGCAGTACTATGCAAGTGAGGATTATGAAATGGATGCTTCCTGGTACGGCTCAGATCCAAGTTATATGACTATGTACATTATGGCCGGCATGAATCGCATTGCCTACGGCAATATGGCCGGAACAAGCAGCCTTGGAGATCTCGCATCCATCATGAGAAAGGATGCCGACATTAATTACAAAGCACTGCCAGGTTCTGTTCAGAATGTTTATGTTCCGTCAGAGATTATTGGTATCAATGCCAAATCCAAGAATATAGACACAGCTAAAGAGTTCTATGCATTTGCCCTGAGTGCAGACGGTCAGAAGGCCATTGACAGTTACAGTGGATTCCCAGTGAATAAAGAACGCTTTGATGCTTCACTGGTTGATCCGGATGCAGGCACAGAAGGCTATGATCCGAATGAGTCCAAAGGCAGTTGGGGTATGACGGATGAGGATGGCAATGAGATCTCTGTTGACATGTACTGGCCGACAGACGATCAGATCGCACAGCTGAAGAACCTGATCGATTCTCTGGATACACCGTCTTATGGCGATTATACGATTTTGTCAACGATTTTGAAGGACAGTATGAATGCCATTATCGGAGATACTTCTGTGGATGATGCAGTCGAACAGGTTGTCAAAGATATCGATATTTACTTATCTGAATAAGAAAGAGGTATGAAAGCTTATGAAGATCAGCCTGAATAAGAAAAAACTTACTGATATTGCTTTCATTGTACCGAGTTTAGCAGGGGTCAGCATTTTTGTGCTGATCCCCTTTATAGATGTATTGCGCCGCTCTTTTACGAATGTATCGGGTACGCAGTTTGTTTTCTTTTCAAATTACATCACGATTTTTCAGAATGCGGCATTCAGACTGGCGTTTTCGAATACCATCAAGTTCATGGTGATCTGCATTCCGATCCTGATGATTTTTTCATTGCTGATCGCAGTGTTTTTGAATGCAGGCATCCGGGGAGCCAATTATCTGAAAACGGCATATCTGGTGCCCATGGCGATCCCGGTGGCTTCGGTTGTGCTGATCTGGCGGCTTTTGTTTCATCAGAATGGCTATTTCAGCGGCCTTCTGCATATGTTTGGGATGCAGTCACAGGATTGGATGGATACAGGATTTGCCTTCTGGATTCTTGTTTTCAGCTACGTCTGGAAAAATCTCGGTTACAATGTTGTTCTGTGGATGGCGGGCCTGACGGCTATCCCGGATACCCTTTATGAGGCGGCCAGAGCAGATGGAGCCAATAATATTCAGTGTTTTCGGTATATCACCATGCCGAACCTGATGTCGACACTGTATACAATCACGGTGTTGGCCTTTTTGAATTCTTTCAAGGTGTTCAGGGAGGCTTATCTGGTGGCGGGGGATTATCCTCATGAAAGTATGTATCTGCTGCAGCATTTGTTCAACAACTGGTTTAGGGAATTATCCCTTGACAAAATGTCTGCAGCGGCAGTTGTGATCGCATTGCTGATCCTTGTGCTGATTCTGGGTCTGCAGCGTTCATGGGACCGTGAAGATTAGGAGGCAGGAGATGAAACATAAGATTTTTAAAAGAATATTACTCCTGCTGCTTGTGGTTCTGGCAGTTATCATCTGTTTTCCGGTGGTGTTTCTGATTGTCGGTTCTCTGATGGGAACGGATGAATTGAATCATTATCTGGGGGCTGTGCTTGGAAAAGCCGATGGTTTTGCTTCATGGGCACTGCTGCCGACATATCCGACCTTTAAAGCTTATGTACAGCTCCTTTTGGATTCGCCGGAATTCTTTGTGATGTTCTGGAATTCCGTGAAGATGACGGGAGCGATTTTGCTAGGACAGATCGTGACCGGTGTGCCTGCAGCATGGGGTTTTGCAAGACTTGATATCCCGGGAAAGAAGGTTTTATTTAACCTGTATATCATTCTTATGCTGATGCCATTCCAGGTCACGATGCTGTCGAATTATCTGACACTGGATGCGATGCATCTGGTAGATACGCAGTGGGCCGTTATTTTGCCGGCCGCATTTTCCACATTCCCTGTATTTATTATGTATCATTTCTTCAGAAGTATTCCGAAGGGCATTATTGAATCGGCGGAATTAGATGGTGCCAATAAGTTTCAGGTGTTTTTGTCGATTGGGGTGCCGCTTGGTTCATCCGGCATTGTCTCAGCGCTGGTCTTAAGTTTTTTGGATGCGTGGAATCTGATCGAGCAGCCGCTGACATTTTTGAAGTCAAAGACGTTGTGGCCGTTGTCTCTCTATTTGCCGAATATCAGTATGGATAATGCAGGCTTGGCTTTTGTGGCATCGGTGATCACACTTGTTCCGTCACTGCTTGTTTTTCTTGCAGGACAGAACTATCTGGAACAGGGTATTGCAGCTTCGGCTGTCAAAGAATAAAGTCTTATAAGTGATCGACTTGTGAAAAAGAGGAGATACCAAACAATGAAATTAAAGCAACTGATGGATTTTGAGATGGATAAGAATAAAAAGAGTTCCCTTCAGGTCAAAGCTGTCAAAGCGCTGGCGGGGTTCCTTATTCTGATGTTTTTATTAACGATTCTGTCAAGAGCCGCTGATTCTCTGACTATTGCGAAAGTCACAGCATCTGCTGCAACAGGCGGTGTTATCAGCCATAATATTGAAGTGGACGGCAATATTACGCCGAATAAAGATATTGCCATATCAACAAGTGCCAATATTAAGATTGCCTCCGTGGAAGCGACGGAGGGCAAAACCGTCAAAAAGGGAGATCTGCTGATCCAGCTTGATCCAGCTGATCTTAAGAAAAAATTGCTTCAGGCGCAGAAAGAACTGCAGGTGGCAAAGGCAACAGCCTCTGACAAGAAAGCGAATGAAGCCATTGCGGCAGATACGAAATCAAAAAGCCTTCAGAGAACCTATGAAGATTATAATCAGACGGTGGCGGATGCCAATGACAGTGTTTCAAAAGCCAAATCTGATATGAACGAGGCCTGGAACGCTTATAATACATATAAGAATAGTAACAGCAATTCCGGTGAAACGGATACGACAGTCAGTGATTCTCTGAAAAAAACGGTTGAGGAGAAGCAGCTGGCTTATGATAAAGCAGTTACCAATCTGGATGGGGTCGAAAAAGATATAGAGGCGGATGTCCAGAAGGAGATTGAAAAGGCCAGTGTGAATGAAAGCGGCAATCCAATCACCCTGACTCAGGAGGAAAAGCAGAAAATCCGTGAACAGGTGAATGCCCGCCCGGAAAATGTTTCCCTGCTGCAAAATGCCAATGATCAGATCAATACAGCAAAGGATGCATTGACGGAAGCCGAGAATGCGTTGTCTGCTTATAACGAGCAGCAAAATAACAGCAGCAGTGCCAGCTATGATGAGCAGTTAAAGACATTGTATGATGATTATAAAGCAAAGGAAGAAGCTTATAATGAAGCAGTGAAGCAGCGGCAGTCCACCATCCAGTCTGCGAACCGGACGCTGGAGGATGCCAAAGCACCTGAGAACGTTGATACTGCGACGGCATTGACTGCAAATGATGATCTGGAAGAAAAGCAGCTGGCAGTGGATGAGCTTCAGAAGGTGATGGATGTCAACGGAAAGATCACGGCACCTTCCGATGGCCTGATCACAAAGGTGAATGTGACAACCGGTGAGACGACCACAGAAGATACAGCCATCCGTATTTCAGATCAGAGTGCCGGATATAAGTTTACAGCAACCTTGGACAAGGCCAGTGCCAAATATCTGTCAAAGGATGATAAGGTAACCCTGGATCTTGGCAACGGCACAACCGTTGAAGGTTTAACGGTACAGAGTATTGATGTTTCAGCAGAAGATAAGAATTCCTATGAATTGACGGTTTCTATCCCTGCAAAGGTCAAGAAACTGGGAAGTATCGCTACATTGAAAGTGGAGAAAGCCAGCAAGAAATATGATACATGTGTTCCACTTGGTGCGCTGCATAGTGACGGAGACAAGTACTATGTGTATGTGATCAATGAAAAGGATACCATTCTGGGTACAGAAACAGCGGTGGATAAGGTTCAGGTGGATATTCTGGACAAGAATAATGAACAGGCAGCCATTGAAGGCTCTTTCAGTTGGGGACAGCAATTTGTCCTGACATCCAGCAAGACACTGCGCAACGGAGACCGTGTGCGTCTTGTGGAGGGAGAATAATGCGGCGGGCGGCAAAGCATGCGGGTAAATATATCCTTCTTTTGATCATGCTCGTATGCTTTGGACATATTCTGGCCATGGGTACGGAAATCGGAGGCTATGGTACGCCGGTGATTTATTATCTGAAAGAGGGCTATTCCCTGTCAACCGTGCAGGACATGCGAAAAAACGATGAGGAACTGGAGAATTATCTTCCCTTTACAGCGGTGGGGAGCCTTGATCAGCAGACCTTTACCAATGATGATCTCGGTAAAACTCTGACAGGTACGCTTACCTATATATATGGCAGTTCGGAGAATCTGTGTTCATCGGACGGCGAATTGATGGAGGACGATCTGACCGGCTGTGTATTGAGCAGTAAAGCGGCCTGGGAACTGTTTGGGGAGAGTGCCATAACCGGAGGCATTGTGACTTATAATGAAAAAAGCTACTATGTCAGAGGTGTTTATGAGGATACGAATGCGGTGGTTATTCTTCCGGCAGAGGCTGTTTTTGACAAGAAGCAGAGCGAAAATAGCGGGCAGAACAATTATCCGGCATCGGATGCAGATACTTCAGCTCCATCGACGGATACAGGGACAGCATCTGCTGATTCAGGGAATACAGGCAATGCAGCTCAGGAACCATCTTTCAGCAAAATTGTTATCAAACCGGGAACAGAGATAAGCGGCAATGCAGAGAGAACGGAATATCTTCAGGCTTTTGAAAACAGATGGGGATTGGGCAGCGATAAAACAGATTGTCAGATTTATCAGCGGTTGGCGGTGTTTTTTATGTTTCTTCTTCCGGCATTGATTCTGATTCTTGTGGTGATTCGCGGTATCCGGTTTCTGATGGTCAACAGGTACCGTCCTTTTTGGCTGGCGGCCGGATTTGTGGGGCTGGCTGTGATGATCATGGTGTTCTTTGCCATTTGTCAGGCAAAACCGTCGATTCCTGCGGATATGATACCGAATACCTGGTCTGATTTTGACTTCTGGGGTGAAAAAATCACAACCTTCAAAAACAGTATACAGCATATTCTTTTTATCGATAAGAGTGAAGTGGAGCTTGGCTATTTCAGACCGCTGACATCCATGGTGGGTTATGCCGTTGTGGCGGTGATCATGTTTTTTGCTTCAGGAAGATTTTTCAAACCGGAGAAGGCAGAAGGCTTGTATGGCATGATACTTGCCGTGTGCGTGACGGAATTGATCGCTGTGTATCTGCTTCATAGATTCGGTGTCATGATAGAGGGAAAGAGAATGATGCTTTATCTCTGGCCTTACTTTGTTATCGGTCAGTTTATATTCCGAAAAAAAGACGCAAAAGTTGATGAAAAAACGGTTGACAGAGTTTAAAAAACATGGTAGTATACAGAAGATGCCGCACAGTGAGGTCTAAATTTGCAGAATAGCTTTGCAAATACCGTAACTGGCGAGTAATGTGAATAGGAGGTGCCCTATAAATGTACGCAATTATTGCAACAGGTGGAAAACAGTATAAAGTAGCAGAAGGCGATGTCATCAGAGTTGAGAAACTTGGTGTTGAAGCTGGTGCTGAAGTTGTTTTTGATCAGGTTCTCGTTGTAAGTGGTGACGAAGTTAAAGTTGGTGATCCAACAGTAGCAGGTGCTACAGTAACAGCTACAGCTGTTGGTGATGGCAAGGCTAAGAAGGTTATCGTTTATAAGTATAAGAGAAAAACTGGCTATCATAAGAAGAACGGTCATAGACAGGCTTATACAAAAGTTAAGATTGAAAAGATCAACGCTTAATTTTGAGGTCATGTGATGATCAGTGTGACAGTCTATAAAGACAAGAATAATCACTATACAGGTTTCAGATGCGACGGTCATGCGGAATATGCAGAGCCCGGTGAAGATATTGTCTGCAGTGCAGTTTCAGTGCTTACATTGAATACATGCAACGCCATTGAAGCACTGACAGAAGATGCATTCAGCGTCGGAGCAGATCAGGAAACAGGGTTGGTTGACTTTGATTTTGATGATGTGCCGGGACATGATGCAGCATTGCTCATCGATGCACTGGTGATCGGTATGCAGTCACTCTCGGAGCAGTACAGTGAGTTTATACATTTTGAAATCGAGGAGGTGTAACTCATGTTAACAATGAACCTTCAGTTTTTCGCTCATAAAAAGGGTGTTGGTTCTACTAAGAACGGTAGAGATTCCGAGTCCA
>OLQK01001864.1_pt1 | contig 12570 bp, 9 predicted proteins | sample 1672501 | NCBI WGS metagenome assembly OLQK01 (sample SAMEA3136693, study PRJEB25190) | human gut metagenome | biome: human gut; feature: human-associated habitat; material: faeces | place: Austria | collected 2013 | reverse complement strand
TAAAATAAGATATTATAAGTTCTATACTTTATTTTATACAGGAAGGATGAGAAAATATGCAGTTAAATATAGGAGTCATCAAAGGGGACGGTATCGGGCCGGAGATCGTGACGGAGGCAATGAAGGTATTGGATAAAGTTGCAGAAGTCTACGGACATTCCTGTAAGTATACACAGCTGCTGCTTGGAGGGGGGTCCATTGATGTACACGGAGTCCCGCTTACAGAGGAGACTGTCGAGCAGGCAAAACAGTGTGACGCTGTGTTGATGGGATCGATCGGCGGTGACGCAAAGACATCACCGTGGTATCAGCTGGAACCATCGAAGCGTCCGGAGGCAGGGCTTCTCGGAATCCGGAAGGCGTTGAATCTATTTGCCAATTTAAGACCTGCAATTTTGTATGATGAATTAAAAGGTGTCTGTCCGCTGAAGGAAGAGATCACAGAAGGCGGATTTGATCTGATGATCATGCGCGAATTGACCGGCGGATTGTATTTTGGAGAGCGGAAGACCGTAGAAGAGAATGGGGTATTGACGGCTTACGATTCCCTTACATATAACGAACAGGAAATCAGAAGGATCGCAAAGCGTGGATTTGATATCGCCATGAAGCGCAGAAAGAAAGTGACGAGCGTAGACAAGGCAAATGTTCTTGATTCCTCCAGACTCTGGAGAAAAGTAGTGGAGGAAGTGGCAGCAGATTATCCGGAAGTTCAGCTGGAGCATATGCTGGTCGATAACTGTGCCATGCAGTTAGTAAAAGATCCAAAACAATTTGACGTTGTGCTCACCGAGAACATGTTCGGAGATATTTTATCGGATGAAGCGAGCATGGTGACCGGTTCCATCGGAATGCTGGCAAGCGCGAGCCTGAATGAAACGAAGTTTGGTCTCTATGAGCCAAGCGGCGGTTCTGCACCGGATATTGCAGGCAAAGGCATTGCAAATCCGATTGCTACCATTCTTTCAGCAGCAATGATGCTTCGTTTCAGTTTTGATCTGGATAAGGAAGCAGATGCGATCGAACAGGCGGTATCTCAGGTATTGAAAGACGGATATCGTACGATTGATATTATGTCAGAAGGTAAAAAGCAGATCGGCACTGTGGAAATGGGCGATCTGATTGCAGGATATATCAAATAACAGGTTACAGGAGGAAGATAAAATGAGAAGTGATACAGTTACAAAGGGAAAACAGCAGGCACCGCATCGCTCACTTTTTAACGCATTAGGACTGACAAAAGAAGAGATGGAGAGACCATTGGTCGGTATCGTAAGCTCTTATAATGAGATTGTTCCGGGGCATATGAATCTGGATAAGATCGTGAACGCTGTAAAGCAGGGCGTAGCAATGGCAGGAGGAACACCAATTGTATTTCCGGCGATTGCTGTCTGTGACGGAATTGCTATGGGACACATTGGTATGAAATACTCTCTGGTAACAAGAGATCTGATTGCGGACTCTACAGAGGCTATGGCTATGGCTCATCAATTTGATGCTCTGGTTATGGTACCGAACTGCGATAAGAATGTACCGGGACTTTTGATGGCAGCGGCAAGAGTGAACGTGCCGACTGTATTTGTCAGTGGCGGACCGATGCTTGCCGGACGTGTACAGGGTAAAAAGACCAGTCTTTCCAGCATGTTTGAGGCAGTAGGAGCTAATGCGGCAGGCACACTTTCTGATGAAGGTCTGCTTGAATTTGAGAACAAGACCTGTCCTACCTGTGGATCATGTTCCGGTATGTACACAGCTAACAGCATGAACTGTCTGACAGAGGTACTTGGAATGGGACTTCGCGGAAATGGTACGATTCCTGCAGTATATTCTGAGAGAATCCGTCTTGCAAAACATGCAGGTATGAAAGTTATGGAAATGTGGGAGAAGAATATTCGCCCAAGAGATATTATGACAAAGGATGCAATCCTGAATGCGCTGACAGTAGATATGGCACTGGGATGCTCTACCAACAGTATGCTGCATCTTCCGGCAATCGCACATGAGATCGGTATGGACTTTGAGATTGATTTCGCAAATGGAATCAGCGAGAAGACTCCGAATCTTTGCCACCTTGCACCGGCAGGCCCAACTTATATGGAAGATCTGAATGAAGCCGGTGGTGTCTATGCAGTTATGAAAGAACTGGATAAGCTTGGACTGATCCATAAGGATTGTATGACAGTTACAGGTAAGACGGTAGGAGAGAATATTGAGCATGCAGCGAACCTGAATCCAGAAGTTATCCGTCCGGTTGAGAATCCGTATTCTAAGACCGGTGGACTTGCGGTTCTTAAGGGTAATCTTGCACCAGACGGAAGTGTTGTAAAGCGTTCCGCAGTTGTAGACGAGATGCTGGTACACGAAGGTCCTGCAAGAGTATTTGAATGTGAAGAAGATGCAATCGCAGCAATCAAGGGCGGTAAGATCGTAGCAGGTGATGTGGTTGTAATCCGTTACGAAGGACCAAAGGGAGGTCCTGGTATGCGTGAGATGCTGAATCCAACTTCAGCCATTGCAGGTATGGGACTTGGCTCAAGTGTGGCACTGATCACAGACGGACGATTCAGCGGAGCATCCAGAGGAGCTTCTATCGGTCACGTATCGCCGGAGGCTGCTGTAGGCGGACCAATCGCGCTGGTAGAAGAAGGAGATATTATCAAGATCAATATTCCGGAGCTTACGCTTCAGCTTGATGTATCGGATGAAGTATTGGAAGAGAGAAGAAAGAACTGGACACCTAGAGAACCTAAGGTAACAACAGGATATCTTGCAAGATATGCTGCGATGGTTACATCAGGCAATCGTGGCGCAGTACTGGAAGTACCTAAGAATAAATAGTGATATACAGAGAGGATTAAATATGCAGTTGACAGGAGCAGAAATCGTAATCGAATGCCTGAAAGAACAGGGTGTAGATACTGTGTTCGGTTATCCGGGCGGAGCGATTTTGAATGTATATGATGAATTATATAAACACAGTGATGAGATCACTCATATCCTGACATCCCATGAACAGGGAGCAGCACATGCGGCAGATGGATATGCAAGAGCTACCGGCAAAGTGGGAGTATGCTTTGCAACCAGTGGACCGGGAGCGACCAACCTGGTTACCGGTATCGCAACCGCTTATATGGATTCTATTCCGGTAGTGGCAATTACCTGTAATGTGGGTGTAGCACTTCTTGGAAAGGACAGTTTTCAGGAGATCGATATTGCCGGTATTACAATGCCGATTACCAAACACAATTATATCGTAAAGGATGTCAATGATCTGGCAGATACAATCCGTAAAGCGTTCGTAATCGCACAGACAGGACGTCCGGGTCCGGTATTGATTGATATCCCGAAGGATGTTACAGCAAATAAGACAGAATATGTACCTGAGAAGATTACACCGGTACAGCCGTCAGAAGATATCTGCAGAGAAGATCTGGATCATGCACTGGCTATGATTCGTGAATCCAGGAAGCCATACATATTTGTAGGCGGAGGTGCGGTATTATCCGGAGCTTCCAAAGAATTGTATGAGTTTGTTAAGAAAGTGGATGCGCCGGTTACCGATTCTTTGATGGGAAAAGGTGCATTTCCTGGTACGGATGATTTGTACACAGGTATGCTTGGCATGCATGGCACGAAGACTTCCAACTACGGCGTCAGTGAATGTGACCTCCTGATCGTGCTTGGAGCGAGATTCAGCGATCGTGTTACAGGCAATGCTAAGAAATTTGCAAGCCATGCCAAAATCCTTCAGTTTGATGTAGATGCGGCTGAAATGAATAAAAACGTATTGATTGATGAAGGCGTGATCGGAGATCTGAAAGTGGTACTCAGTCAGATTAATAAAGAACTGGAGCAGCAGGATCATGCGGATTGGATTGCGAAAATCCGCGATTATAAAGAAAAATATCCGCTTACTTACCATCCGGAAGGATTGACAGGTCCATATGTGGTAGAAGAAATCTACCGTCAGACGGAAGGTAAAGCAATTATTGTCACAGAGGTTGGACAGAACCAGATGTGGGCAGCGCAGTTTTATAAATATACAGAGCCGCGTACATTGTTGACATCCGGTGGGCTTGGAACCATGGGATATGGACTTGGTGCATCACTTGGTGCCAAGATGGGACGTCCGGACAAAGTGGTTGTCAATGTGGCAGGAGACGGATGTTTCCGTATGAATATGAATGAGATCGCAACAGCGGTCAGACATAATATCCCGATCATTCAGGTGGTTGTCAATAACCATGTACTTGGTATGGTACGTCAGTGGCAGGATCTGTTCTACGGACAGAGATATTCAGCTACGGTACTGAATGATGCAGTTGACTTTGTAAAGCTGGCAGAAGCAATGGGAGCTGCAGGATTCCGTGCAACTTCCAGAGAAGAATTTCAGGAGACATTTGCAAAGGCACTACAACTTGGTAAACCTGTGGTTATCGATTGTCAGATTGATTCGGATGAGAAGGTGTGGCCAATGGTTGCACCGGGAGCCGCAATCAGTGAAGCGTTCGATGAACACGATTTAAATAATAAGTAAAACGGAGGATACAAAGATGAGCAGAGTGTACAATTTTTCAGCAGGCCCGGCAGTACTGCCGGAAGAGGTTCTGAGCGAAGCAGCAGCAGAAATGATGGATTACAACGGAACAGGAATGTCGGTAATGGAAATGAGTCACCGCTCGCAGGCCTTCCAGGAGATTATCGACACTGCTGAGGCAGATCTGAGAGAACTTATGAATATTCCGGATAACTACAAAGTACTGTTCCTGCAGGGAGGAGCATCTCAGCAGTTTGCGATGATTCCTATGAATCTTATGAAACACGGAGAAGCAGATTATATCGTAACCGGACAGTGGGCGAAAAAAGCATGGCAGGAAGCTCAGAAGTATGGTAAGGCGAATAAGATTGCGACTTCCGAGGATAAGACATTTTCCTATATTCCGGATTGCTCTGATCTGCCAATCTCAGAGAATGCAGACTATGTGTATATCTGCGAAAATAACACAATATACGGAACGAAATACAAAGAGCTTCCAAACACCAAGGGTAAGATCCTGGTATCTGATGTATCTTCCTGCTTCTTGTCAGAGCCGGTAGATGTAAGCAAATATGGCATTATTTATGGTGGCGTGCAGAAGAATATCGGACCTGCAGGTGTTGTGATCGTGATCATCCGAGAGGATCTGATCTCTGATGATGTACTGGAAGGTACACCGACTATGTTAAAATATAAAACACATGCAGATGCCGGATCACTCTATAATACACCGCCGGCTTATGGCATTTATATCTGTGGCAAGGTGTTTAAGTGGCTGAAAAAACAGGGCGGTCTGGAAGCAATGAAAGAACGCAATGAGAAGAAAGCAAAACTTCTCTATGATTATCTGGATGAAAGTCGTCTGTTCAAAGGAACGGTTGAAAAGAAAGATCGCTCACTGATGAATGTACCATTTGTGACAGGGGATAAAGAACTGGATGCTAAATTCGTAAAAGAAGCGAAAGAAGCCGGTTTGGAGAACCTGAAAGGCCACAGAACCGTAGGTGGTATGCGTGCAAGTATCTACAATGCGATGCCATATGAAGGTGTTGAAGCACTGGTGACATTTATGAAGAAATTTGAGGAGGCAAATCTGTAATGTACAAATATTATTGTTTTAATGCAATTGCAGAACGTGGACTGGCGAATCTCAGTGAAGATTTTGTACCAGTCAGTGATGCTAAGGATGCGGATGGAATTCTGGTAAGAAGTGCAGCACTTCACGAACTGGAATTCGGCAAGAACCTGAAGGTGATTGCGCGAGCAGGAGCCGGTGTGAATAATATTCCACTGGATCGCTGCGCAGAAGAGGGAATCGTAGTGTTTAATACACCGGGAGCCAATGCGAATGGTGTAAAGGAATTGGTTATTGCAGGCATGCTCCTGGCATCCAGAGATATTTTGGGTGGTATTAACTGGGTACAGGAAAATGAAGAAGACGGTAATATTGCCAAAGATGCCGAAAAAGCAAAGAAAGCTTTTGCGGGTTGCGAGCTGGAAGGAAAGAAGCTCGGCGTAATCGGTCTTGGAGCCATCGGTGTACTGGTAGCCAACGCAGCACAGCATCTGGGAATGGATGTGTATGGTTATGATCCATATCTGTCAGTGGAGTCTGCATGGAAGATTTCCAGAGGAATCCACCATGCAAGAACTGTGGATGAGATTTACAGTGAATGTGATTATATTACGATTCACGTACCGGCACTTGACAGTACAAAGGGCATGATCGATGCAGATGCTATCGGTTTGATGAAAGATGGCGTGGTTGTACTGAACTTTGCCAGAGATGTGCTGGTGAACAGTGAAGCTGTGGTAGATGGATTGGTATCCGGTAAGATTAAGCATTACGTGACTGACTTCCCGACACCAGAGATCGCAGGTGTAAAGGGAGCTATTGTCATTCCGCATCTGGGAGCTTCTACAGCAGAGGCAGAAGAAAATTGTGCGAAGATGGCAGTCAAAGAGATGCGTAATTATCTGGAATATGGTAATATTAAAAACTCTGTCAATTATCCAAACTGCGATATGGGATACCCGGGAGATAACAAGAGAATTACACTTCTTCACCACAATATTCCGAATATGATCGGTCAGATCACAGGAGTTCTGGCAAAGGATAATATGAATATCGCAGACATGTCTAATAAGAGTAAAGGCAGTTATGCATATACCATGATTGATGTGGATTCTGACATTCCGGAATCTGTGAAGAAAGATCTGGAGGCAATTGATGGTATCCTTCGTGTACGTATTTTGAATTAGTATGTAATTATAATAAATGACGGTTTTACAGAATTGTTACGATTATTATGAATTAGTTAAGAAAGTAATACTGTAATTCTTAATTCTTGAAAAAACGACACCCCTTTCTTGTGTACACGAGAGAGGGGTGTTATACTTTTGGTAGTGTGTGTACAGAAGAAGAAGGAGGGGTTTACGGATGAATAATGACAGACTCTCTAATAGAAAGAGACGGTTAAAACAAATACAACGCAGAAGACAGATACGAAGAATCATGGCCGCAGGAAGCCTGTTTTTGATGATAATAGTAGCATTTCAGGTGGTTCGGGCAGTAGGGAAAAGTCGTATTGCACAGATTACTTTACAGGCAGATAATCAGTCGATCATGCAGGGTGAAAAAGTACCGGCATTAACCGCATCAGCAAGCTGCGAGGAAAAGAAGGAAAAGAAGGTTCTGGATAAAGATAAAGGTTATACAGTAAAGGATCTGTTGAAGGAACTGAACAGCGGAAAAGATTATTCCATTGAGTGTGATGCAGACGGAACAAAGGAAGGAAAATTCCCGATTAAGTTGATTCTTTCTAAGGAATTGTCTAAGAAGTTAGAGTCTGACTGGGACGGAAAAGCGAATATAGTTGTTACAAAAGGATATCTGACAGTTAAGAATAAAATCGGTAAATGGAAAGGCAACAAGTTTCAGAAATACGATGGAAGTTATGTAGAGAATGATTTTGTAGTATCCAAAGGGAAAACTTATTATTTCGGCAGTGATGGGAAAAAAGTCAGCGGATGGCAGGAGATTAACGGTAAAAAGTACTTCTTCACAAAAAAAGGAGCAATGGAATCTTCCGAATGGAAGAAAGATGGAGATCATACATATTATCTTACAGAGAATGGCTCAGCGATGACGGGTTGGATGAAACTGGGAGACGATACTTATTATTTTGATGCAGACGGCATCATGCTTACCGGAAAGCAACGGGTAGGTTCTGATAAATGTGTATTCGGAAAGGATGGCAAATTACAGTCTAAGGAAATGAAGATCGATCCGGATAAGCCAATGATGGCATTGACTTTTGACGATGGCCCGGGAGAGCGGACGCATGAGCTTCTGGATATGCTGGAGAAATACGATGCGCATGCGACATTCTTTATGCAGGGCATTCACGTGAGCAAATATGCTGTTGATGTGGAGAGAATGAAGGAGATTGGCTGTGAGATCGGTAATCATTCTTATGATCATCCGCAGCTTACCGGAGAAGCAGATGGTGGAGCATCGCAGGTGGCAAAGACCAATGAGCTTCTGAAACAGGCATGTGGTCAGCCGGCTACGGTTCTCAGACCACCATATGGAGCAGTTAATGATCAGGTGAAAGCGGCAGTCGGTATGCCGATGATCCTGTGGAACATTGATACGCTTGACTGGAAGACCAAGGATACACAGAGCACGATTGACTGTGTATTGAATACAGCGGATGATGAAGATATCATATTGATGCATGATATTCACAGTTCAACAGTAGATGCGGCTTTGCAGTTGATACCAAAGTTGATTGAGAATGGATATCAGCTTGTAACAGTATCGGAAATGGCGGAAGCTCGTGACATTATACTTGAGAATGGAAAAGTGTATACAGATTTTAATAAATAGCAGGATATGATGTCTGAGTGTAGACGATTATGCATGATAAAACGCCCGATCGGTGAATAACCGACCGGGCGTTAGTTCTTGGAATTATTGATTTTTACGTTTTTCCAACAGTGCGTGAATCTTGTCTGTAGGATTCAGTACATTACTGATGGATTTGTCATGATTCAGTGACTCAATGATCAGTGCGATGAATTTGCTCATGTCAGCGATAGCGAAGTAAGGTTTGTCATTTACCTCCGGTGGGAGATAGGTCAGGTTGGTGGTTACAACTTTATTGATATATCCTTTTTCATAATATTCGTCAAAGTGAGCGAATCCGTCTGTAAAGAGTCCGAAAGTAGTGCATACGAACACGCGTCCTGCGCCTCGCGCTTTTAACTGTTTGGCTACGTCCAGCATACTGTCGCCGGAAGAGATCATATCGTCAATAACGATCAGATCTTTACCTTTCAGGTCAGAACCAAGGAACTCATGAGCAACGATCGGATTCTTGCCATTTACGATAGTAGAGTAATCACGGCGTTTATAGAACATGCCCATGTCTACCCCAAGTACGTTGGACAGGAATACGGCACGGTGCATAGCTCCTTCATCCGGACTTACGATCATCAGATGGTCTTTGTCAATGATCAGATCAGGTACTGCGCGGAGCAGAGCCTTCATGAACTGATACTGTGGTGAAAAATTATCAAAGCCGATCAACGGAATTGAATTCTGTACACGGGGATCGTGAGCATCAAAGGTAATGATATTCTCTACGCCCATATCTACCAGTTCCTGCATAGCCAGTGCACAGTCCAGTGATTCACGCTTGGTACGCTTGTGCTGGCGGCTTTCATACAGGAACGGCATAATAACAGAGACACGGTGAGCTTTTCCCTGAGCTGCTGAGATGATACGCTTCAGATCCTGATAGTGATCGTCTGGTGACATGTGATTCTGAAAACCGTTAACCGTATAGGTCAGATTGTAATTGCACACATCTACCATTAAGAACAGATCAGAACCACGGATGGATTCGCCGATATAACCTTTAGCCTCGCCGCTTCCAAAACGTGGGCATTTGCAGTCAATCAGGAAATTGTCGGAATGATAATTGGCAAAAAGAGGAGAATTCAGGATCTCTGTCTGTGCCTCCTTACGGAAATTAACAATATGATTGTTTACTTTTTCTCCCAGTCCTTTGCAGCTTTCCAGTGCAGCAATCTTAAGTGGAGCTACAGGTAAAGACTGCTCAAGATATTTGATATTTGTCATTTGTGTCTCCTAACATTTGATAAGTTTATAGTGCCTACATATTACTTATATCACTTTTCTTATAAAAAGGTCAACCAATTCTGAAGAAATGTGTTATAATGAGCGATAGCTAAATTGATTTAGAGGAGGAAGTTATGGGAAAACCAGTAGTAGCCATCGTTGGAAGACCGAATGTAGGTAAGTCTACATTGTTCAATGTACTGGCAGGAGAGATGATTTCAATCGTGAAAGATACTCCGGGTGTTACAAGAGACCGCATCTATGCGGACGTGAACTGGCTGGACCGGGATTTTACACTGATAGATACCGGCGGTATTGAACCGGAGAGTAAAGATATTATTATTTCGCAGATGAGGGAGCAGGCACAGATTGCCATTGACACAGCAGATGTGATCGTTTTTATCACAGATGTGCGTCAGGGTCTGATCGATGCGGATTTTAAGGTAGCAGATCTTCTGCGCCGTTCCGGTAAGCCGGTCGTGCTGACGGTTAATAAAGTAGATAACTTTGACAAGTTCATGCCGGATGTATACGAGTTCTATAATCTGGGTATCGGGGATCCGGTGCCGATTTCTGCATCTTCAAGACTGGGTCTGGGAGATTTTCTGGATGAAGTGGTTGCACATTTTCCAGAGCATACAGGTGAGGAAGAAGAGGATGAGCGCCCACGTGTAGCCATCGTAGGTAAGCCTAACGTAGGCAAGTCTTCGATCGTGAACCGTCTGGTCGGCAAGCAGCGTGTGATCGTGTCTAATGTGGCAGGAACCACTCGTGATGCCATTGACACTGAGATTGTGCATAATGGCAAGGAATATGTGTTCATTGATACCGCAGGACTTCGCAGAAAAAATAAGATCAAAGAAGAACTGGAGCGGTACAGTATCATCCGTACCGTAACAGCGGTAGAGCGTGCCGATGTGGTGCTGGTAGTGATTGACGCTACAGAGGGTGTAACAGAACAGGATGCCAAGATTGCAGGTATTGCACATGAGCGTGGCAAGGGTATTATCATTGTGGTTAACAAGTGGGATGCCATTGAGAAAAATGACAAGACCATGCGTGAATATGAGAGTAAGATCCGTCAGGTGCTGTCATTTATTCCTTATGCAGAGATTATGTATGTATCTGCTGAGACCGGACAGCGGTTGCCGAAGATGTTCGATGTAATCGATATGGTAATAGAGAATCAGACACTTCGCATCGCAACAGGTGTGTTGAATGAGATCATGACAGAAGCGGTAGCGATGCAGCAGCCGCCGTCAGATAAGGGTAAGAGATTGAAGCTCTACTATATTACACAGGTAGCGATCAAGCCGCCGACATTTGTAATATTTGTGAACGACAAAGAACTGATGCATTTCTCCTATACCAGATATCTGGAGAACCGGATCAGAGAAGCATTTGGTTTCCGTGGAACTGCACTGAAATTCTTTATCCGCGAGAGAAAGGAGAAAGATCAGTAACTATGGAACGATTGATATGTTTGGTGATCGGATATGCGTTTGGTCTGATCCAGACCGGATATCTCTATGGCAAAAGCCAGCATCTGGATATTCGCAAATATGGAAGCGGTAATGCAGGAACGACGAATGTTCTGAGGACACTTGGCTGGAAAGCCGGAGTGATTACATTCTTGGGAGACTCGTTCAAATGTATCATTGCAGTAGTGTTAGTCCACTTGATTTTTGGAAAGACACATGCAGATATCATACAGGTACTTGCTATGTATACCGGTATGGGAGTCGTACTGGGTCACAATTATCCATTTTATATGAATTTTAGAGGAGGAAAAGGGATTGCAGTTACAGCAGGGCTGATTGCCAGTACGACCAATTGGTGGATCACACTGATCTGTGTAGCAGCTTTCCTAGGAGTAACAATATGCACAAAATATGTGTCTGCCGGATCACTTACACTTGTTGTGACCTACATGATCTGTGTAATCGTGTATGGACAGATGGGTGGATATCATGTGACTGGCGGACATCTCTATGAGATCTATGGGATTGCCGTATTGTTAGTGATTTCTGCATTCTATAAGCATAAGGCGAATATTGTCCGTCTGATGAATGGTACGGAGAATAAATTATCAGTAGGTAAGAAATCATAATCGGGAGTATGATCTGATAAGGAGGTATAAGATGGCAAATATCGGAGTAATCGGAGCAGGAAGTTGGGGAACTGCACTGGCATTGCTTCTGGATAAGAATGGGCATGCAGTGACAGAATGGTCGCACAGACCGGAGGAAGCGGAAGAACTAAGCAGAACCAGAGAACATAAGTCAAAGCTTCCGGGAGTGAAGCTGCCGGAGACGATGAGATTTACCGGAGATTTGGAAGAGGCAGTTACAGGTAAAGAGGTGCTGATCATGGCGGTGCCGTCTACAGCGGTACGAAGCACAGCTGCTAAGATCAGACCGTACCTTACCAAAGGACAGATTGTTGTAGATGTGGCGAAAGGTATTGAAGAGAATACACTGATGACTTTGAGCCAGCAGATTGAAGAGGAATTACCGGATGCGGATGTGGCAGTTCTTTCAGGACCAAGCCATGCAGAAGAGGTAAGCCGTGGTATTCCTACAACATGTGTTATAGGTGCACATGAGAAGAATACTGCTGAATATCTTCAGAACATTTTCATGAGTGACGTATTCAGAGTCTATACAAGTCCTGATATGCTTGGTATATGCATCGGTGGTGCATTAAAGAATGTTATTGCACTTGCTGCCGGTATAGCTGATGGTCTTGGATATGGAGACAATACAAAGGCTGCACTTATCACAAGAGGTAATGCAGAAATAACAAGACTTGGGGTTGCAATGGGTGCTAATCCTCATACATTTTCAGGTCAGCCTCATTCAAAAGATCCATCAGGGAGGCTCCT
>OLQK01001847.1_pt1 | contig 12659 bp, 7 predicted proteins | sample 1672501 | NCBI WGS metagenome assembly OLQK01 (sample SAMEA3136693, study PRJEB25190) | human gut metagenome | biome: human gut; feature: human-associated habitat; material: faeces | place: Austria | collected 2013 | reverse complement strand
GTTACTTCGCCACGGATTCCGGAAAGCTTTGCTTCTGCTTCCTGCTGTTTCAGCAGATATAACTTGGCTTTCAGCATCTGCATAGCCTTATCTTTATTCATATGCTGAGAACGCTCGTTCTGACACTGTACCACAATTCCTGTAGGGAAATGGGTGATACGGATAGCGGATGAGGTCTTGTTGATATGCTGTCCACCGGCACCACTGCTTCGGTAAGTATCAATACGGATGTCTTCATCATTGATCTCTACATCCAGGTCTTTCTCAATATCCGGCATAACATCGCAGGATACAAAGGAAGTCTGACGCTTTCCAGCCGCATTAAACGGTGAAATACGTACCAGACGGTGAACACCTTTCTCGGACTTCAGAAGTCCGTATGCGTTCTCTCCGTTTACCTGGAAGGTGACGGATTTTATACCAGCTTCATCTCCATCCAGATAATCCAGAATCTCAATGGAAAATCCCTTGCGGTCAGCCCACCTTGTATACATACGGTACAGCATGCTGCACCAGTCACAGGCCTCTGTTCCACCGGCTCCTGCATTCAGCTTGATAATGGCATTCTCACTGTCATACTCTCCGGAAAGAAGAGTTTTAACACGGATATTATCAAACTCCGCCTGGAAGCTGTCCAGCATTTCCTGGATCTCCGGAATCATGGACGGATCATTTTCCTCATAGCTCATCTCGATCAGGGTTTCCATATCTTCCATCTGTGTAACCAGATTCTGATAGGTCTCCATGTCGTCCTTCATGCTCTTTAATTCTTTCATTTTCTTCTGGGATATTTCTGCATTGTCCCAGAAATCAGGCGCTTCCATTTCACGCTCTAATTCTTCAACCCGCTTTTCTTTGTTAGCCAGGTCAAAGTGAATCCCTCACTTCCACTAATGGTTCTGTGTATGTTGCAAGAATGCTCTTGAACTGGTCTAATTCAACCATAGCTTCACCTTCTTTCTATTATTTCTCTAACACAACAATGCTGCCTTTTATCTGTAGCATATCCTGGCAGCACACAGACTTTCAAGCTATACAATAGCATATTTAAGGGCAAATTACAACAAACTTGTCTTATTGCTTTTTTTTCTCAAAAACCATTTTGGGTAAAAACTTGAAAATTTACTTTTTTTCTTTTATCATAAGATATCAGGGGCAAAAGAAACTTGGCCCCTGACTAGTACAGCAAATATTCAAAATTCATCCTAAAATAGCAGAGGTATAACTTGAAGAAAAAAGAAACGATATTTATTGGTACACTTCTCATTATATCCATTATTCTCTGTGTATTCGTATATGTGGTTCCGCACGGAAAATATGGTTCCATACAGATCACGGTAAATGGAGAGCTTTATGGGACATACTCCCTTGGAAAAGATCAGGTTATTTCTATTGGAGATACCAATGTTTGTGAAATAAAAAACGGAGAAGTGAAAATGACAGATGCCGACTGTCCGGACCATCTTTGTATGAAACAGCCAGCAGTGGGAAGTTCCGGCGGGTTTATTGTCTGCCTGCCAAATAAAGTAGTAATTCAAGGAGAGGGCGGTTCAGATTCCCAGGATTCTTCTGGTGGATTTGACGCAGTGGTGTAGACTATGGATCAGAAAAAAACAGCATATCTGGGGCTGTTCGCAGCCATTGCCATTATCTTTGGATATGTGGAATCCCTGATTCCTTTTTTTGCAGGAATTCCCGGTATGAAGCTTGGACTTGCCAACCTTGCAGTCCTTTTTGTTCTGGAAAAATACACCTGGAAGGAAGCCGCTCTTGTTTCTCTTGTGCGTATCCTGATTATTGGTTTTATGTTCGGAAGCGGATCCAGCATTATGTACAGCCTGGCTGGAGCTGCCCTTAGTCTTCTGGTGATGGTATTTGTGAAAAACAAAGTGGGATTTGGTGATCTTGGAGTCAGTGTTGCAGGTGGGGTATCCCACAATATCGGCCAGCTTCTGGTGGCGATTCCTGCAACACATACCATTGGACTTTTGTATTATTATGCACCGGCATTGATGGTTTCCGGAGTGATCACCGGACTTTTGATCGGAGTGCTGACCAAAGAGGTGATAAAAAGAATTCCGTAAATTGATTTTCCGGCTACTCTTTAAAAGCCCTTTAAAACATATGCATCTTTTATTAACTCAAATTTATCTGTCATTCCTGAAGTTACATATACATTTTTATCTTCATCTACAAAAACGGCTTCTGCACCGTACTTTTCAAGAAGTGGCAGTGCTTTTTCCATGCCAAGCACAAAGCATGCTGTAGACAGACCATCGGCAAGATAACCCTGGTCACAGATAACAGTCACAGAGGTAAGACCATTCCATACGGGATAACCGGTTTTCGGATCCAGGATATGATGATATCTTTTCCCATCTTCCATGAAGTATTTCTCATAGTCTCCTGAAGTGGAAAGAAATTGGTCCGGATCCAGAGTGATTACGCCAAGATAATCCCCTTCTGTGTCCCTTGGATCTGTGAGGGCAATCTTCCAGGCGCTGCCATCTGGCTTTTCCCCGTATGTCATTACACTGCTGCCCCCAAGGTTCAGGATCATACCGGAAACATCCGGCTGGGACTTCAGATAATCCATGATCAGATCGCAGCCCATTCCCTTTCCCACTGCTCCAAGATCCAGCGTACAGCCATCAAGAAGAGTTACGTTATTTCCATCCAGCTGGATTTTTTCATAGCCGGTTTCCGGAAGAAGTTCATCAAGCTCTGACTGCTGTGGCACCTGCGGATCTTCTCCGTCAATATTCCAAAGTCGAATAATTTTTCCCAAAGTGGGGTCAAAAGCTCCATCTGAATCTTCTGATAACTGACGAATCTTCTTAAGATCCTCTGCCAGCTCATCAGAAACCTCCACAGTTTCTCCATCTGCAGCATTCAGCTTTGCAATCTGGGAATCTTCGGAAGTCCAGGAAAGCAGGCCGGACTCCATTTCACGCAGTTTCTCACCAATTTCTGTATTCAGATCTTCTCCTGAAGTATACAACGTTTCTGATACCACAGTGTCCATGGCAAAGTCTGCATTTGCATATTTATTGATTTCTGCCGCATAAACAACTGTAGTTGTTTTTCCCAGTCCCGGCAGGGTAAAGCTGCCTGCCAGCAGACAGCCAGCCAGAAAACCGCATATATTTTTTACTCTTATTTTGTTCTTTCTGATCATATCCTGTTCTTTCCTGGAGCGTATCCCCAAAAGGCTTTCTGCAAGATGTGCGCTACAATTTATGGGAGATTTTGCCCTGATGATTTTTGAGCACGCTCTAATAATTATTTTAGATTTTGTTACTCTTTTTCCTTTGAAGCTGCGGGAAGCCCAATGCGAATGTTCTTTTTCGGGCAGATTCCCTGGCATGCATGACAACAGATGCACTCCCCTGAAAGAGGTGTATCGCCGTCAATATCAAGGTGCGCCGGACAACGTTTTTTGCAGGCACCGCATTTTGCAGGGCACACATTCCGGTCACGGTTAAACAATGCTGACGGCACTATAGGCATTATAGCAAAAATAGCACCCATTGGGCAAAGAAATTGACAAAAAAATCTTTCCTGTGTACACATGCCAATCATAATCAGTATAAGCAATACAATTCCAACTTTGTAATTTGCATTTGGGAGACGTTTTGCTGTCAGCATGGAAAAAACATCCCACGGACTTGTACCCTGAAGCTTTCCATACCAGCCCATAAGAATAGAAAATAAAATCAGAAACAAAATTATATATTTTACTTTCTGTAAAATCTGGATGGTTTTTTCTGAATACCCATGTCGTCCTTTTTTGTGAAAAACCTTCTGGCGTATCATTAACGTAATTTCATATAATGCATCTCCAAGAGAACCAAATGCACACGCATATCCGCAAAAATGCCTTCCAAACAGACAAGTCACAAGAAGTAAAACTCCAGTTACATCCAGGAAAGAATTCCAGGTGACAGCCTCATGGGCTGCCAGTGACTGGAATATGGATTTTACGCCTGCAAATGCCGAAGAAAACAGTGCCGGTGCAAAAATGAAAAACGCAAGCTGTATTCCGGCGCGGATCAGCCGGATTTTTCTCTGCCGTTTTTTCATTGATTTTCCGCCTTTCCTAATGCATCATTAACTGCATTAATAATTCCGGTAGAACTGAAGGTAGCGCCGGAAACTGTGTCCACATCTGTGCTTTGTGCTGAAAGAATGGTACTGATCACACCCTCGCCCTGGGAGAGATAAGCAGAATCTTCTCCAGGAGCACTTACTACCTGAATGTCGATAATGGTGTCATCTTCCAGAGTCACCGCAACTGTAATGGTTCCTCCAAATCCCTGACCTTCCCCGTTGTAAGTACCGTTCTTGTAATAAAGATCTTCTTCGTCGGAAGAATCTTCGCTATCTAAAGCATTGCTTTCTGAACCATCATTGTCTGAGCTATCCTTGTCTGAATCATCACTATTTTGATCCACTTTTCTGTCAGAATTTTCTTTATCATCATTTTCTTTAGATGTCTGGTCTTTGGCAGAATCTTCTCCACTCTGGGAATCTTTATTTTTATCCTCTGCAGCCTTGGCTTCTGCTTTTTTCTTAGCTTCCTCCTGGGCTTTTGCTGCATCTTCCAGGGCTGCAAGCATTTCCTCCTGCTGCTTTTCAAGGTTTTCCACCCGTTTGGTCAGACTTGCAATTTCCTGTTCTTTCTCGGTATCACTGTCTTTTTTCTGTACCGAATTATATCCCAGAATCGCTGCAATAATCAGGATAAGACATAAAACTCTCATAATAAAACTCTGAAACTTCATTCATTTGCTCCTTTTGCCTGTTGTAATGCATTCTTAAACGCCTCAATAATTCCCTGAGAAGAATAGGTAGAACCACTTACTGTATCAATTCCCTCTGCAGACTGTTTTCCAAGAATCTGTCCCAGAATGCCATCCCAGGCAGGACCGAAAAATTCTTCATCGTCAGAAGTATCATATACAGCACTTACAATCTGTCCACCAGAAATAGTTATGGTTACTTCCACACTGTCTGGTCCATCATTTCCAAAACCAGTTCCTGAATAGGTTCCGTCCACATAATCACTTGAAGGAACTTCTGTAGGCTTTGGAGTTTCTGTAGTTTCTGGTATCTCTGTTATTTCCGGTGCCTTTGTTGGTTCCGGTGCTTCGCTTACTTCCGGTGCATTTGTCGGTTCCGGTGCTTCACTTACCTCTGGTGCCTTTGTTGGCTTTGGGGTTTCGCTTACTTCCGGTGCCTTTGTTGGCTTTGGTGCTTCACTTACTGCTGGTATTTTTGTTGGTTTCGGTGCCTCACTTACTTCCGGTGTCTTTGTTGGCTCGGGAGCCTCGCTGATCTCTGGAGTTTTCGTTAGTTCCGAAACGGCTGTAGGTTCAGGTGTTACCGTATTTTCAGCCTGTGAAATAGCTAACTTTGAAGCATTTAGTATTCCATTGGACGAAAAAGTAGCTCCGGAAACAGTATCGATTCCCTCTGCACTTTGTTTTTCAAGTATCTTTGGCTGTATTTTTCTCCATGCCTTGTTGAAAAAGCTTCTTGTATCAGAATTTGTATTCGTTATTTCTGTTATTTTTCCATCTTTTACAGTCAATGTAATTGTGACCATACCTGAATATCCCCGGGCAGAAGCAGAATACACACCATCTTTTAGCGTGGGAACTTCCGGACTCAAAGGTGTATCTGTCGGTGCAGGTGTTATGGTTATCTGTGGATCTGATGGTGTATCCGCCGGTGTAGGCGTTACCTGTGGGTGTGATGGCGTATCTGTATTATCATTATCTGGCGTATTGGTAGGTTGTGGAGTTACCACACCGCCAGATTCCTTTTTTGCCTGGGAAAGGGCCTTTGAAACAGCCTCCAAAATTCCATTTGAAGAATAAGTAGCTCCGCTGACCGCATCTATTCCAGCGGCCGATTGATTACTTAAAATCTGTGCCTGAATTGTGTTCCATGCCTTATTAAAAAATTCTTCTGTGTCTGTATTGGTATTTGTCAGTTTTGTAATTTTACCATTTTTCACTGTAACTTTTACGGTTACAATACCATCAAAACCTTCTGCCTGTCCTTCATAAACACCATCTTCATATTCTACTGCTTCCTTTCCTGGTTCTTCCGGGGTTGTATTGTTTCCAGGTACAGGAGTTTTCACCGGAACAGGAGTCTTTTCAGGTTTTGGAGTAACAGTAGGCGTTATCTTATTTGGTTTTCCTGCTGCTTTAGATAACGCATTCTGGATTGCCTGTAAAATTCCATTTGAAGAATAGGTTGCTCCGCTGACCGCATCTATTCCAGACACAGACTGACCGGAAATAACCTGATCTTTAATTGTACCCCAGGCTTTGCTGAAAAATTCTTTTGTATCTGTGTTTGTATTTGTTATTTTCTTAATTTTTCCATTTTTCACAGTTACTTTCACAGTTACAGTACCACTGAATCCCTCAGCCTGACCCTCATAAGTGCCATCTTTATAAGTTACATTTTCTTCTGGTTTTTCCGGTTTCGGAGTATTCTGCGGTTTGGGTGTTGGCGTTTTTTCTGGTTTTGTTGTTGGAACAGGTGTTATTTTACCACCTTTCACCTTTGCCTTAGATAATGCATTTTGAGCGGCCTGCAAAATACCATTTGAGGAATAGGTTGCCCCACTGACAGTATCAATTCCGGATACTGATTGTTTTGAAATGATCTGCTCCTTAATGCTGCTCCATGCTTTATCAAAAAATTCTTTTGTATCTGTATTGGTATTTGTAACCTTTTTTATTTTTCCATTTTTAATGGTTATTTTTACTGAAACCGGACCACTGAACCCTTCTGCCTGTCCTTCATAAGTGCCATCTTTATAAGTAGATTTTCCATCATCTTCTCCTGGATTCGGAAGAACTGCAGGCGTGATTTCCGGTGTTGGGGAAGGCGTTTCTGAAGGTGTTTCTTCGGTTCCGGTTCCATCATTTGCAGCCTGGGAAAGCGCATTTTGCACTGCACTTATAATACCATTTGAGGAATAAGTCGCTCCGCTGACAGCATCCACATTCGGTGACTGTGCCGCAATTATACTGTTAATCACGCCTCTGGCTGATGCCAGATAGGAACCGGTCTCTCCTGCTGCACTTAATATATCAATAGATGTGATCTGGCCTCCTGCCACAGTTACCTGTACAATAATGGTTCCTCCAAATCCTGTGCCGCTACCCTGATATGTTCCATCTTTATAACCATCAGCGGGAACCTCTGTAGTGGGAGTTGTGGTTGAACCCTGTCCTTTTCCGGAAGCTGCATCTGATTTTGCCGGAAGTGTTTTGGAGCTTCCTTTTTTTATACCGCCTTTTTTCTTGCTTTTGGACTTTTTTGGGCTTTTCTTTTTGGATGAATCTTTTTTTGTATCTTCGGATTTCTCTTCTTCTGCTACATCAGAAGAATTTTCTGTATCCTCTGAAAAATATGCAGTCTTCAGAAGACTTCCCAGATCCTGTGAGTCAACGATATTTTTTATTTCCGTGGTGATACTGTTTCCTTCGCTGCCAGAATTCACTCCTGCCGCCACAGCTGCAATCACTACAGCTGCCGGAACAAGTTTTCCCAATACTTTTTTGTCAAAAGGATGTTTGTTGTCGTCTTTTTTCATGCTGTCTCCTGTTGATATTGTCATAAATAAAAAGGTCTTACGGCAGAAAACAAATTTAACTCTTTACAAGCAAAAGCAGGGGCTGTAAAAAACGGCCCCCGTTGCTTTTGTTTTGCTGTGTATAAAAATTACTTAACTTTTACTTTGAATTTTGCAGTTGCACCATTGCAGGTAACTGTAATGACTGCAGTACCTTTCTTTTTACCTTTTACAACTCCCTTAGAAGTTACAGTTGCAACTTTCTTGTTGCTGGAAGTGTATTTCACGGTACCGGACGGAGTTGCTTTTGCTTTAATTGTCACTGTTTTTCCAACTTTAATATTTGCAGAAGTCTTTGTCAGTTTAACAGAAGGTGCCTTAACCTGAATAGTAACCTTCTTTAACAGTTTTCCAACCTTAACTGTAATAACTGCTTTTCCGGCTTTCTTTGCAGTTACAACGCCCTTGGAATTTACAGTTGCAACTTTCTTATTGCTGGAAGTAAATTTAGCAGTTCCTGTTATTCCAGTCTTAGAAACACTGATTGTAGTTTTCTTGGTTCCTTTTGTATAAATAGTCTTTGTTTTTGCTTTTGCAGAAATAGTTGCATTTTTTACAGTAACTTTTACACTTGTAGAAAGCTTTCCGGCTGTTACTGTAATAGTAGCAGTTCCGGCTTTCTTTGCAGTTACCTTTCCGTTTCCATCAACAGATGCGATGCTGCTGTCACTGGATGTAAACTTAACAGCTTCTGAAACATTTTCTTTTGTTACATTGATAACCGTTGTTGCAGTTCCTTTTACATAAATTGTAGAAGCAGCTGCCTTTGCGGTAAGAGTACCCTGTACTGGAGTTGGGGTTGCTGGTACCGGAGTTGGAGTTGCCGGTACTGGGGTTGGAGTTGCTGGTACTGGGGTTGGAGTTGCCGGTACTGGGGTTGGAGTTGCCGGTACTGGGGTTGGGGTCGCCGGTACTGGAGTTGGAGTTGCTGGTGTGGTTACAGTTACCTCGCAGCTTACTTTTCTTTCTCCAAGAGTTGCTGTAATAGTAGTTTTACCTGCTTTTACTGCAGTTACAACACCTTTTTCATCAACAGTTGCAACAGTTACATCACTGCTTTCCCATTTCACATCACCCTTAAGGTTTGTTGTTACTTCTAATGTTGTAGTTTTATTTTTCTCGGTATCCAGATTTGCTGTTGTCGTGTTAAGTTTAAACTCTGCTTTCACAAGATTATCAATTGCTTCTCTTAAATGTCCGATCTGTTCCTCAACACCATTTGCAGTCTGATCTTTGATGTTTGCAAGCATATCTTCGCACTCTTCCAGCTCGTTTACTAATGTTTCCCAGCTTTCTGGTGTGTAGTCTGCTTCATTTAATGCCTTTGCTTCTGCAATAATTTCTTCAAGAGGCGCTGTATCTGCATCTCCTGCAGGTTTTACAATGTTTTCAGCAGTTGCCTGGAAAGAAACTGTATAGTCTTCGTATCCAAGTCCATATACAGTCAGTGTCCAGTATCCAGTTCCGTCTGTTCCTGCCGGAAGCTTACATCTTAAAGAATCGGTAAGTCCAAGCTGAATACCCATAGCTTTATGCATCCAGTTATCAGAAGCAAACTTGGTTCCGAATGACTGAAGTGGAGTGCTATAAGTACTGTCATTTCCATAATAGGTCCATTTTACAGCCTGCATAGCTTCCCCAAGTCCACCATAATTTCCTGTAAGGTCAACTCTTAAGAATTCTCCATAGGAACCATTGCTTGGTTTTACAGTTACTTCAATTCCATCAGCTGTCTTAAGTCCCGTATCTTTAATACCGGAACCTGCGCCATTTGTTCTGGCGCTGAAGCTGAAGCTTCCGTCTGCATCTTTTACTGCTGTTTTCAAACCATTTGTATCCTTGGTAACTTCTGCTGTTACGGAATATGACTTAAGGTTTCCCTCTCCAAAACCACCGAACAGTGTTCCATCATTTTCAACAACTGTGTAGGCTTCTTTAAATGCCTCATAATCAGAAGCTTTTACTTTAACAGGTACATATTTAAGACCTGTTACTTCATAATGATCAATAGCCTCTCCATTTACTGCCCCATTTCCAAAAGAAGCTGTTGTACCATCAGCAAGAATCATTGTACCTCTATCCTGCCATCCTGCAAGCTTATAGGCATTTCCTGCTGTTGTATAAACTGTTGCAATTGTCTGGAAACTTCCTCTGTGAAGACCATGATTCGTAGTTGCTCTTGTTACAGTATCAAAAGCTCCAAGATCGCTCTCACCTCTGCGGTCCTTATCGGTTGAAGAGCTTACATCTCCTGCATTATACACATTTTCAGAAGCCCAGTACTGTGACCAGGTAAGTCCTGCATAAACATATACATAATCATAGGTGTATGTAAATGTAAGATCTGCGTATCCGTCTGCACTTACAACAAATACATCGCCATCATTTACTTCTGTTTTTAATTTTGAAAAATCAAGTGTACCATCTTCCTTGACAATCTGTACAGAACCACGTCCTGAAGCTGCATACTCTGTTTCGCCGATTTTCACTTTTGAAATAGCTTTTACATAAGCTGCAAACTGCTCTTCTGTAATATCAGTTGCAGGAACAAGCTTTCTGTTTTCTGTATCATAGCTTGCAGGCATTACCTCTGTTTTTACAACAAAAGAAACATTAATCGATGCATATTTTCCATTTGCATCAGAAACTGTCAGGGTATGGGTTCCAACAGCAAGATCAGCAATAGCGACCTGTCCATCCTCTGTTGTACTTGCATCCACATCATCTACTGCGTATTTAGCAGAAAAATCAGCCGGCAGTGCAGTAACGTTTTCTACTTTAATAGAGGTATCTCCCTGTTTCACATCTGCTACTGTAAGCTGTGTGCCCAGTATTACCGGTACATAAGTATCTGTGATGTCAAATTCAATAGCGCCTTTGCTTGTATAATAGGTAATTCCGGAGATTGTTTTTCCCATCATAGACTCATAATGAGCAGAGCTTACAGGGCCGCCATGAACGGTTGTGGTGAATCCTGTGCTCCATGCAAGATGTCCGCCTCTCCAGATGTTCTCCAGATGACGAAGCGCATAAGTAGTTCCATCTGTTGTATTGATCACCGCACCGTAAATCTTGTCATCATTTGTGTTAATAAAACCGGAAAACAGTTCATCATTAATATCCAGTTCGTAATCGCCATATGTAGTATCTGTTGTAAATGTAAAGTTAGATTCTACGGCTACCGACTGTGTTTTCATATTCTGGATTTCCCCAAAGGAGAAGTTTCCAGATTCATCCACTGTCAGCTCTTTATAATACTCTGGTGCCTCTGTAAGCACATAATATGCATGATCTGCATTTTCAATCAGGGCATCTTTTCCGTTGTAAACCTTGGTGCTTGTCTGTCCTCTGTTGGTTGTTGTAATTGATACAGAAGCATCGTCTGTAACTCTTGTCAGATTTGCAAGAACAGATGGATCACTGACTTTTACAGGGAATGTAACTCCTGCAAGATTGGTTCCTTCTGCATCTGTGTGGTATGCAGAATTTCCGTTCATCATTCCTGATGTTCTGGATTTACTCTTAGTTGCTGATGTAAATGCATCTACTTTTACATTATTATTCTTTAACTGTGATCTGTAAAATTCCTCATAAGGAATATTCATTAACACATATTCAATTTTTTCATTGCCATCTTCAGCAGTTGTGTCCTCTCCGTCACCAAACAGATCCATTACATCTTCGGACTGGAAAGTACCCTCTGCCTCTGTTTCAGCCTCAAAGCCGTTCTCTTCTGTATACTCTGTTTCTGCTCCAAATGTTTCTGATGTTTCCCCGGCAGCATCCGTTTCAGGAACTGTTTCTTCATAAACATCTTCTTCGAAAACATCCTCTGCACTTTCGCTGGTAAACATCGTTTCTGCATCTGAAAATTCCTCTGCAAAAGCAATAGATGGAGTGCTTGACATTGCCACTGCAGCACTCATCAAAATCGGAGCAATTTTCTTCAATAACTTTTTGTCTGCCATTACTCTCCTCCTTGTATAACTGCCATTAGTATCTTCTAACTGCTGTTAATTTTACAAGAAAGAATTAGTGTTGTCTATCTTTTTTTAGTTTTGGAATTGCACATTTTTTATCAATAACACAAACATATAAGAAAAAAGGCCTTTCTGCACGCAAAAAGAGCCTGCCCACAAAAGTGTTCTTACTTTATGTAGACAAGCTCAAATATTTATGAGAAAAAGCTTTCTGCAACACTCATTTCTGCAATATATCCAACAGTTCCAGTCATAAAGATAGTGCCATCTTCTTTGATGTCAATCTGAATCATTCCACCGGGCTGGTTTACGTTGATCCTGTTTTCCATCAATCCTTTGCGGTAAGCTGCAATTGCCACTGCACAGCTTCCTGTTCCGGATGCTTTCGTATAACCAGAACCCCGCTCCCAGATTTCAATGTCCAGATTTCCTTTATCAATCTGATGACAGATCTGCAGATTCACCCGTTCCGGAAACTCATCTGCATTTTCCACATATGGTCCAAGTTCTTTTACTTTTTCTGGAGTTACCTCATCCATAAACAAAATGCAATGCGGATTTCCAACTGTAAGACAGGTAGCCTTATATTCTTTTTTATTAAATGTAAATGGCTCATCAATAACCTCACGCACTTCACCAGTTACCGGAATTTCTCTGGAAAGGAAAGATGCTTTACCCATATTTACGCGAAATTCTGTTGCTCTTGCATTCAGACATTCTACCTGGATGGTTCCGGATAAAGTCTCAATTGCAAATTTTTTCTCTTTTACATATTCATTGTCCAGAAGGTATTTTGCAAAAATACAGACACCGTTTCCACTGATTGCAGCTTCGCTTCCGTCTGAATTAAAGATACGCATTCCCATTTTTCCATTTATCTCAACCGGTCCGTATAACACACCGTCTGCACCAAGTCCAAAACCACGCTGGCAAAGAAGTGCAATCTTTTTTCCCTGCAGCTGAAGCTGGTTTTTCTTTGCATCCAGCACCAGATAATCATTTCCAAAGCCCTGATATTT
>OLQK01001844.1_pt1 | contig 12677 bp, 8 predicted proteins | sample 1672501 | NCBI WGS metagenome assembly OLQK01 (sample SAMEA3136693, study PRJEB25190) | human gut metagenome | biome: human gut; feature: human-associated habitat; material: faeces | place: Austria | collected 2013 | reverse complement strand
AGAGAATCAGAAAAAATAAGGTTAATGCTTTGCGTTAAGGAGGACTCAGAGATGGGGAAAAGCCGATAACTATACGTTGTGTCTGAACAGTTCGCAGCTGGGATATGACAGATGTGAGAAGATAATTATGGAATGTATTTGATTTGTTTGGATTAGCAAACTTTCGGGTGACAAACGTAACTTTCCGTGATATCATTAAAAACATATAAACGAAAATGACTTTTGCAGAAGCAGGAGAACAGTTCGAATATATACCTATACATATATATATCGATTGTTCTCTTTTTTGGCTTTTTCATATATTAGTGTGGTGAAGTTTTGCTCACACATAGTGAGATACTGGGATGTTATAAAATTACCTCTTTGTGAAAGCTGTAATAGAAAATAATTGGCAAAGCAGACGAAAGTCTGTGACGCAAAGCTATAGGGCCTGTAAAATGGCAGCCAGTTGCATAAGATGATGATGTGCACTGTCTGTCTGACAGTGCTTTTTTTGAGGAATGACTTATCGGTGGCGGGGGGGGGCACCGAACCGCAGGTCACTGAAGTGTGATAAATGGTAAAGAAGCTGATATGAGAAAAAAAGCAAAATAACAGTAAGGATGGAAGGAAAATGAAAGGAAAAAGAGGGATCGCAGGCATTCTGCTTGTGGGAATTTTGGCGGTCACCCTGACAGGGTGTAAAAACACAGACAGCAGTAAAAAAGAAACCGAAAAGCCGGTCATCACGCTCGGCAGCGATAACTATCCACCGTACAATTATCTGAATGAGGATGGTGTACCGACGGGTATAGATGTAGAACTGGCTACAGAAGCTTTCAAAAGAATGGGATATCAGGTGGACGTTGTCCAGATTGACTGGGAGGAGAAAAAAGAACTGGTGGAGAGCGGAGAAATTGACTGTATCATGGGCTGCTTTTCCATGGAAGGGCGTCTTGATGATTACCGCTGGGCAGGACCATACATAGCAAGCCGCCAGGTGGTTGCTGTAAATGCAAGTAGTGATATCTATAAACTGAGTGATCTGGAGGGAAAGAATCTTGCCGTCCAGTCTACAACCAAACCGGAAGGCATCTTTCTGGACAGGACGGATGAGAGAATTCCCAAACTGGAAAATCTGATCAGCCTTGGACACAGAGAGCTGATCTATACGTTTCTTGCGAAAGGATATGTAGATGCAGTTGCCGTACATGAGGAATCTATTGTCCAGTATATGAAAGATTATGATGCAAGCTTCCGTATCCTGGAAGAACCTCTGATGCTTACCGGAATAGGTGTTGCTTTTGCCAAAGATGATGACAGAGGAATCTGTGAACAGATGGAACAGACGCTGGAAGAAATGCGTCAGGATGGCACGAGCTTGAAAATCGTTGAAAAATATCTGGATGATCCCCAGAAGTATCTGGAGGTGGATGATCTTGGATATTAAGAGAAAGAAAAAAGAAAAACGAATCCAGCTGGTCGGCGGTCTGATTGGAATCTGTGTGGTTGCAGTCGCACTGTTTTATTTCTTTTATGCGGAAAAGGCAGAAGCAGAGAAAAGAATGGTGGAGATTGTAAACTATGTCAAAGTGCAGTGCTCCACCTATACCCATTATAATGAATCTTCGGAATCCAAAAGTCTTCTTCGGGCGATTGAAAGTGCCAGACAAATGAGTACAAATATTAACATGGAAACAGAAAACGGTGGTCAGCTGAGCCAGGAGTTCCTGAAAGGAAACCTGCAGACTCTCTGGGTGGATGGTATCATTGTACTGAATGCAGAAGGAAAGACGGACTGTGAATACAGCACGGATGAATCTCTGACCGATGAGATTACGGAATACCTGCAAAAAGATATTATTATAGATTTTGCCGGATATGAAGAAAGATCTTATTCGGAACGATTTACCAGAGAAGACGGGTCACGTATTGACATTGCAGCCTGTGCCAGAAAAGATGCACCGGGGATTGTTGCAATCTACTATTATACATCTCCCGAATTTGTCAGAAACTATACCCTGACGATACAGGGCCTTTTAAACGGCTATAGTGTCCAGAAAGATGGAACAATTATTGTTGCAGACAACGGGACAGTTGTTGCCAGCAATGATGAGAGTCTGTTGGGGCAGAATACAGCCGACAACGAAGTTGTTCAGGCAATGAAAAAGCATACAGACAGTCAACACATTTTTCACTTGAAAAACGAAGGAACCGGATGTTATGGAATTATGCTGAAGCAGCGTGATTATTATATTTATGCATATCTTCCGGATACGGAAGTATTTCATAATCTTCCATTAAGTGTGATAAGCATTATTTTTCTTTATTTTCTGATATTCAGTATATTCTGGCTCTGGACATATAAAACCAATCTGACACACCAGAAGCTGGAACAGGAAAAAGATGAAAAATATAAAGCAGAACTTCTGATAGCTGCAAAAAAGGCAGAAGCCGCCAATGAGGCAAAAACCGAGTTTCTTCAGAGGATGAGCCATGATATCCGGACTCCGATCAATGGAATCTGTGGCATGGTCAATATGGCAGATCATTATGCAGATGATATGGAGAAACAGACGGAATACAGGACAAAGGTTAAAGAGGCCTCCCATCTGCTTCTGGAACTGGTAAACGATGTTCTGGATATGAGTAAGCTTGAGTCTGGTGAAATCGTTCTGGAAGAAACACCGTTTAATCTGAGCAAAATCTCTAAGGAAGTACTTATTGTGATCGAACAGATCGCTGCAGAACAGAATATTCAGATCGAGTGGGAGAAAAAAGAAATCATACACCGGAATCTTATCGGAAGTCCGGGGTATGTGAAACGTGTGATGATGAATATTTTGTCCAATGCGATGAAATATAACAGAGAAAACGGACATATCTATATCAGCTGCATTGAAATTCCATCTGAACAGCCGGAAATGACGACGATGGAATTTGTCTGTCGGGATACCGGAATCGGAATGGCAGAAGAGTTCCAAAAACATATTTTTGAACCATTTGCACAGGAACATGCAGGAAGCCGCACAAAATTTGCGGGAACAGGACTGGGAATGCCAATTTCAAAGAAGCTGGTCGAGAAAATGGGTGGAACCATTACCTTTGAAAGTGAAGAAGGCGCAGGAACTACCTTTGTGATCCGGGTTCCGTTCCGGATTGATACAGACAGGGAAAGCAAAGCTGAAACTGAGGCAAAGACAGAAGCTTCCATCCGCGGACTGCATATTCTTCTGGCAGAAGACAATGAACTGAATATGGAAATTGCAGAGTTTATGCTTCAGAATGAAGGCGCAGTTGTGACAAAAACATGGAATGGACAGGAAGCTGTTGAGATATTTGAAAAAAGCAGGCCTGACGAATTTGATGTGATTCTTATGGATATCATGATGCCGGTCAAGAATGGTTATGAAGCAACGAAGATGATCCGCTCTATGGACAGAGAGGATGCAAAGACGATACCGATCATTGCAATGACAGCAAATGCGTTCACGGAGGACAGAATAAAAGCAAAAGAAGCAGGAATGGATGAACATATCTCTAAGCCTATTGATATGAAACTACTGGTAAAGATAATTCATGAATTGGTGTACTAGTGGGAAACAATCTCAGAGGGGGGGATTCGTAATGAAAAAGAAAAAATGGAACAGAGTGCTGGCTGTACTTTTAATGATGGTGATGAGCATATCACTTCTTTCAGGCTGTGGCGGTAAAAGTACGGAAAAAGAAGATGCAGAAACAATCACGGTGTACTTATGGAGCACAAACCTGTATGAAAAATATGCACCATACATCCAGGAGCAGCTTCCGGACATCAATGTTGAATTTGTCGTAGGTAATAACGATCTGGATTTCTACAAATTTCTGAAGAAAAACGGTGGACTGCCGGATATTATAACCTGCTGTCGTTTTTCACTGCATGATGCGAGTCCACTGAAAGACAGTCTGATGGATCTCTCCACAACCAATGTGGCAGGTGCTGTCTATGATACCTACCTCAGCAATTTTATGAATGAGGATGGAAGCGTAAACTGGCTTCCGGTGTGTGCGGATGCGCATGGTTTTGTAGTGAACAAAGATCTTTTTGAAAAGTATGATATCCCTCTTCCAACAGATTATGAAAGCTTTGTCTCTGCCTGCCAGGCATTTGAGAAAGTGGGGATTCGTGGGTTTACAGCAGATTATTATTATGATTATACCTGTATGGAAACACTGCAAGGTCTGTCAGCATCAGAACTGTCTTCCGTGGACGGACGAAAGTGGCGTACTGCCTACAGTGATCCGGATAATACAAAGAGAGAAGGTCTGGACAGTACTGTCTGGCCAAAGGCTTTTGAACGTATGGAGCAGTTCATCCAGGATACCGGTCTGAGTCAGGATGATCTGGATATGAATTATGATGATATAGTTGAGATGTATCAAAGTGGCAAGCTTGCCATGTACTTTGGAACCTCTGCCGGTGTAAAAATGTTTCAGGATCAGGGCATTAACACAACTTTTCTTCCATTCTTTCAGGAGAACGGTGAAAAGTGGCTGATGACTACGCCATACTTCCAGGTGGCTTTAAACCGCGATTTGACACAGGATGAGACACGTCGAAAGAAAGCAATGAAGGTGCTGAGCACAATGCTTTCAGAGGATGCGCAGGAGCGGATCATTAGTGATGGACAGGATCTGTTAAGCTACAGTCAGGATGTGGATCTCCAGCTTACGGAATATCTGAAAGATGTGAAATCCGTGATCGAAGAAAATCATATGTATATCCGCATTGCATCAAATGACTTTTTCTCCGTTTCCAAGGATGTGGTTTCAAAGATGATCTCAGGAGAGTACGATGCAGAGCAGGCATATCAGTCGTTTAATTCTCAGCTTCTTGAGGAAGAAGCTATTTCGGAGAATATCGTGTTGGATTCGCAGAAATCCTATTCCAATCGTTTTCATAGTAGTGGGGGCAATGCGGCATATTCAGTTATGGCAAACACTCTGCGCGGCATTTATGGATCAGATGTGCTGATCGCAACTGGAAACAGCTTTACGGGAAATGTGCTGAAAGCTGGATATACTGAAAAAATGGCAGGCGACATGATCATGCCAAACAGTCTGTCGGCTTACAGCAGCAAGATGAGTGGAGCTGAACTGAAAGAGACGGTTAAAAATTTTGTAGAAGGCTATGAGGGCGGATTTATTCCGTTTAACCGAGGCTCATTGCCTGTGTTCAGCGGTATTTCCGTGGAAATTAAAGAAACAGATGATGGCTATACATTGAGCAACGTTACAATGGATGGAAAAAAAGTTCAGAACAATGATACTTTTACAGTAACCTGTCTTGCAATACCAAAACACATGGAGGCTTATCCGACAGATGAAAACATTGTGTTTGATGGAGGAGATATTTCTGTGGATGATACATGGACAGCATATGTTTCAGATGGTGATGCCATTCTTGCAGAGCCAGAAGACTACATGACTCTGAGGTGAGAAGAATGGATATTAGGAAACATAGTAAAGACAGAAAGAAACCTGTCATGAGAAAACGATTAAAGACAGCTGTCTTTATAGCTGGTTTTGTGTGCATTGCTTTGATGGTTTTCCGATATTTTGGATTTGTGTCCAAAACTGTTTATGAGGAAAGTGTTTCTCATCTGACGGAAGTTTTTCATCAGTCTGATAATATGCTGAGGGAACTGACAGAGAAAAACCTGACCTATCTTCATATGTGGGGAGAGAATCTACAGAATACATCCAGTGAAGATGAAATTCGTGATTATATAAAGAAAGCGCAGGAGGATGCCGGCTTTTTGGAATTCTTTTTTCTGTCAGCCGACGGGAACTATAAGATGCCAACAGGGGAAACCGGGTACCTTGGATTACAGGAAAATGTTGAAGAGGAGATCCGGCAGGGAAATGATGTTATTGCGAATGCATCAGTTCCCGGAAAATCTCAGCTGCTTGTTTTTGCCACCCCTAAGGCTCACGGAACTTATCAGGGATTTGAATATGATGCCATAGCCATTGCTTATGAAAACTCTGATATCGTAGATGTACTGGATATTTCTGCTTTCGATGGAAATGCCCAGAGTTTTGTTGTTCATCCGAATGGCCGTGTTGTGGTTGATCATTCTTCTGAAACATGGGGGAATGTGTATAATTTTTTCGGTGTTCTGAGAGAGCATTCTGATATGTCTGAAAAAGAGGTCAATGAACTTTCAGAGAAGTTTAAAGCAGGACGTACCGACGCGATGCTGCTGGATCTGGATGGAAGAAACTATTATCTGGTCTATGAAAAATCGGATATCCAGGACTGGATGTTTTTGGGAGTTGTCCAGGCAGATATCGTCAATGCCAGTATGAACAGTCTGCAGCGTAGTACAATACTCCTTGTCAGTGTGGTTGTATTCTGCATTGCCGCATTCCTTATCAGTTTTATTATTCAAAAAGGCAGAACGAACCTCAGGAAAAAGGATACGGAGATCCTGTACCGTGATGAACTGTTCCAAAAGCTTTCAATGAACGTGGATGACGTTTTCCTGATGCTGGATGTCAAAACCTATCAGGCAGATTATGTCAGCCCGAATGCGGAAAAGCTGCTGGGTATTACAGCAGAACAGATCCGGAAGGATATTTGTGTCCTTGGGAAACTGGATCCCGAGAATTCCAGAGATGCGGAGAAAAATTATCTGGAGGAGATCCAGGTTCATGAGCAGAAGGAATGGGATTTTGAATATATTCATCTGAAAACAGGGGAAAAACGCTGGTTCCATAATATTGCAATGTGCAGTGAAGTAAACGGGAAAAAGAAATATATCCTGGTTATGTCGGACCGTACCGATGACTGGAAAATGAATCAGGCACTTTCTGAGGCAGTACGTGCGGCAGAGACAGCAAACAAGGCGAAGAGTACTTTCCTTTCTAATATGTCTCACGATATCCGTACACCAATGAATGCGATCATCGGTTTTACCACACTGGCTGTAAGTAATATTGATGATCAGAAAAGGGTTCGGGATTATCTGGGCAAGATCCTTTCCTCCAGCAACCATCTGCTCTCACTGATCAACGATATCCTGGATATGAGCCGGATTGAGAGTGGAAAGATCCACCTGGAAGAAACAGAGGTCAGTCTGTCGGATGTGCTTCATGACCTGAAGACGATCATCAGTGGGCAGATCCATGCGAAGCAGCTGGAGCTTTATATGGATGCCATGGATGTTACAAATGAGGATGTCTATTGTGATAAGACGCGACTGAACCAGGTACTTTTGAATCTCTTGTCCAATGCGGTTAAGTTTACTCCTGCAGGAGGAACTGTCTCTGTCCGGCTGAAGCAGTTACCGGGGACAGCAAAAGGTAGTGCACTGTACGAGATCCGGGTAAAGGATAATGGAATCGGTATGAGTCAGGAATTTGTGAAGAAGATCTTTTCTCCTTTTGAGAGGGAGCGTACTTCCACAGTCAGCAGGACTCAGGGTACAGGACTTGGCATGGCAATCACCAAGAATATTGTGGATATGATGGGCGGTACCATTGAGGTTCAGACGGCACAGGGCAAAGGTACTGAATTCGTTGTCCGTCTGCCATTCCGGATTCAGCCTGAGCAGCACCGTATAGAGAAGATTGCAGAATTGGAAGGCCTTAAGGCACTGGTTGTAGATGATGACTTCAATACCTGTGACAGCGTGACAAAAATGCTTGTGAGGGTTGGAATGCGCTCAGAATGGACACTTTCCGGCAGGGAAGCTGTTCTCCGTGCACGGCAGTCTATGGAACTGGGAGATGCCTTCCATGCGTATATCATTGACTGGCGTCTGCCGGATATGAATGGAATTGAAGTTACGCGTCAGATCCGCAGCCTTGGTGACGATACACCGATTATTATCCTGACTGCTTATGATTGGTCAGATATCGAAGCAGAAGCCAAAGCAGCAGGGGTGACTGCTTTCTGTGCGAAACCTCTGTTTATGTCAGATATCCGAGAAATCTTGATGACTGCTATCGGTCAGAGTCAGGCTGGGGCAGAAGATTCAATTCTTCCGGAAGCAGGTTCGGATTTCAGAGGCAGATGTATATTGCTTGTGGAAGATAATGAGCTGAACAGCGAAATTGCGGTGGAGATCCTTAATGAATATGGATTCCTAGTTGATACTGCCAAAAATGGAGCAGAGGCAGTGGAGAAAGTTAAGAATTCGACTCCGGGTAATTATGATCTGGTGCTGATGGATGTGCAGATGCCGGTAATGAATGGATATGAAGCCACTAAGGAAATCCGTGCTCTGGATAACCCGGCACTGGCGGGGATTACAATCCTTGCCATGACTGCCAATGCCTTTGATGAGGACAGAAAGAAAGCCCTGGAATGTGGCATGGATGGATTCTTATCCAAGCCAATAGTTATTGAAGAATTGATCAGTACCTTACACGACAATCTGCTGGGTTAGGCAGCAGATGTACGTTTTGACAGCCGAGGACAGTTCGCAGCATGAAACTGTCAAAGCCGGTTGTGCCGGAGAAAGTGATAAAAACAATTTCAGGATATGTTTACTAAACTATATTAATGAAGGTATAAGAGGAAGGGATCATAATGGATAAAAGACAAAAAATACTTATTGTGGATGATGCGGAATTTAACAGGGTTATATTGAAGGAGATTCTCGGAGAAACTTATAATTATCTGGAAGCTGAAAATGGAAATCAGGCAATCCAGATAGTGGAAGAAAATCCGGAGATTGACCTGATGTTGTTGGATATCAACATGCCACAGATGAATGGTTTTGGAGTCCTGGAATGGATGAACCGTTTACAATGGATCGATGAAACTCCAGTTATTATGATCTCCTCTGAAGAATCTGTTGATGCTATGCGTAAAGCCTATGAGATGGGTATTACCGATTATATTACACGGCCTTTTGACTCTGTTATCGTAAAGAAAAGAGTCCAGAATACACTGGCACTTTATGCGAACCAAAAGCGTCTGGTAAATGTGGTTGTAGACCAGGTTTATGAAAAAGAAGAAAACAACAATATTATGATCGGAATTTTGAGTAATGTACTGGGATTTCGCAACAGCGAAAGCAGTGAGCACATTCTGCATATTAAAACAGCAACGGAAATGATGTTAAGAAAATTGGTAAAAGTAACAGATGCTTATCCTCTGACAGAGGCAGATATTGCTTTGATCACAACTGCATCCTCCCTTCATGATATCGGTAAAGTGGGTATTCCGGAAGAAATACTGAATAAACCGGGCAGGCTGACGGATGAAGAGTTTAAGATTATGAAAACCCACAGTGAGATAGGCGCATCCCTGATCCGGGATATGCGCTTCCCAAAGGATAAACCATTGGTGCATACTGCATGGGAAATTTGCAGATGGCATCATGAAAGATGGGATGGAAAAGGTTATCCGGATGGACTGAAGGGTGAAGAAATACCGATTTCTGCACAGGTTGTATCGATAGTCGATGTTTATGATGCACTTACCAGTGAAAGATGTTATAAGAAAGCATTTGATCATGATACAGCAATCCGAATGATCCTGGATGGGCAGTGTGGACAGTTTAATCCAGTTCTTCTTAAATGTCTGAAAGAACTCAGCCTTCAATTTTCCAGAATGTTTACTAATAAACCAGATGATAATAAACAGTATTATGAAGCGCAGAGACTCTCTGATGAAATACTTAGGGAAAAGTCTTTACCCCGTAAAAATTATTCCCAGCGTGTCATTGAGCTTATGCAGGAAAAGATTGAGTTTTTTAAAACGAATAGTGGAAAAACCTCCATTGAATACAATGTCATTTCAGGTCAGCTTAGTATAATGAATGAAAAACAGCAGATAATATGTCAAAGAAATGATCCGAAGTACGATATATCTAATGTGTTTGAAGTAAACAGAGAAGATATACGGCAAGTCAGTAATCTATTGGATCAGACATCAATACAGAATAAAGAGGTTTCATTGCACGTAATGGCAAAAGTAGAGAACAAAAGGCAGATGTATGCTCTGAAGCTGCACACCCTATGGTCTCCTTTAAAGAAAGATGGTTATATAGGAATTGTTGGATATTTTGAGAGTATATAGGTTCCTGAAAAGTGGTAGTGCTGATTTTTTCCACCATATTAATGTATTTTCTGAAGTCTTCGATGGTTTTTAATTGGATTTTGTATGTGATCATAGGAATGCTCCTCTTTATATAAAATGTACTTGGTTTGTTATGTCTGTATCATACTCCTTCATTATAATTCAAGAATGCCCTCGGCATTCTTGAATTATAATGAAGGAGTATGATACAATTGGTTATGAATACTAAGAACTAAGGAAAAACCATGTATGTTAAATAAAAAAGATTTCTTGAAATATGCATCAAAACTAGCTTTTCCGATCATGATCCAAAATCTGATCGGAACTCTGGTAAACATTGCCGATACGGTAATGCTTGGATATGTAAGCCAGACTGCCATGGCGGCTTCATCCCTTGCGAACCAGTATACTTTTATTCTTTTCTGTTTATATTATGGCATGGCCACGGGTACTTCAGTTTTATGTGCACAGTACTGGGGAAAAGGTGATAAAAAGACTGTAGAAAGAATTCTCGGCCTGGCGGAACGAATCTCACTGATCGTTTCCCTCGTGTTTTTCGTGATCTCCTTTTCTATGCCAACTACGATCATGAAGATCTTTACAAGCAGTCCGGATACGATTGCTGCCGGCAGTGAATACTTAAGGGTAATTTCATTTTCATTTATGTTTATGGGATTTTCTCAGGTTTTTATGAGTGCCCTTCGAAGTATCGGAAAAATAATGCTGCCATCTGTCACGTACATTGTTTCGCTTTGTGTCAATGTAATTTGTAATGCGACCTTTATCTTTGGTCTGTTTGGACTTCCAAAGCTTGGCGTTACCGGTGTGGCTCTTGGTACTGTCATTGCCAGAATCACAGAAGTACTGATCTGCCTCATTTATTCATTAAGAAGTTCCGATGTCAGATTCCGGATCAAATACTTCTTTGCGAAATCAGGTATTCTGTTCCAGGACTTTATGAAAATTGCCACCCCGGCTGTAATAAATGATGTTGTCTGGAGTTTTGCCAGCTCAGCATTCGCAGCAATACTCGGCCATATTGGCGATGATATGGTTGCCGCAAATGCAGTTGCTGTCATGGTGGTAAATATTGGTGCGATCGCCTGTCGTGGTTTTGCCAATGCGACTACCATCATTGTCAGCCAGGAACTGGGTAAAGATAACATTGATACAGCAAGAGAATATGGAAAGCGCATGCTCAGGATAACAATGGTTGTAAGTCTGGTCGGATGCATTATTATTCTGGCACTTCGTCCTTTGATACTGGATTTCTATCGGGATAAACTGACAGAGACGGCCATTTATTATCTTGGCATTTTTATCATTATGACAACCTGGCGTCTTGTGGGAGAAGGTATCAATACCTGCCTTATCTGCGGATGTTTCAGAGGTGGCGGTGATTCCAGATTTGGAATGATCATAGATTCCGTATTTATGTGGCTTGTTGCAGTGCCGCTTACTTTCTTAGCAGCATATGTTTTAAAACTGCCGCCAATCTGGGTATACTTTGTAATGACTCTGGATGAGTTTGAAAAAATGCCTGTGGTCTTTATCCATTATTTCAGAGGCAAATGGCTCACAAACATTACCAGAGATTTTGATTGATTTAATAGAGGTGCGAAACATGACTATCAGAAAAGCTGAAGAAAAAGATATTCCAAGAATTATAGAGTTATTAGGGCAAGTGCTGCAGATTCATGCAGATATAAGACCAGATATTTTTATTCCTGGTACAACAAAATATACAGTAGAAGAATTAACAGAGCTTTTGAAAAATAAAGAAAAACCGATATATGTTGCAGTGAACGAGTCTGATGTTTGTGTAGGGTATGCCTTTTGTCAATTGCAGAAACAGCCTTTCTCAAATAATATGGTGCAGTTTAAATCGCTTTTTATAGATGATCTATGCGTTGACCAGCAGGCACGAGGTCAGCATATCGGTGAAAGTTTGTTTGAGCATGTAAAAAAAGAAGCCAGGAAAATGCACTGCTATGAAGTGACATTAAATGTATGGTCAGGAAATACTTCCGCAGAAAAATTCTATGAAAAAATGGGAATGAAAACAAAAGAGAGGCAGATGGAATACATTCTGGATAATTTATGAAAAAGCATTTAAGAGATTTAGAACCGCATTCTGCTGTGGTAATAATGACTAAAAACAGAAGGTGCTTTTTTAGTAAAAACTGCTTTTGCAACCAGAATAAAATAGTTTTATAATAAAAATAGTGGCGAGTGGCGTAATCATGCAGAAAAGCAAAATATACGTTACTCGCCTTTACAAAATTAATTTCAGGAGGAAGCAGATATGCATGAGTATGAAATTTTTATTGAGGATATAAATCCATGTGGAGGAGAACAATACAGCAAAAAAACATTGATAGAGGCAGAAGCAACCAGCCCGGAAGCTTATGTAAAAGAAAATGGAAGATTCCCAATCCTGGAAACTACAAGTAATGAGAGTGGAGACATTGTAATCGTAACAGGAGATAATAACGGCTCTTTTGTACGATATACATTTACGGAATAAAAGGGACGGTCAGTAAGTTTAAAATATAATATTCGTCATGAAAAAAGTGTGTAGCCTGTGAGCGTAAGTCCAGCTTATAAGACAGGGTGTGCACTT
>OLQK01001837.1_pt1 | contig 12722 bp, 10 predicted proteins | sample 1672501 | NCBI WGS metagenome assembly OLQK01 (sample SAMEA3136693, study PRJEB25190) | human gut metagenome | biome: human gut; feature: human-associated habitat; material: faeces | place: Austria | collected 2013 | reverse complement strand
GTTTTGAAGGTACAGGAAAGGAAACGGTAGCCGGTCTGGTTATCGTTTTTTTGTTTTTCACTATGTTTTTATAGTGTATTCTGATAAAATGATGCTAGAATCTTTTTGCAAAACTATTTTCGCAATCTATATGTCCCACTTTGTAATATGTTTTGCCTGGACTTTTCTAAGCATAATTTAACAATTTAAACACATTTTTCCCACAAAGTAAACACAAATTATCTTTATACTCTAAGCTATCAAATGAAAGAAAGCAAAGAAGTTTCTATAAGGAGGGAACTTTATCATGAAGAATAAAAACGAAGAATTAAGAAGAAAAATTAAAAAAGCAGCAAGCATTAGTCTTTGTGCAGTACTGGCAGGTGGTCTTGCCGCAGGAACTTATACAGGAGTCAATTATATCACCGGTTATGAGCAGAATGTACAGGCCGCAAGTAACAAAGAAGAAGTTACATTACTGAAATCTGATAAGAAATCCGATGACTCTGATTCCAAGGATGACAGCACAGAAGAGACAACAGCAAAAGGAAGCCTTGACGTATCCGATATTGTAGAAGGGACAATGCCAAGTATCGTTTCCATTACTACCAAGTCTGTAGAAGAGGTTCAGAACTATTACGGAATGTTTGGACAGTATGGAACTTATACACCAGAGCAGAGAGAGGTTCAAGGAAGTGGTTCCGGAATTATCATTGGTAAGAATGATACCGAGCTTCTTGTTGCTACCAACTATCATGTTGTAAGTGGTGCTGATACTTTATCAGTAGGTTTTATTGACAGTACAGCATGTGAAGCAAAAGTAAAAGGCTATGACAGTGAGAAAGATCTTGCAGTTGTTGCAGTTTCCCTGGATGATATTGACAGCGATACAATGGATGCAATTTCTATTGCAACAATCGGTAATTCCGATAACTTAAAGGTTGGCGAGCAGGTTATTGCAATCGGTAATGCCCTTGGTTATGGACAGTCTGTAACAACAGGTATTGTAAGTGCCAAGAACCGTCAGTTAAATTCTGATGATACAGTCGGTGATTATGATAGCGACAGCAATAAAGCAACCAATCTGATCCAGACAGATGCAGCTATTAACCCTGGTAACAGTGGTGGTGCGCTTCTGAACATGAATGGTGAAGTTGTTGGTATTAACTCTGCAAAGCTTGCCTCCACAGAAGTTGAAGGTATTGGATATGCAATTGCAATTTCTGATGTAACAGATATTCTTGAGAATCTGATGAACGAGGAAATCAGAGATAAAGTAGAAGATCATGGTGTTCTTGGAATCACAGTGCAGACTGTAAGTGATGAAGTAACAGAGGCTTATGGTGTTCCGGAAGGTGTGCTGATCAGAGACGTAACAGAAGGCGGTGCAGCTGATGACGCTGGTATTGAAGCGAAATCCATTATCACCAAATTCGCAGGTAAAACAGTTACAACAAAAGAGCAGCTGGTTGATTTCCTTTCCTACTATGAGCCAGGTGAGGAAGTTGAACTTACCATTGAGACTCCTGATGGAAAAGGCTACAAAGAAGAAACTGTTACTGTAACACTTGGAAAGAGCGAGGATACCCAGCAGGCAGATACACAGAATTCCGGTGATGGTCAGGATAATGGACAGGATGAAAGCGGAAATCTGCTGGAGGACTGGTCAAATAATGAAGGCGGAGCTGGTTTACAGTACGGCGAAGGCTGGAATTAATAAGTGCAAAAATAAAGTTTAATAAAAAATAAAGCTTAAAGAAAAAGAGGTTCGTCTGAATAAGATGGATCTCTTTTTTTGTGAAAAATAAACAATAACAAACAACAGATTGCATATTCAGACGTAAAAAGGTATAATACTTTAGTATGAAAAAGCAGAAAAGGGCTGATTTTGTGAAAAAACAAATTTCTTTGGTATTTGATATAGATGATACTTTGTACAGTCAGATGGAACCTTTGATTACAGCGTGTGAATACAGTCTGGGACAGAAGCTTCCGGATGCAGAACGCTTTTATCAGATTTTTGGAAAACGAAGTGCAGAAATGTTCCTGTTCAGCGAAAGCGGACAAGTTTCTATTCATGAATCCCGTATTTACCGTATTGAAAATACGATGAAAGATCTTGGAATCCCATTTACCCGCGAACAGGCAGAAATTTTTCAGGCGAGATATAAGGAGAACCAGTCAAGACTCCATGTTTCCGAGGTAATGTCATTGATGCTGAACGAATGTATGGAAAAAGGAATAAACATGGGTGTGATAACCAACGGTCCGTTTGCACATCAGGTTCAGAAATTTCATACTCTTGGGCTGGATAAGTGGTTTTCCGAAGAAAGGCTTATGGTTTCAGCAGGAGTTGGAGTTGCGAAACCAGATGTCCGTATTTTTTCCATGGCAGAAGAAAAGTGGGGCATGGATCCGGCTGCCACTTATATGATTGGGGATTCTCTGGAAAATGATATTACAGGAGCGAAAAATGCCGGATGGAAAACAATCTGGATGAATCATCACAGATATACAGTTCCAGAAGGAATGCCAGAACCAGATTATACAGTTTATACAGAAGAGGAATTGAGAAGGCTGATCAGCACACTGTAGCATCTGGCAGGCAGTTCGAATTAAAAATTGGGGCGGGAAAGGTGGCTTATGAATTCTGATGACAATGTTATGGCGCAGGTACTGCTGGCAGAGACCATGCAGGGAATTTCTACAGTTTCCTCTTCAAAATCACCTGATGATTACGTGGTGAAATACGACGGATATTATGCCATAAATAAAGAACTTTCCGCATTTCTTCAGGAAGAGAAAAACCAGGTATGTATTACCAGTTCTCTTACCAACTATATCAATGCTGTACAGAGCATTGCATTTGCAGCCAAAATACAGCTGACAGATCCGGCTGGACATGTGAAAGATGGCATACTTCTCCGTGTGGAACCCCTTGAGATCTTAAGTGAAAACTGGTCTTTTGGAGGCGCTTACGGAACTGCCCAGCTTAGTATGATCACCCGTGATGGAACTATATTTTCCAGGCAAATATGTTGAAAAATGATAATTTCTATGAATTTCTCCGTTCTTATAATAATCTGACTTATCCACAGCTGGATGAAATAAACCAGCGCATTAATTCAGCAGAAGAATCAGGCGTTCTGGAATACAAAAACGTATATGGAAGAGACACCCTGTTCGCATATTCAACGAAGGGGTATAATGACTGGATCATCATAGCGGCACTTTATGGAAGATTGCATGTGGAGAACTGACAGATGTAACAGCTGCGGAAACATATTTTGATGAGACTTTGACGAATTAAAAGGAATTGAAGGTGGTACTGTCCACAGATAAGAGAAAACAAATTATAGACAAATAATTCCAGTTTTACTATAATAGGAATATCATTTTTCTAACAAGTTACTTCATGATGAAGAGGAAGATAAAGTATGGGGCCAGATTATAAAATAACAATGGAGCAGGCAGAAGCAGAAATGACCTGTTACCGCAAGGTATTCAATATTGTGCGGCTTCTGGATCAGCAGGCACTGGAGCAGCTGATGGCAGAGCGTGAGGATACTGACCACGATGTGACGTCCACAGATGCCAGGTGGAAATCACAGCACAAATGCGAGGGCTGTGTAGCTATGGACGCTCTTAAAGCGCGAAATGAAAGTTCCAAGCTGGAATTTATAGGTGAGGATATATACCAGATTACAGCCAAATATCTGGAAATTGATGGAAAACCTTATGTTATGGAGCTGCTGAAAAGCCTGGACAGGAACTCTCTGATCGATAAGAAAGACAGGGCGCGCCTGATCAGCAGTCTTACCGGATACAATGAGAGATTATACAGAGATGTGCTGACAAATGTGTATAACAGACGGTATTATGAAGAAGAACTGAAAAGCCGAACCGGCCCTGCGGGAATCGCCATGATCGATATGGATGACTTCAAGGTGTATAATGATACATATGGACATAATGCCGGAGATATGGCACTTTCTACTGTTGCAGAAGTGATTTCCACCCATATCCGTAAGACGGATGTTATCGTCCGCTATGGTGGAGATGAATTCCTTCTCATTATTCCAGATGTAACAGAAAATGAATTTGGACAGAGACTGCAGGAAATCCATGACCGGATACACTCTGCCACGGTTCCGGGATATGCAAGGATCCGTCTGTCTGTAAGTATTGGCGGAACCATAGCCAACATAGATGAAACCATAGAAAGTGTTGTGACAAGGGCTGACCGCTTTATGTATCAGGCAAAGACACACAAAAATCTGGTAGTCACAGAATCCAATGAAATTAAAGACGGAAATGCCAAAGGTGCAGAGGTTGACAGAGAAGATCTGAAACAGCAGATTCTGATTGTAGACGATTCTGAGCTGAACCGGGAAATATTAGCAGAGATCCTGCACCCGGATTTTAAGACTATGGAAGCCTGCAGCGGGGAGGAATGTCTTTCAATGCTGCGGCAGTATGGTGCAGGAATCTCTCTGGTGTTGCTGGATATTGTTATGCCTGGCATGGACGGCTTCGCGGTTCTGGATGAGATGAATCGGAACCACTGGCTGGAGGATATTCCAGTTATTATGATCTCCAGTGAGGAGACAGAATCATATATACGCCGTGCTTATGAAATGGGAGTTTCGGACTATATCAGCCGTCCATTTGATGCCAAGGTTGTTTACCGGCGTGTATATAATACTATTAAATTATACGTAAAACAGAGGCGTCTAATCACACTTGTAACCGATCAAATTCGAGAAAAAGAAAAAAATAGTCAAATTTTGGTAGATATTTTAAGTCATATCGTAGAATTCCGTAATGGAGAGAGCGGTTTGCACGTTCAGCACATCAAAACTCTTACCGGACTTTTACTGGAACGGCTGGTACAAAAAACAGACAAATATCACCTTCAGTGGTCTGATCAGTACATGATCACAGTTGCATCTGCTCTTCACGATATTGGTAAAGTAGGAATTGACGAGAAGATCCTGAACAAGCCGGGACGTCTCACTAATGAGGAGTTTGCGGAAATGAAGAAGCATACCCTGATCGGAGCCTCCATGTTGAAAAGCCTTGGAGTATATCAGGATGAGGAGCTGGTAAAGGTGGCTTACCAGATCTGCAGATGGCACCATGAGCGTTATGACGGTAAGGGATATCCGGATGGGCTTAAAGGAGAAGAGATTCCCATTGCAGCGCAGGTGGTTTCTGTTGCAGATGTATATGACGCACTTACAAGTGAACGTGTATACAAAAAGGCATTTACCCATGAGAAGGCAATGGAAATGATTCTTGCCGGTGAATGTGGTACCTTTAATCCGTTGCTTTTAGAATGCCTGAAGGATATTCAGGGAAATCTTCAGGAAGAGCTGAAAAAAGCAGCCCAGCAGCCTACTTATTCACAGGGAAACCAGTTAACAGGTAAATTACTGGATCTGATATAAGGATATAAGCCTGTCCGGGAATTCTGATATTCTGGCAGGCGCTGCGTCCGTACTATATTGGGGGGAAATGGGCTCTATGAAAAAGAAAATTCTAACACTGGCGGCAGTGGCAACACTGCCGTTTATTCTTCTCATAATGTATCTTCTGGCCTCAATGGCAAGCTATAGCAATACTTATGATGATATCGTAAGTAACATGACAGTAGCCAATAACTATAATCTGAATTTTAAAGAGGAAATGGATGAGAGTCTTTATAAGCTGGTAGTAGGGTATGTTACCCTGGATAATATTGAGACAGACAAAAGCCTTAAGAATCCATATACTCTTATCGAGGAACTCCGCAGTGAATTTACCCGTCTGACCGACATTACCACAGAGTCTGAAAGCAAGCTGTGGCTGGAAAGTCTGCTTCGGAACATAGATGCTCTGGAAAAGCGGGTGGATGACATTGTGGACAGCATTGCCGCAGGCGGCAGATACAATGAAAACATCGAAAAGCTGGATAATAACATCTATATTCTTACTGAACTGATTCAGGATGATATTCAATATTACATTTATTATCAGACACGCTATATGGAAAAAGTCACAGACAATCTGCAAAGCCAGATTGGCCGTTTTATGGTGGTGTGCAGTATTCTTATCGGAGTGCTTATTGTTGTGGTTGCAGTGAGCACCGTTATGATCGTTTCCGGTATTTTGCAGCCTATCCGTCAGCTGAATTCTGCTACGGAGAAAATTGCACAGGGAGATTTTGAGGCCCGGGCAGAAGTGGATTCCAATGACGAGGTAGCAGAGCTTGCAGTGAGCTTCAACAAAATGGCGGGAAATATGCAGGCTCTTATCGACAAGGTGAAGGAGGATGAGCGGAAAATGCGAAAAGCTGATCTGCGCCTTCTCCAGGAGCAGATACAGCCTCATTTTCTTTATAATACTCTGGATACCATTGTGTGGCTGATCGAGTCAAATGAGCCGGATGAGGCAGTGACCATGGTTGTTACGCTCTCTGATTTTTTTCGTGAGATTTTAAGTAAAGGAAAAGAATTTATTTCCATCAGGGAAGAGGAAAAACATATCAGCAGCTATCTTCAGATCCAGGAAATGCGTTACCGGGATATTCTGGAGTATGCTATCCAGCTGGATCAGGTGATCTATAAATATCAGATTCTGAAGCTGACACTGCAGCCTGTTGTGGAGAATGCACTTTATCATGGAATCAAATATAAGCGTGCAAAAGGCTGTATCCATATTCACGGAGAAAAAGACGGGGATGTGATCCGCTTTACTGTACGAGATGACGGCGTGGGAATGGATGAGCAGGAACTGGAACAGCTTCGCAGAGAGATCCAGCGCCCCTGCCAGGAGACGGAGAAGGGCTTTGGGCTGGCAAATGTAAATGAGCGTATCCATATGTATTTTGGCCCGGAATATGGAATGAATATACAGTCACAGAAGGGAAAAGGAACCACTGTGGAAATTGTGATTCCGGCAATTCTGGAGGCACCGGGGCAGGAAAAAATAAGTACAGGCGGTACTGACGGGGCTGGTATTTCAGACAAAAACACACAGCAGGAGGCACAGGTGTGAGAAATTTTATAAAAAAGAATATCTGGGCAGTGGCTCCTGTATTGTTTGTACTGGTAGCCCTGGTCTTGCTTGGAAGTCCTTTTGGAACAGGGAATGTGCAGGAAAATCCTGTTGAGGATGATAATCTTATTGTAGTAGGTGTTTCACAGGTTGGGAGCGAATCGGTGTGGCGTACAGCACATACACAGTCCATTCAGGATGCTTTTACCAGAGCTAACGGATATCTGCTGATTTTTGACAATGCAAGGCAGAAGCAGGCCAATCAGATCAAGGCCATCCGAAGCTTTATTTCCCAGCAGGTAGATTATATTGTTTTGTCCCCCATTGAAGAAACTGGATGGGAGACAGTACTTCAGGAGGCAAAGGATGCCGGCATTCCGGTGATCCTTATGGACCGTACAGTGGATGTGCAGGACGATTCCCTTTATACTACATGGGTGGGATCTGATTTTACAAGAGAAGGACAGGACGCCGGATACTGGCTGGAGGATTACCTGAAAAACCAGGGCAAAGATGAGACAGAAGTAAATATTGTGGTACTGCAGGGAACAAAAGGGGCTACGGCTACCATTGGAAGAACCCGTGGATTTAATGAGGTGGCGAAGGTTCAGCACAACTGGAATATCCTGGAGCAGGTGGACGGAGAGTTTACCACAGCAAAGGGAAAAGAGGAAATGGCGCGGCTTCTGGAACGGTATGAGGATATTGATGTGGTGGTTTCCCAGAATGACGATATGACATTTGGGGCACTTGAGGCAATAAAGGCAGCAGGCAAAACAACCGGTGTAAACGGTGATATAATTGTAATTTCTTTTGATGCTGTGGATGCAGGCGTGGAGCTTGTAAAAAACGGCGAGATTAATATTGATGTACAGTGTAATCCGGACCAGGGAAAATATGTGGAACAGGTTATTCAGGATATGGAAGCCGGAAAAGAAGTGGAAAAGGCTTATTATGTTCCGGAGAGAGTTTATACCTGGGAGAATTTAGGGGAGGAAGAAGATGTTACTGAAGGTATTTCTGGTTGAAGATGAGACGGTGATCCGGGAAGGTCTTAGAGACAGGATTCCCTGGGATCAGTTCGGATACCGTTTTGTAGGAGAAGCAGCAGACGGAGAAATGGCATTGCCGCTTATCCGTAAAACAAGGCCTGATGTACTGATCACAGACATTAAGATGCCTTTTATGGACGGGCTTTCTCTTAGCAAGATTGTAAGTAAGGAATTTCCGCGGATGAAGATTATCATTATCAGCGGTTATGATGATTTTGAATATGCAAGACAGGCAATTGAGGTGGGAGTGGATCAGTATCTGCTGAAGCCGGTAACCAGGATGAAGCTGAAAACAGTGCTTCTGGAGCTGAAGGATAAAATCGAGCAGGACCAGGAGCAGGAGGATTACCGTACTCAGTTTCAAAACGAGATCCAGGAATATGAACAGTTTTCCAGAAGGCGCTTTATGGAAAAAATCCTGGAGGGGGAGCTGTCGGTTAAAGAAATTTATGATGAGGCTCAAAGGCAGTCTATTGAGATTGCGGCGGCAGGGTATAATCTTCTTTTTGTGTATCTTCAGGAAAAAAATAAAGACAAAATGGAAGGCTTTTTGCGAAAGCAGGATGAGGTACTGCATTATTTCCTTCGCTATCCCCAGTATCTGCTGTTTCGATGGAATGTGAACAGTTATGGTGTTCTTATAAAGGGAGAGCCGTCCCAGCTGGAGGAGCTGGCTGACAATTGTGTGGAATATATCAGGCGCACCTGCGAAAGTGAGGAGCAGCTGGAATGGTATGTGGCTGTGGGAAAACCTGTGGAGAGGCTTAGTCTGCTTTTCCAGTGCTACCAGAGCGTGAACCATTATTTTGCTTATCGCTTTATGGTACCGGGGCTTCATGTGCTTACAGAGAAAACTCTGGAGAATTATGTAAACTCACAGGGAGAGAACCGTCTGGAAGCAGTGGATTCTTCACAGCTGAATCCGGAGGTTATCAAGGATTTCCTTACAAAGGGCAGCAGCTGTGAAATCCAGGAATTTGTACAGGGATATCTGCAAGGTATGAGTAAAGCACTCGAGTCCAGAATGTTCCGTGACTATGTAGTGCTTCATATCCGTTTTACTACCATCAGGTATCTGGAGTCCATTGGTGTTTCTCAGGAGGAATATACAAAGCGGATAGAGGGAGACGGTCAGGAGGTGAGCCTGAAGGCTTACCAGGTGGCAGAGTATTGTGTAAATATGCTGCAGGCTGCCATTTATATCCGTGATGAAAAAAGTGAGTCACAGGGAACTTCTGCCATGCGAAAGGTGCTGGATTATATTGACCAGAACTGTTACAACGAGTCCATTTCTCTTAATGAGGTAGCGGCGGCTGTGGATATGAGTGCCAATTATCTCAGCGCTATTTTCAGTCAGAATATGCAGAAAACATTTGTGGAGTATATTACAGGCAAAAGGATGGAGCGTGCAAAAAAACTCCTGCGGGAAACAGACAAGTCGTCTGGAGAAATCGCGCAGGAGGTTGGTTATAAAGATCCTCATTATTTCAGTTATGTGTTTAAGAAGAATCTTGGGTGCAGTCCGAGAGAGTATAGAAGTAAGTGAAATAATGGGTATATTTCACATATGCCGCAAAGTGGGGCATGCAGATTGCAGTGTAGAAGTAAGGAAAATGATAGGTATATTTCCCAAAAATTCAGTTGCCACAGTCAAAAGGGCTGTACGGGTTTATGACAGATCAACTCAAGTGGGACTTCCTGTGAGATAACGGGGAGTCCTTTTAATTTGTCTGTAATCATGTGTGCCGCCATAGTACCCAGCTGATGGGAGGGCGGTGTAAGTGTAGTCACACGAAGCAGCCTGGAGGTGGTAAGGTAGCTGGTGTTAAAGGCTGCAAGCTCCAGCTCCATGTCTGGGGTTATATCAGGGGATTGGGCATGAAATTCTTCCCAGAAAAGCCAGGCGATAAAGTCGTTCTCACACACAAAAGCAGTGCAGTCTGGTGTAATTTTTTTCAGAAATTTTTTCAGAAAATCAATGTTATGGTTTTGGCGGAAATCGTCCAGTCCCTGGGTGGTAAACCAGCCAATGTTTCTGTCAGGAACAAAAAGCCCTTTATTTTGCATGGCATCAAGAAAGCCCTGACACCGTAAATGCCCCCGCAAGTCGTCCATCTGAAAAATGCCGGCAATGGAAGTGTGGCCTTTTTCCATAAGATTTTGTACCAGCAGACTGGCACTGCGGATGTGATCTTCATAAAGGACAGGAACCTGTGGCAGCCGGGGATAGGCACAGCCAAGAAAAAAGATGGAAGTTCCCATATGCAAAAGTTTTTCATATAATACTGTGTTTATTGTGGGTAGTGCACTCTTTACAGGTTCTACAAGGAGGGCACGAAGGGGATTTTTCAGAAGGAACTGCAGGATCTGCCGTTCTTGATCTGCCCGGCTGTAAGTGGGAAAGACCTTGCAGGTAAAACCTTCTGCGGACAATGCAGTGCGAAGGTCATTTATAAATGCGGGATATTCATATTGCTGTTCATCGGGAATGAGGACTCCGACCACATTGCGGTTTTCCTGACTGGAAAGACCTGTGATATAAGTTCCGCTTCCTTTAATGCGCCGGATTTCTTTCGTCTCTTCCAGAACATTCAGGGCTGCGCGTACTGTCTGACGGCTGACACGGTATCTGGCGCATAGTTCCTGCTCTGTGGGAAGTCTGTTCTGGCCTGCTTGAATATATTCTTTTATTATTTCTCTTAGCTGGTCTGCCAGCCATATGTATTTAAGTGCCATATCTGGGATCTCCTTAGCATATAATGATGTTTAAAGTCTTACCGTGCAGGTATGAATTTTGGAGCTTTTATCTTTAAATTGATAGTTGCGAATAGCTTTGCCATTAAGTAGTTTCCGCAATTTTTGAGCATTGGGAATCTGCTGATTTATTGCGTAAATCGGTTAAAATGTTTTTTCAAACATGTTCTAAGCGTAAATTTTCTGTATGATTTCTTAATTTCTTCGAAAAATTCCAGAGAAATTCCCCATTAAAAAACAAAGAATATTCCACTTTTTCCATAATCATTAAACATTTGGGCCTCTGGTTGGACAGTTTGCCAAAGTGAAAAATGGGGAAAAAGGTGGATTATTTTTTTCAAAATCATAAGAAAACAAACTTTTCCATGTGAAATTCTGAAAAAATCCTACTTTTTACTGTCTGAAATTTATTATAATACAAATTTGTCTGGTTTTCATTATTAAAATAAATAAATTTGTATTGTCTTAATTGACGAAGTTGCCAAAAACAGGAAATATCACATTGATTTTTATGTTAATTTTCGCTAAATTATAGACATGAACAAAACACCGATTCCAAAGAACGGACGGAAAATAAAGGACAAAAATCAGGAAGCGGTACAAAAAAGAACTTAATAGCAGGTAAAGCCTGCAGAATATTTTTCTAAAAGAAAGAGAGGAACAAATACTATGAAAAAGAAATTAGCAGTTATGGCACTCGCAGCAGCAACAATGAGCATGATGGCTATGCCGGTTTATGCAGACGATCTGGTAACAATTGGATACGCACAGGTTGGACATGAGTCAGACTGGCGTACAGCAAACACCCAGAACTATCAGGATGTATTTTCAGAAGATGCAGGATACAGCCTTGATCTTGTTGACTGCGACAATGACAATGCTGCACAGCTTGAAGCTGTTCGTACTTTCATCAGTAAAGATATGGATTATATCGTAATCGCTCCGATCCAGTCAGCTGGTTGGGACACCGTTCTTCAGGAAGCACAGGATGCTGGAATCCCGGTAATCATTGCAGACCGTGAAATCGAAGCAAGCGATGACTTATATGATGCATGGGTCGGAACAAACACAACAAACGAAGGTATTACAGCTGGTAACTGGCTTGCTGAGTATCTTGGCGACAAAGACGCTAACATCCTTGTAATCGAAGGTTCTGTAGGAGCTTCTGCAACACTTGGACGTACAGATGGATTTAATCAGGTAGCTGGTGAGCATGACAACTGGAAGATTCTTGATTCTCAGTCCGGTGACTTCACACAGGCTGGTGGACAGGAAGTTATGGAATCCTTCATCAAATCTTATGAGGGACAGTTCAATGTAGTTATCTGCCAGAATGATAACGAAGCATACGGCGCAATGGATGCAATGGATGCAGCTGGTATCACATATGGTGTAGACGGCGATGTAACACTTATTTCCTTCGATGCAACACATGACGGACTTCAGTACACATTAGATGGAAAGATCAACTGCGACGTTGAGTGTAACCCGATCCAGGCTGAAACAGTTAAGGGTGTAATCGAAAAAATGCAGGCTGGCGAAGACTATGAGAAGACAACACTTGTTGAGGATCAGGCATTCGTAGCACCTGGAATCGAAAGCGAATATGCAACAACTATGACAGACGAAGTTCTGGCTGGCCGTGCTTATTAATCGGAAATTGCGAAAACAGCAATGCTGTGAAACAATCCGTGAAAATCCAAATTGAGAGACAGTGTGTGACTGAAAATCAATGAAGATGAATGAATAGGGGAGGAAAGTCCCAAAGCGGATTTTCTTCCCCTTTTATCATTTGATATCAGGGTCAAAAAGTCTGTAAGCAAATAATGCGATAACGAGGAGAATGAAAAAATGATGTTTATAACGGGAAGGGAGGAATCGCGTTGGAGGCAGGAGTAG
>OLQK01001836.1_pt1 | contig 12735 bp, 6 predicted proteins | sample 1672501 | NCBI WGS metagenome assembly OLQK01 (sample SAMEA3136693, study PRJEB25190) | human gut metagenome | biome: human gut; feature: human-associated habitat; material: faeces | place: Austria | collected 2013 | reverse complement strand
TTGAATGTTCGCCTCTATGCTCACATTCAATCCTCGCTCTAAGGCCACAAATATAGGCTATGCTCTCTTTTGCGGTGCTGTCTTTGGCTGTTGGAGTGAAATTGCATATTGGAGGGGTTGGAAATTCTTCATAACGACTTCAAGTCTTATTAAAAGCAGAAATATACATAATATTATTCTGGCTGACGGACCTGCTGGTTTGCGGTTGTCACCAATCTTTACAGTGGATGACGGTCAGAATGTGACTTGGCAGAAACCAGCCCTTGGAAATGATTTTATGGATATTTTTATGAAACAGGATAATCGGCCTTTGAAAGAGAAGGAAGTTACTTATTATCAGTATTGCACTGGAATTCCTACAGCAACTTTGCTGGCACAGACCTAGGATAAAGAGGCTCTTTACGAAGCAGGAGATATTGTCGGTTCCGAAATGAAAGAATTTGGAATCATGCTTTGGCTGGCACCGGGAATGAATATCCAGAGAAATCCTTTGTGTGGAAGAAACTTCGAATATTATTCTGAAGATCCGCTTATTTCCGGTATTTGTGCAGCTGCTGAGACCCAAGGCGTTCAGTCTCACCCTGGAGCTGGTACTACAATTAAACATTTCGCATGTAACAATCTGGAAGATAACAGGGCATACAATAATAGTCACGTGACAGAACGCACTCTGCGTGAAATTTACTTGAAAGGATTTGAAATCGCAATCAGAAAAGCACAGCCGTTGGCCTTGATGTCATCTTACAATATGTTGAATGGAATTCATACTGCGAATTCGGTAGATCTTTTAACAAAAGCTGCACGTCAGGAGTGGGGCTTTGAAGGGCTGATTATGACTGACTGGGGTACTACCGCAGAGCCCAAACCGGATCTGGAAGGCAGAATGCCTTTATATGGACCTTCCAACGCGGCAGCCTGCATCAAGGCAGGAAATGACCTGCTTATGCCGGGAAGCAAAGAGGACGTAGAGGAAATACTTGCATCTGTTGATGCAGAAGAGGGAACTGTAAAATATCCGATTACACTGGAAGAATTACGTGGATGTGCAGAAAGAATTTTACGGATCATAGCAAAAAGCAATACCTACACTGAGGAGTCATAATGATAAAAGCAACGGATTTGAAAATTGAATACTTAACAGGTAATCCAACTATAGATATTGTTTCACCAAAATTGTTATGGAAAGTACAAGAAGCAAAGACACAGACGGCCTATCAGGTAAAAGCCAGTGTGGATGGTCAGGAGATATATGACACTGGAAAAGTCAGATCTTCTGTAATGGATCATAAATATCAAGGAAAATTAAAAAGCCGCAGTCAGGTGACCTGGAAAGTCCGTTTATGGGATGAAAAGGATATCTGTGGAGAATGGAGCGAAAAAAGCAGCTTTGAAATAGGACTTCTGGATGAAAAAGACTGGGTGGCAGAATGGATTGATCCGGAACTTTTTCATGAACCAGAGGAAAGACAGCCTGCCAGTTATCTGAAAAAAGAATTTCTGGTAGAGAATTCCGGAAATGCCAGACTCTATATAACTGCCCATGGTATTTATAATGCGTATATAAATGGGAAAAAAGCCAGTGATTTTATTCTTGCCCCTGGTACAAGTCAGTATAATGCCAGACTTCAATATCAGACATACGATGTGAGTGGGCTTTTAAACGTCGGAAAAAATGAAATTCTTGTTACAGTTGGAGATGGCTGGTGGCGAGGCGATACTGGATACGGTGGAGTACGAAATAGCTTTGGGATAGATCTGGCAATTCTGTGTCAGCTGGAAATTGATAGAAAAACAGTTCTGATAAGTGATAAAAGCTGGAGTGCATCCCAGGAGGGACCGCTTGGGTTAAATGATCTGATGCAGGGCGAGTGTTATGATGCAAGAAAAGAAAACATCTGTGAATGGCATCCGGTAACAGAAAAACAATTCGGCTATGAAAACCTGGTTTGTTCCAATAGCTTTGATGTAGTTGAAAAAGAAAACTATACAGGCAAGCAGATTCATACACCTAATGGAGAGGTTGTTATTGATTTTGGTCAGAACATAGCTGGTTACGTGAAGTTTGGATTTTATGCACAGGCAGGACAGTGCATTACGCTTTATCATGGAGAGTGTCTGGATCAGAATGGCAATTTTACGCAGGAAAATTTCCAGGCACCAGAGCACCGGGTAGAGCAATGTGTAAAATACATTTGTAAAGAAGGCTGGAATGAGTATAAGCCGGAAAAATCCATATTTGGTTTCCGCTATATTAAGGCTATAACAGATGTAAAAGTGACAGAAAAGAATTTTACCGCAATTGCTGTTTATTCAGATATGCCACAGACAGGAAAATTTGAATGTGGACATCCGGGAATCAATCAGCTGTTTTCAAATGCAGTGTGGAGCATGAAAGGGAATTTCCTTGAAATTCCTACTGATTGTCCTACAAGGGAGAGAACCGGCTTCACAGGCGATGCCCAGGTATTTGTAAACACAGGAATGTACCTGATGGAATGCTATCCGGTATATCGGAAATTTTTAAGTGAATTAAGGGAAGTACAACTGGAAGGTGGTTGTATCAGCCAGACAGCTCCGGCATCACAGGGACATTTGTTTGACGGTGCGGCTGGATGGAGTGATGCCATAGATCTGATTCCATGGAGAATGTATCTTCGTTACAATAATCCAGAAATACTTGCAGAAAATTATGAAAAAGTAAAGGAATGGTTGGCTTATTGTCTGGAACGTGCAAAAAAGGACAATCCTGGAAGAAAAAAAGGGAAAAACGAAAAGTATAGTTCTTATCTGCTGGATACAGGCTGGCATTGGGGAGAATGGATCGAACCGGACTGGAACGGATTTATAAACACAGAAGATCCAGGTGGAACTTACCTGAGAGATATTTATGAACATGGTGCACCGGAAGTCTGCACTTCACATTTATCTTACGGCTGCTATATCGCCTCAGAAATGGCAAAAGCTCTTGGATACCAGAAAGAAGCAGAATTCTATAGTGAAATGAGAAAGTTTACCAAACTGGCCTACCGGGAAGTTTGTATGGAAAATGGACATATGAAGCAGAAAAGACAGTGCGATTATGTTCACGCGATCATGTTTGACATGCTTTCAGAGGAAGAAAAAAAGATTGCCTGTGATGAGCTGAATGAAATGATCGTGAAAAACGGATTTCATCTGAATACCGGATTTTTAAGCACATATGAACTGCTTCATGTGCTGACTGATTATGGTCATGGAGATACGGCATGGAAGCTTATGCTTCAGGACACATATCCGGGGTGGCTGTATCAGCTGAAGTATGATGCAACTACAGTCTGGGAAAACTGGAAAGGTATGGAAGCAGGAAGAGAACCGAAAGATTCCATGAATCACTATTCTTTCGGAACTTTTGCCGGCTGGCTGATGGATCGTGTTGCCGGAATACGGGTGGAAAAAGGAAAAATCAGGATTCAGCCCTATCCTGACAGGCAGATTGGATATGTGAAAGCATCTTACGATTCACCTTTTGGAAAAATTAAATCTTCCTGGGAGTATGAGGGAGAAAACTGCAGAATAAAAGTAGAAATCCCGGCGAATGCCCATGCAGAAATTTTACTGCCAGATGGCAGCTGTCATGAAGCAGACTACGGTAAATATGAATATGTGATAATGGAGAACAAGCATGAGTAAAGAATACTTAAACGCATCACTGGCACCTGAGAAAAGAGCTAAGGCACTGCTGGAAGAAATGAGTCTGGAAGAAAAAGCAGCACAGCTGACCGGTGTTTTTCCTTTTGACGAAGAATATAAAGATTTTGACGGAATTTCAAAAAGAGTACCGCATGGTATTGGAGAAGTAAGCACATTGGAAATGCGGCGGATGGAGACATTGGAAGAAGTTGCGGCGTGGCAGAAAAAAGTCCAGGAAATTGTAATGGAAAACAGTGAACATCACATTCCTGCAATTTTTCACATGGAAGGCTTATGCGGCCCATTTATTCAGGATTCCACCAGCTTTCCGGCAGGTATCGGACGTGGTGCCGGATTTGATCCGGAAGTGGAAGAAAAGATCGCAGAAATTGTAAGCCGGCAGGAAGCTGCCTGCGGAATTACCCACATATTAGCGCCTGTTCTGGATATCTCCAGAGATTCCCGTATGGGACGCCAGGGAGAAACCTATGGGGAAGATCCGGCCCTTGCTTCTGCAATGGGAGCTGCATATACAAAAGGAATACAGAAAAAGGAAACAGCAGGAAGAAAAACAGAAAGTGTTGCCAAACATTTTCTGGCTTTCCATAATTCCAATGGAGGAATCCACGGAGCTGTCAGTGATACACCGCCAAGACTTCTGGAAGAAATTTATGGAAAACCATTTCAGGCTGCAATCCAGGAGTCTGACCTTCTGGGAATCATGCCTTGTTACTGCACTGTGAATGGGGAACCGGTATCTGCATCTTATGGACTTCTGACAAAGCTTCTTAGAGATGAAATGGGATTTCAGGGACTTTGCATCAGTGACTATGGTGCAGTTGGTAATACCCATGGCTCCCAGCATGTTGGAGAGACGCTGGAAGATGCCGGACTGCTTTGCCTGAAAGCCGGAATGGATATGGAACTTCCGAATCCAAGTGGATTTGGAGAGAAGTTTCTGGAAAAGTTCCGGACTGGAAAAGCCGATATCAGTGCACTTAACCGGGCTGTATTGCGTGTGCTGACTGCAAAGTTCCGTATGGGCTTATTTGAACATCCGTTTTCTTTGCAGGGAGAGGAGTTAAAAGGTGTATTTTCCCAGAAGACAGACAGAGAAGTATCCCTGCAGTCCGCGAAAGAATCGCTGGTCCTTCTGAAGAATAACGGAGTATTGCCAATTGGCTCCGACGTAAAAAAAATAGCAGTAATCGGTCCTCATGCAGACTGTGCAAGAAAGTTTTTTGGTGGATATACCCATATGTGCATGATGGAATCCACTTATGCCATAGCGAATTCCATTGCAGGAGTCAGTGGGGTAAAAGTTGCAAAACCAGAGGAAATCAAAACAGTTCCAGGAACGAATATCCAGTCAGATGAAACAGAGGAGTTTGATCAGATCCTGAGAAGGCAGAAGCCGGATTGCAGAAGCCTTTTAGAAGAACTGCGGGAAAAGCTGCCAGATGTAGAGGTAAGCTATTCTTATGGTTATTATATTGCAGGAGAAGATGAATCCCATTTTGAGGAAGCCTTGGAAAAGATAAAAGAGGCAGATCTGGTAATCCTTACATTAGGAGGCAAACACGGAACCTGCTCCATGTCTTCTATGGGAGAAGGTGTAGATGGAAGCAATATTAATCTGCCAAAAGGACAGGACGAATTTATAAAACGTGCAGCTGCATTTGGCAAGCCAATGGTCGGAGTACATTTTGACGGAAGACCGATCTCAAGTGATATTGCGGATAAGTATCTGGATGGAATCCTGGAGGCATGGAGCCCGGCAGAAACCGGAGCAGAGGCTGTTGTAAGCGTATTGCTTGGAGAATATAACCCAGGAGGTAAAATGCCTGTTACAACTGCTTATCATGCAGGACAGATTCCTGTTTATTACAATCATCAGTACAATTCCTGCTGGGATCAGGTTGGAAGCATCGGATTTGCCAATTATGTGGATTTGCCACACACACCAAGATATTGTTTCGGCCACGGACTTTCCTATACACAGTTTTCCTATTCCGACCTGAAACTTTCCAAAAAGGAAATTGGCCCTTTTGAAACAATTGAGATCAGAGTGGATGTAGAGAACGTGGGCAGCAGGGTCGGCGATGAAGTGGTACAGCTGTATTTGAGAGATCTTTATGCAAGTATGGCAAGACCGGTAAAAGAATTGGCAGGATTTAAGCGAATCACTTTAGAGCCAGGAGAAAAGCAGACAGTTATATTCGAAGTAAAGGCTAGTCAGATGGCATTTTTGGACATGAATATGCAGTGGAAAGTGGAAAAAGGAACATTTCTTGTGGAAGTGGGAAGTTCATCCCAGGATATTCGCTTGAAAGATGAGTATAAGGTTACAGAAGACGGCTGGTTGGAAGGAACAGACAGGGGATTCTATGCAAAAGCTTACAGGGAGGCAGACAGAACATGAGACAACACTTAAGAATACATAAAGCAGAACCTAATAAGGGAATTCTGGATTACTCTCACCTTTTAGACGCACCTGCCGGAAAACACGGATTTGTGGAGACAAGAAACGGACATCTGTATTTCGAAGATGGAAAAAGAGCCCGTTTTCTTGGCTTTAATGTGGCAGCACGTTCCAATACGCCTGATCATGAAACTGCGAAAAAAATGGCAGAGCGTTTTGCAAGCATGGGAGTAAACCTGATTCGTCTTCATGCAGCAGATGCGCCTGTAGGTGAGCAACCTGGAAGCTGGAGCAGCTGTGTAAATAACCCACTTCTGGATTATGCAGACGGAAACAGCAGGAAATTCAATCCAGAAGGGCTGGACCGTTTTGATTACTTTATTGCGAAATTAAAAGAAAAAGGAATTTATCTGCATGTTGACCTGATTGTTGCAAGAGAATTTCAGCCAGGTGACGAAATGGATTATCCAGGGGGAGCACCGTCCTGTATTAAACGTTATGCCATTTATAATGCGCGCATGATAGAGCTGCAGAAGGAATATGCAAAAGAGCTGCTTTGTCATGTAAATCCCTATACAGGACTCTCACTTGCAGATGATCCGGCTGTTGTGACAGTTCAGATCAACAACGAGGATTCTGCAATCAAATGGGCCATGGGAGCTGATGCCGATGAGCAGATGAAGCCATACAGGGATGAAGTGCAGTCTCGTTTCAACCATTTTCTGTTAATGAAATATCATACAAGAAAAAGACTTGCAGAAGCATGGACTTGTGAAGGCTGCTGTGCGCTAGGAGAAGAGGAAGATCCGGCAGCAGGAACGGTACGTGGTATTGCAGGCGGTTTTTATCAGCCGGTTAACGATCCTAATGGTTCTTGGGATACAGAAGAAAGTCCGGCCAGATATGCAGATTTTATGGAGTTTGGTATTTATATGAACCGGAAATTTTACCGGGATATGAAGGATTATCTTATTTCTTTGGGAGTTAAGGTTCCGATCGTTACAAGTAATCTGATCGCAGGGGCGGCTGATGTGTATGGACATACAGATGGAGATCTGATGGAAAACAACAGCTATTTCAATCATCCGCTTTTATTGCCTGATATGAACAATACTTATATGGTAAATGGACCGGTAGAATATGTATCCACCAATCCTCTGACCTGGCAGAGGGGCGTTGGTTCCATGGCAACTACCCTGTTGAGTCTGGCATCTGTAGCAATCGTAAAAGGAAAGCCTTTTATGTTAAGCGAATGGAACGAATATGGTGAGCATATGTTCCATTCCACTGCACTTGTTCAGACAGTTGCCTATGCATGCCTAAATGACTGGGATGGATTGATTCTTTACAATCATCATACCTCAGAGAACTGGGATGACCAGCCGGCAGATGAAATCCGGAATATCTTTGATGTGTATAATGATCCGGCTGTGATCTGCCAGTGGGGATTTATGGCGTCGATGTTTCTGAAAGGTCTGGTAGCTGAAGCAAAGCATTGCATCGATGTAGTGTATACCCAGAACGATCTGAAAACACTGCCTGAGTTTCATGCTATGCCGACTATGTTTTTTCCATATGTAACAGCAATGCGCAACGTATTTCTGGATTCTGGTGACACCTACCAGGGAAATGGAGATATTGCAGTAAATGCAGGATTTTTAAACGGAGCCAGATTATCTGAGGCAAAACACAGTGTTTATTATGCGTGGTCAAAATACCGGGATATTGGAAGAAGATATGAAGATAAAAACCGGCTGGAAAGAGCAGCTAAGGGAACGAAGCTGATTGAGCAGGGCGTTCATCTTGGGGAGCAGGCGCTTGTGTTTGATGATATTGCAAAGATTGCAGGAGAGGGAGATTACAGAAATTTTGCACGCATCATGGATCAGGCGATGAAGGAGTGGAATGTAATTCCAAAGGAAACTGGTTATGTTGATGGAAAATTAATATCTGAGACCGGGGAAATTATATTTGATCCGGAAAATGCCTGCTATGCGGTTCAGACTCCTTATTGTGGATATTACAGCGGAGCACCGAAAGAATTGATTTCGTTATCTGATATGGTAAAGGTAAAAGCAGAAAACAAACGGATCACGTTGGCTTTGATCGCAAAAGAAGAAAACAATCTTGATCAGGCGCAGGAATATATTCTTACTGCAATGGGAGAAACCGGGATGGATGAAACCGGATATTATCCTGGACAGAAAATACCCGGAATACCATATGAATTTACAGCTGTAGAATTTAAAGGAAAGCTGTTTGCAGAAACACTGGAAGGCTGTATTTATGTACAGGCAAAAGAAGCCAAGCTTGAGGTACTAAGTCCGGTTGGAGAAGTAATCGCACAGCTTGAAGGAATAGAGGAAAATGGGGAGATACAGTTTGCGGTAAATGGCACGATTCCAGGAATTCAGTATCATCTCACTGTAAAAAGATAAGAAATACGAGGAGAAATTGCTATGAAGACATCAGTAGAAATGCTGGAAAACACTGATCTGTATCAGTTTACGGATGAAGGAAACAGCTGTCAGATACTAGATCCGGCAACGCCAAGACACTGGTATAATTATTTGTGGAATGAAGACCGTTATTGCGCCCAGATTTCCCAGACCGGTCATGGCCGGAGCTATTTCCTCAGCGAAAAAGCAGATATGTGCATGATTAATCAAAATGATGCCAGATATATATATTTAAGAGATGATGAAAGTGGAAGCTGCTGGAACATTGGAAAAGGACCATTAAATGCGGAAGTTGAAAATTACAGCTGTACACACAACATCAGTTATTCAGAAATACGATCAGAAAAAGATGGAATAGAAGGTTCCTGGAGAATTTTTGTTCCCCAAAAGGGACTTTATGAAATGTGGACAGTGACGCTTTGTAATAAGGGAGAACAGGAACGCAATCTCAGTATGTTTTCGGCTGTCAGCTTTTCGCTGGAAGGATTTTCTTATCCAAGATACTACGAAATGTACCGTTGTATGAATACTGGTTTTCAGTCAGAATTAAATGGAATTTACTGTGATTCCGCACATCCGTTTGCCCCACATGAGTATTATCACGGATTTCTGGCTTCTACGGAACCAGTATATGCTTATGATGGAGATTTGACGAAATTTTGTGGCTCGTTATCGACCTTAACAATGCCGGATGCATCTGCATGTGCGTTATTTCAGCGGCCAGATGTAGTGGTACAGGGAAGAGACTGCACGAATTCAGAAGCTGCACTTTTTATCCTTGGAGGAGTGCTTCAGCATAAAATTCAGTTACAGCCAGGTGAGAAAAAAGAAATTCATGTGCTGTTCGGAATCAGCCAGTCATGTGAAAAGGCGATTGAAGTAGTAGAACAGTACGGATCAAACCCGGAAAAAGTACAGCAGGAATTTGAAAAAGCAGCAGCATACAATTATGAAAAAATCAGTTCTCTGTCAATTAAGACACCGGATGAAAAAATAAACCATATTATGAATAACTGGGTGAAAAAGCAGGCTGATTTTTGTATTGTCGGGAAAAAAGGAGTCCGGGATAATCTGCAGATCGCAGTCGGACTTTTGAACTACAGACAGGAAAAAGCAGAAGAAGAGATTATAGAGTGTCTGAGACATCAGTTCCGTGATGGGCATGCGGTACTGACCTGGTATCCTTATGATGATACCCGTTACTCAGATCAGCCATTCTGGATCATCTGGGCAGTATGTGAACTGATCAAAGAAACTGGTAATCTGGCATTGCTGGAAAAAAAGACAGCCTGGCAGGATGGTGGGGAAGCCACAGTGCTGGAGCATGTGAAAGCAGCCGTTGACCGACTGATTGCAGATAAAGGTGAAAACGGTCTGGTTAAAATATTTTTCGCAGACTGGAACGACGCACTGAATGTTACAGATGATGAAGAGGCAGAATCTGTGATGCTTTCCCATCAGTTCTGTCTGGCACTTCGGGAACTGAAAAATCTGATGGAATATGCAGGTGATCATACATATGCACAGTTCCTGGAAGAAGAGTACAAAAAAATGAAATGCAGTATCAATCAGGCGGCATGGAATGGAAACTGGTATGCTAGAGCTTTGAGTAGAAAAGGAGATATAGGTACCAAGGACAGTAAAGGCAGTAAAATCTATTTGAATGCCCAGACCTGGGCTGTGTTGGCAGATGTAGCAGATGATGAAAAGCTGCCAGAACTGCTTCGGTCCGTTGATGAAATGGAGCGGGATTTTGGATTTCCATTGAACGATCCGCCTTACCAGATTTACGATGCCCATGTAGGAAGAATGTCAGGAATGCTTCCCGGATTGTTTGAAAATGGCGGTGTTTATTGTCACGCAACAGGATTTAAGATTCTGATGGATTGTAAGGTGGGAAGAGCATCAAAAGCATTGCAGACATTAAAGAAAATAATGCCTGACAGTGAGAAAAATCCTTCTTCACGTTCCGGTGCTGAACCTTATGTCTTTACCAATTGCTACTCTACACATCCAGGATATTACGGAAAGTCTTATCAGTCCTGGACTACAGGAACATCTGTCTGGTGCCTGATGGGAATATACGAAGGAATCATGGGTGTGAAGAGGGATTATGAAGGCTTAAAAATTGTTCCTTGTTTTCCGGCAGAATGGGAAAATGCAGAGATGACAAGACATTTCAGAGGAGCCGATTATCACATTGTGATTCAAAATCCACAGCATGTGGAGAACGGAAAAGGAAGTCTTTTTGTAGATGGAAAGCCGTGCCTGGAATCTGTATTGCCAGATTTCAGAGATGGAAAGATGCATGAGGTCGAAGTGAAAATTTCACAGCAGTAACCAGTAAGGAGCAATAGAGAGAATGAATCAAAAAAAAGTTGCAGAAAAAATAGTAGAAGAATCTGTGGTACTGCTAAAAAACGAAGATAATCTTCTTCCATTTGTCGGACAGAAAGATGTGGCATTCTTCGGAAGAGCACAGATTGGAATGCTGTATTCCGGAAACGGTTCAGGTGGGGCTCATATTGCCGGCTGTCCTACGATTCTTGACGAGTGTGAAAAAAACAGTATTATTCCGGAAGCTTTATTAAAGGGATTCTACACATATAAGCTGAAAGAGGAAAAGGTTTCTGAAGAGGATACTTTTGACTGGACGAAAGTAAATGAGGCTATGAACTGTGGAATCATGTATGAAATATTTGGAAAGTACCGTGCTCCGCTTAAAGAATATGAAGTGCCAGAGTATCTGCTTCAACAGGCAGCGGAAAAAACAGATACCGCAGTGATCGTTCTGGGAAGAAATTCCGGTGGTGAGGAATGTGACCGGCATTTGACAGAAGACTATTACCTGACAAGGGAAGAAGAAAAACTGGTAGACATAGTATGCAGTCAGTTTACCAAAGTTGTGGTTATATTAAATGTAAATGGTCTGATCGATCTGGCATGGCTGAAAAAGTATGACAGCATCAAAAGTGTATTGTTTCTTGGAATTCCCGGGGAAAGAGGTGCGGTTGCCCTGGGCAGAATTCTTTCTGGAAAAGTGAACCCATCTGGAAAAATGACAGTGACTATTGCAGAAGATTATAACGACTATCCTTCATCTGCACATTTTTCATGGGATAAGGAACATCCGGATCAGATCATGACGTATGAGGATTATGGATTATCCGCAGAGGAAAATGGCAGCAGGGGATTTGAGAAAAGTCCTGTAACGGTTTACTGGGAGAACATTTATGCAGGTTACCGGTATTTTGATACTTTTCAGAAAAATGTGTTATTCCCGTTTGGATACGGATTATCATACACGACATTTGAAATTACAGAAACAGGTACCCAAAAGAAAAAAGACGGTATAAAAGTTGTTGTCCGTGTGAAAAATACAGGAGCTGTGCCGGGAAAAGAAGTAGCCCAGGTCTATTGGTCAAAAATGGATCAGGAAGGATGTGAGCATCCGATGCAGGCTCTGGGAGGTTTTGAAAAAACCTCTCAGCTGGCTCCTGGTGAAGAGGAAGTGCTTAGCATTACAATTCCATGGAAAGAACTGGCGGTATATGAAGAAGAGCGAGCCGCATGGGTGCTGGAAAAAGGGGAGTATGCACTGCGTGTGGGAAACTCTTCCAGAAATACGGTCTGTGGAAAATTTATGCAAACAGAACAGGATTATGTTCTGGAGCAATGTGAGAATTGCCTGATGTTAGCATCCTGTAACTGTGGAAAGCTTAAATTTTTAACAAAGGATAAAAAACCTGATGGAACGACGAAAATAGCGGACGTAATAGAGAGAACAGAGAGAGTAGATACAGTTAAAAAAGGAAATCAACAGAAAAAAGCAGCAGAAGTACATAACTGTAAAGTGCAAACAAGAAATTTTTCTGGATTTTCCATAGAAGAACTGGCTGCCCTTTGTGTGGGATACGGACCTGGAATTCCTTTTGCAGCAGCAGGAGATCTGAGTAAACCTTCTACAATTTTAGATGAAAACGGGACACCTCTGACCACGAACAGCCATCCGGTTGGATATGCCGGATATGTTTCTCCTGCGATTGAGGAAAAGGGTATCAAGTCTGTTTTTTATAAAGACGGACCAGCTGGAATCGGAGAGACAGCATGGCCAACGGAAATGCTGATCGCCTGCGCATTTGACAAAAAACTCTGGTATGAATTTGGAAATGCTATAGGGGAAGA
>OLQK01001834.1_pt1 | contig 12745 bp, 10 predicted proteins | sample 1672501 | NCBI WGS metagenome assembly OLQK01 (sample SAMEA3136693, study PRJEB25190) | human gut metagenome | biome: human gut; feature: human-associated habitat; material: faeces | place: Austria | collected 2013 | reverse complement strand
CTTTTGCATGAAAATATCCGTTGTCCATCCATTTCTGGTAAAGACGTTCCTCGATCCCTTTTGGATCGTAGGTCTTTGCAAGTTCTTTGCTCATGATTTTCCTCCTAAAAAAAGCGCCCCTCACACAAAATACGTGTGAAGGGCGAAGTTATCGCGGTACCACCTTCATTATGTGCTCCAAAGCATGTCCCCAAAAGGATCTCAGAAACACATATCTCTTTCCTGTAACGCTGGAATTGCGTGAGAACCTACTGCACTAAAGTATGTCTGAAACAGACCTTAGAGTCTGTTTGAAAAATCATTTCTGCAAAATATGCCTGTGCTCATTCAGTTCTCCGGCTCAGAAGCTACCTTGGGCAGATGCGGATCTCAAAATGTCTTTCACCACAGGGGAAATCCCTGGACATTTCTCTCTGGGAGGGCATATGCTTACTCCTCTTCTTCACAGCCTTTTCTACGGCTTTTCCAGGATTCTTGAATATACTCTGACCGGAAAATGCCGCTCTTTTATGGGTATAACTATAATTGCAAATTTCCGGCTTGTCAAGCGTATTTCAAAATTTCACATTCCAGATTGCGATTCCAGTTACTGTTCACTTTTTCACAGCAACACACTCTTCGATGCTGCAAAAGCATTCTTTCCAGAATCTCGCACATTAGCTATTCCACACTCTTCAGTGATTCCACCATATCAATGGTTTTTAATTTAAAATGCATAACCCCGTTTACCACTATGGAAAATACACTTGTAAGAATACCGCTGTAAACAAAACTAAGCATCTTAATGTTTCGTCCAAACATAACAGCATCCACCTCTACCGTGGTAATCACATACCTGTGAAGCAGGATTCCAAACACAGCTCCAAATCCAATTCCAAGAATAGTCAGGATCACATTTTCCCGAAGCACATACTGGGAAACCTCCCCATCATAAAAGCCCAGAACTTTTAAGGTTGCAAGCTCTCTTTGTCTTTCTGTAATATTGATATTGTTCAGATTATACAATACCACAAAGGCCAGCATTCCGGCTGATACAATAAGAACCAGAATAACAACATCCAGGGTACTTAACATACGATCGATCTGGGTGGAAAGGCTGCTGGTGTAACTGATACTAAGAGCTGCCGGGTATGTAAGAATCTCTTTTCCCACATTTTCCAGATCATCCTTATATTCCTCTTTCATTGTGTATACAATGTCCTGATAATCAGGCTGCTCTCCAAAGGTCTGCTCATATACAGCAGGTGTCATATAAAGATAGTGGCTCATATAATTCTCTGTGATCACAGCCACTTTTACCTCATATTCCTTTCCTGCCTTTTCTATGGTGATAGAATCTCCCACCTTCAGATTCAGCAGGCTGGCAGTTTTCTCACAAATAGCCGCCCCTTCATCTGTCAGCTCATATTTCTCCTTTGTGATACGGTTCTGCAAAGTCACATCCTTCGCAAATTCGTCCATATCCTCCGGGACAAACAGATAAATGCTGATATTGGAACCACCCTTTGGAGCACTTATTTTCGTCAGCTGTATCTCATTACAATGTGCGATTTTTTCATTGTTTTTCATGGATTTCAGAAGTTCTTCTTTTTCCTTCTTCGTAGAATCGCTGTCCTCAATCACCATTCCTTCATAATGCTGAAGATCCCGGTACTGGATGGTTGCAATATCACTTACAGAATCCTGGATACCAAAGCCTACCAGCATCAGTCCCATACTTCCTGCAATTCCAAAAACTGTCATAATCAGACGTTTCTTGTAGCGGAAAAGATTGCGGACAGTTGATTTCCAGGAAAAGCTTAAGTGCTTCCATATAAATGGTATGCGTTCCAGAAGAACCCTTTTTCCCTCTTTTGGTGCAGGTGGACGCATAAGAGAGGCCGGTGTTTCCTGAAGCTCCTTTCCGCATGCAAACAAAGTTGCGCCAACTGTACAAACAATAGATGCACCAGATGCAATTAAGGCAAAACTTAACTGATAGTCAATAGAAAGACTGTTGGAAACGTTGTGATACATAATTCCATAAGCTGTAACGATAATATATGGAATGATTTTTTCGCCAATCAGCATTCCAAGAATACTGCCTCCCACTGTTGCCAGCAGTGCATAACAAATATATTTTGCCGCAATGGATCTCTTTTTATAACCAAGTGCTTTCAGAGTTCCGATCTGGGTACGCTGCTCCTCTACCATACGGGTCATTGTGGTAAGGCTGATCAACGCTGCAACCAGGAAAAAGATTACCGGGAAAACCTGGCCAATGTTACGCAGACGGTCTGCATTATCTCCATAATCTGTATACTCCGGAAGATCCTCTCTGTCAGTGACTATCCATTCCGGTATTTCCAGATCATCCAGCTCCTTTTGTGCATCCGCAAGCTTTTGCTCATTGTCTGCAATCTCGTCTTCTGCTTCCTTTTTGGAGTCTTCATATTCCTGTCTGCCGTCCTTTAGATCCTGTTCTCCCTTTTCCAGATCTTTTTTGGCATCCGCTAGTTTTTGCTCATTGTCTGCGATTTCTTTCTCGCCATCGGAAAGTTTCTTTTCATTATCCGCAATCTCTGACTCTCCGGAAGCAAGTGTCGCCTCACTTTCGCTGACCTGCTGCACTCCTGCTTCATACTGGGCAAGGCCTGACGCATACTGATTTTCACTTTCATTTAAAGTGGCAATATTGGCATCCAGCTCTTTTTGTCCCTGCTCAAGGGTTGCTGCATTTGTATCGATTTCTGCCTGGGCTTTTTCAAGCTCTGCCCTGGCACCATCAATCTGCTCCTGTCCCTGAGCCAGTTCTTTTTCTCCGGCTTCCACCTCTGCTTCGGATGCCTGAAGCCCTGCCTCCTGCTCCTGGATTTCTTTCCAGCCATTTTCAATCTGGCTCTGTCCCTGGGCAAGCTGCGCCTGTGCCTGGGTAAGTTCTGCTTCTTTTGTATCCAGCTGGAAAAGCCCACCTTCAATTTCTGCAAGAGAAGCTTCCAGCTGTGCACGGGTATCTGCAAGCTGTGTTTTTGTTCCTTCAAGCTGCTCCGAAGAAGTCTGGATCTGGGTCTCCAAAGCTGAAATCTGTCCCTCAAGCTCTCCTATGTTTGCTGCAAGAGCATTTAATTCCTCCTGGGAAATCTCCGGATTTTCCTGTGCTGCACCATACTGTGCACGCAGCTGTGTAAGCTGTGTCTGCAGCTGTGTAAGCTGTGCACGGGCTGTTTCCAGAGAAGCCTGACCATCCTGCAGCCCTGCTTCTCCTTCTTCCACCTGTGAAAGTCCATCCTGGCACTGCTGCTTTTGTTCCTGCAGCTTTGCCCTGTTCTCTTCAATCTGCTGTCTGCCTGCTGCAATTTCTGCCTTGGAGGCTTCCAGCTGAACCTGCTTTTCATTTAAGGCAGCTTTCGCTGTCTCAATCTGCTGCCTGCCTGCATTTATCTGTGCTCTGGCTTCTTCTAATTTTGCAGAATTCTCATCCAGCATCTGCTGATTGGCTGTAATTTCTGCCTGCCCGCTGTCCACTTTTGCCTGTGCATCTGCAAGCTGTGCCTGTCCGTCTGCAAGCTGCTCTTTCGCTGCGTTTACCTGGCTCCATCCATTATCCAGTTCACTTCTGGCACTGTCCAGCTGGCTTTTACTGGATGTAAGCTGATTCTTTGCATCCGCAAGCTGGCTTCTTCCATCTGCAAGCTGCTCTTTCGCATCGGCAAGCTGTGTTTTTCCATCTTCAATTTCCTTTTTTGCATCGGCAAGCTTACTTTTTCCGTCTTTGTATTCCTTTTTTCCATCCTTCAGGTCTTTTTCGCCCTGCTCAAGCTGTTCTCTGGCTTCAGCAAGCTTTTCGTCAGCTTCTTTTTTTCCATCATCCAGCTTTTTCTTTGCATCATCGATTTCTTTTTGTGCATCCGCTTTTACATCTGACAGACGGATCTGGCACTGGGCATCTGCAATATTTTCCACCCGTTCTTTTATTCGGCCAATCAGGTTTTCATAACCATCTGTGTAGCTGGTAAGCTCTTTTGCTTCATGAACAGTCACGTATATCTGGGTATAAACTTCCTGATCAAAATCCTCTGGCAGCACATAACCAAATCCATTAACTTCGCCGGTTCCAAGAGTGGTATTTCCTCTGTTAAAAGAAATATAAAGTGGACTTCTGCCTATTCCCACCACAGTATATTCTGTAGTAACAAGAAGCGAGCTGTCCTCACCCTCACGCAAAACCACCTTGTCTCCCAGACTGTAATCATTTGCAGATGCAAAGGTGTTATCCAGAAAAATCTCCCCACTGTTTTGCGGCAGCTTTCCCTCCTGGACATCCAGGCTGTTCACCGTTTCATTTATGGCTTCTATGTGAAGTACCTTCTGTTTCTCTCCGTCACCGCACATAACATCTGTGGACCATGCACCTTCTGCTGATTCTACACCGTCCACTGCTTCTATGGCTTTCACATCTGCATCTGTAAGCCCCATAGTTCCCACAACCTTAAGATCCATAAGATTGCTCTCATCGTAATAAGCATCACCTGAATACCGCATATCCGGAGAGGATGCCTGAATGCCGGAGAAAAATGCCACTCCCAGCGCAACAATCAGTAAAATGGAAATAAACCTTGATTTACTCCTGCGTATTTCCATCCAGAATTCTTTTCTAAGTGCTTTCATGGCTTCACCTACCACTCAATTTCTTCCACTGGTGTGGGGTAATCATTTAATGTCATCTGTGCCACTTTGCCATTCTTGATGCGGATTACACGGTCTGCCATGGGAGTCAGTGCCGAGTTATGGGTAATTACAACAACTGTCATTCCCTTTTCCCTGCACATATCCTGCAAAAGTTTCAGGATTGCTTTACCTGTCTGGTAATCCAGAGCTCCTGTGGGCTCGTCGCAAAGAAGCATCTTAGGATTTTTTGCAAGGGCTCTTGCAATGGAAACTCTCTGTTGTTCACCGCCGGATAACTGCGCCGGGAAATTTCCAAGTCTGTCCTTTAGCCCCACCTCCTCCAGCACAGTTCTGGGATCCATTGGATTTTTACAGATCTGCCCTGCCAGCTCTACGTTCTCAAGTGCAGTCAGGTTGGGAACCAGATTATAAAACTGAAAGACAAAGCCAATATCATCCCTTCTGTAGCTGGTAAGCTGACGGTTATTGTATTTTGCAATGTTTCGTCCGTCTACCCAAATCTCGCCGCTGGTGGCAGTGTCCATACCGCCAAGAATATTCAAAACCGTGGTCTTTCCGGCACCACTTGGACCTACGATCACGGCAAATTCTCCTTTTGCTATATTAAAACTGATCTCATCTACAGCTATGATCTTCACTTCTTTGGTTCCGTAAATCTTTGACACCTTTTCAAGATGAATGTAATTTTCTGTAGTATCCTGCAATGTATCACACTCCTCATATGCTTTTTATTTTTGATTTTCACTTTCATGAATCTCTTTTTTTAAGTATAGCATTGTGTCATTTTTTGTTCAATCAAAGAAAGTATGAAATTTCTATAAATCCCTCTCTGACTATAACAAACAGCTTCAGATAAAAGATACCTTAAAACTGACTACGTCAACTGAATTCGAGCAAAATATACCGCAAAGTGAGGCGTGCAGATTGCGGGAATGATTTTGGGTACAGGCTCTAAGTATATAAAAATGAAAAACTCCCTGACAGATCTATATGCTGTACCTTTTTTGCCAAAAGATACTTTCCATATTCCCATCTGCCCGGAAGTTTTCTTATTTTTTTAATTTGCTATACTTCTATTCCCTGTGGGTTCCCCGCACCACCTTAATTCCTCTTGCTTCTATCAGCTCACAGATTCTGGCAATTCTGGGGCACTCTTTTTTGCCGTTTACAAGACGGCATACCCCAACATGAACTGTTTCAATTTTCTCACTTACCAGTCTGTCAATTTTCTCAAGAATTCCTTTATCTTCTTCCGGATCTGCCGGATTTTCCCCTTTGCAGCCATTACAGGTCATCATAGCTGCCAGATAAGTATCCTGGGAATAAGCTTTAAAAAAGTCACTTTTGTTATAAAACGCTGCCAGGCATCCTACTCTGGCACACACATCATTGGAATGAAGGCAGGTCAGTATTCCTATTTTTTTCATTCTGTTCTCCTTATAAAGAATCATGCTTTGCAAGATTCTGCAGTGCGTCGCTTCCAGCGACATCTTCTGTCAGAATTACCAGTTTCATAAAAACAAAATATGCATTTTGCCGTTTCTGTCGTACACCACTTCCGCATCCACTTTATAGATTCTTCTGATCAGCTCTGGTGTCAGCACTTCCTTTGGAGTTCCCACACCTTCCAGCACACCATCCTTCAAAACATAAATCCGGTCACAGTAGGCTGCAGCAATATTCAGATCATGAATTGCCGAAATCACAGTAACATCCAGTGTTTTCACCAGCTCCATCAGCATGATCTGATGAGTAATATCAAGATGGTTTGTAGGTTCATCCAGCACAAGGGCCGGAGTCTGCTGTGCAAGTGCCCTTGCAAGAATTACCCTTTGCTGCTCACCCCCTGACAAAGTGGAAAAACTACGATCTGCAAATTTTTCCATCTGCACTGTTTTTAATGCTTCTTCTACGATCTTATAGTCTGTGGCATTGTCTCTTTCCAGTGCTTTTTTGTGTGGAGCACGCCCCATAAGGACCACCTCCCTTACACTGAAATCAAAATTATAATAATTATGCTGTGCCACAACTGCCATTTTTCTTGCAGAACTTTTTGCATTCATAGAATAAAGCTCTTCGCCGTCCAGATACACAGCTCCGGAATCTGCCTTTAGCACACGGTAAATACATTTCAGCAAAGTAGATTTTCCACTTCCGTTTGGCCCGATAATTCCAACCAGTTCCTTATTTCTGGTTTCAATGGAAATTCCCTTAAGGATTTCTTTTGCCTGAAAACTGACACGGATATCTTCTGTAGTTATCTGCATTATTTTTTCCCTCCGAAGCCATAGGATTTGCGAACCAGTAAATAAATGAAACAAGGGGCACCGATAATGGAAACCAGAACTCCAATAGGCATCTCTGAATTTTTCAGGATCACACGGCATGCCACATCACACCAGATCAGAAAAGATCCTCCAAGAAGTGCACTTAAGGGAATCAGATGACTGTGGTCTGTTCCAAACAAAATCCGGACAACATGTGGAATTACAAGTCCCACAAATCCGATCACACCTGCACAATATACTGCAAATCCAACCATAACCGAAGACAAAATCAGGTATGCAGTCCGGAATCTGTGAAGATCCGTTCCAAGAGTAATGGACACCTCATCTCCAAGCAACATCAGGTTCAGATTCCGGTACTGTGTCCAGAAAAGTACTGTACATAAAAGAGTAACCGGAAGCATGATGCTTACCCTGGACCAGCTTGCACCTGCAAGACTTCCCATAGTCCATTTCATAACTTCTGTAGTCGCATTTGTGTCATTTGTTATATAAATCACAAAATTGGAAAAAGCAGAACAGACTGCACTGATTGCCATTCCTGCCAGGATCAGTTTTGCAGAAGTGGCTTTTCCTCCCATGTTTGCAATGGCAATTACTGCAAAGGATGTGATCATAGCTCCGATAAACGCACAGATTCCTACTGAATTACCCCCAAGGAAGCTGCCAATTCCAAGCATGATCGCCAGAGTTGCTCCAAGGGAAGCTCCGGAGGAAATTCCAAGTACATAGGGATCCGCAAGAGGGTTCTGTACAATTGCCTGCATTACAACACCGCATACAGAAAGTGCCATTCCAACAGCCAGTGCCAGAAGCACTCTTGGAAGCCTGATCAGCCACACAACGTCATGAACAGCTCCCTCTGCATAGGAAGCCATACTTTTTATATGGAATATTTTATATAAAATAACACTGTATACATCCTTCAAAGACAGATCTGCATTTCCAAATGTGACTGCTGCCAGCACAGAAAAAATCAGAAACAGAGTAAGACCCACAAGGGCAGTTGCATATACAGATGTCCTGAAAATTTTATCTTTTTTCACTTTTTTTTCCTCAATAACTATTTTTTATCCATAAATAGATGTTAGAGCCTGTTTAAAAAATTATTTTCAAACAGACTCTACGATCCAAAAGGTTTTGTTCCTATTTTTATTTCAGCAATTTTTAGTCAATTGTAACGTCCGGATATAATCCTTTTGCAAATGTCTCAATTCCATCCTGAGTACGTGTTGCACTTGCATACATCTCACTAAGCATGATCGGATATACACGGCCATTCTTTACAGCATCAAGGCTCTGAAGAGCTTCATCATCCTGGATCACTGCCATCTGGCTGTCCAGTACGCTCTGCGGATCATCACCTGCGTATGGCATATAAACAACGAAAATAACATCTGGATTTGCAGCAATAATATCTTCTTTTCCAACTGTAGATGCATCTGGATTAGCCAGAGTTGCACCAAGCTGTGTTACCATATCTCCGCCAAGGCTGCTTGCGCCATAGTTTGTGATATCCTCTCCAAGTGGCTCAAGAACCATTACAGTAGGCTTGTCTTCTACATCCTTTGTTGCATCAAGAGTGTCAGCAATAACAGATTTAATATCATCTACAATTGCCTCTGCTTTATCCTGTACATCAAAAATTTTACCAATATTCAGAATGTCTGTATATTCATTTTCCAGTGTTCTCTCACCACCTGGACGGGTGTTGGAGTTGTAATAGGTATTGCAGCCTTTATCAATCCAGTTGGTTACATTTCCAAGGTTTTTGTCAGAGAACAGGGAGCTCCAGGAAAAGATCATATCTGGCTCCAGCATGGTAACTGTTTCAAGGGATGGGGTAAATTCATCAAGATAATTTGTTTTAGAAAATGCTTCTTTTTGATCATCCGGAACTTCATTGTCAAGTCCTGCTGTTGCAACAAGGTGATCCTCAAGTCCAAGTGCAAGCATTGTCTCAATGCAGCCCTGATATACAGCAAGTACTTTCTCCGGTGCTTTTTCATATGTAGTTTCGATTTCGTTTCCATCATAATCATAAGCTGTGATGGTCAGCGGATATTCTGTTCTTGTCTCGCCTTCAGAAGCTGCATCTGTATCTTCTGCCTCTGTGGTTTCGGCATTTGTATCCTCTGCTGGCTGGTTGTCCTCTTTAATGTTCTCGGAGTCTGCACGCTCTGCTGCATATACTGCCGGTGCTGCGGACATGGTCATAGCTGCAGCCATCATCATCGCCATGATTCTTGTTGTTAAAACTTTGTTCTTCATTTCTTTTTCCTCACTTTTCGTTTTTGTAATGTAACCGAAAAGATGGGGCTTCAAAAAGTGTCACTGCTGTCAGTAACAAAAAAGGTACTTTTTACGGAAGCTCCTTCTATTACCTTTGTCAAGCAGGTTTCCTGGCTTACAGATTATAAAGTGTGTAAACTTATGTAGCATCCGTAAATTACGCACTTCGTAGTGTGGCTTTTCCTTCTCACGCAAACGCGCAATGGCATTTCCAAAGCCCACTTTCCTGTATACAGTGGCCGCAACCGCTCAGGTATTACACCTGATTCCCTCTCACAATCGTTTTATGTTCACTTGACAGGTATTCAATTACCTGGACATTCTAGCATATCTATACCGTAAAAACAACTATAGATAAATATAAACTATGACGAAACACAAAGTATGTAACTTATTATCTGTATACTTATAGTATTTATTATTCTGACTAAAGAGGGAGGATGACATGGATATTATAAAAGTTTTCGCAGATAACGTAAAAAAATACCGTAAAGAAAAAGGCTATTCCCAGGAAAAATTTGCAGAATTATGTGGAATGCACCGAACCTATATCAGTGCACTTGAATGTTATCGCCGCAGTATTTCTCTGGAAAATATCCAGCGCATTGCAGATGTGTATAAAAAAGCTGCTGATCTTGGATTTGAACCACTAGATTCCACCAGTGATCCTAATGTGATCGGAGCAGCTCTTTTAAAACACTGGCAGTTAAAAGTTGAAAAAGATGCGCTCGCCCAGGGTGTTACCTCCAGGCGTATTTTTATTCTTCTGAAAACAGAAGACAAACAACATTACGCTGTTTTTGAAGAAGACATGGTTCAATACTCGCCGGAAGATCTATTTTATTTATTGTCTTTTCAACTGTCTTTTCAACTTTGTTGTAAACTTTAACTAAACTTCATTCGAATCCTCTTTGTTTAAAATATTTTCGTCTGAATTTGTATCATTTGAATCTTCTTTTGACTCTGCTTCATTTATTTCTGCATCACCTGGGAATCCGGGTGGTGTAAAGTCTCCATCATTTTCACCGCCCATTCCATCTTTGTTTCCACCGCCACCGGAAAAGGTTCCCATCACACTAAGGTCAATATCAGAGCCATCTATCAGACTGGAAGAATCTTCTTTTTGCCCATCGTCTGTTGAAGGAATTGTTCCATCAAGCTGTCCCTGCACGCTGTCGGCACGAAGCTGTACCACCTGGCAAAGCATCTGGGCAGCCTTTTCATATTCTTCATAAGTATAAAAAGCAGTAGGATCTGTTTCTACCAGACTGTCAATCTGGCTGCGGATCCGCTCATAAGTTTTTTCAAATTCACCGCCATTTACATAATTTTCTACCAGTTCATTCAGATACTCATGATACTTTGTCAGATATTCTTCATTTTCCAGTAACGCATCAAAGAAATTGGTAATGGAAAACGGAGTATCAATGGCATCGTTGATGACAGATGTAGCACTGGAAGACTGCCCGGGAGGACTTTTTTATGCAATAGGGTATTCCAACGGAATTTCCTATTGCATAAAAACATTCCCGCAATCTGCACGCTCCACTTTGCGGGAAACATCTCCCAACATTTTTGCATTAAGATTCAGGCCGCTTCTTATCAGGACATATATTCTCCGTTATAACTTACCAAAGTTGCATTCTCCACACCGGCAATTTCATTAAGGCGGTTTACAAATGCCGTTTCTCCGTCTTTCATACGAATTTCTGCTGTAAATTCAATTCCCTGTACATTGACTGTTTTTGATTTTACAGCGTATTTTTTTACAGCTTCCTTTACAAGAGAAAGTGCTGCATTTTCAGCGTTTTCGTCCTGACAGTTCAAAATCAGCAGATATGGATTTTCGTATACTCTTTTGTTTGCAAAAAGAATCAGAATCACACCGATAATAGCAGAACCGATTACTGCAAGTGGCAGCATTCCTGCTCCAATTACAATACCTGCAGCAACAGCCCAGAATAAATATACAATTTCCATTGGTTCCTTGATTGCTGCACGGAAACGCACAATAGAAAGTGCACCTACCATACCAAGGGACAGCACAACATTCGACGTTACTGCCAGGATCACAAGGGTAGTTACCATTGTCATCCCCACCAGCGTCATGGCAAAACCGGTGGAATACATGACACTATTAAAAGTTTTTTTATAAACTACAAAAATAAACATACCAATTACCAGTGCCGCCACCATGTCAATCAGCGTATCTGTTGCTGAAGATTCAGTTATATTTTCCAGAAAACTGGATTTGAAAATATCATTAAAAGTCACCTTTAAATCCTCCTGTTTCTATTATCACATTTTATTCCCAATGCCTTTTTCTGTTGGCATTATCACCTTCTGCCCCAATACTTTTTCTACTAGCATTATCACTTTCTGTCTCAATATTTTTTCTCTGATTTTGCACCTTTTATCCATAAGTCCTGCAAGCTGCATATTTTGAAAAAGACTGCTGCCGGATTCCATCCGATTGAATCATATCCTGTATCACCCTTGGCAAAAATGCATCATATTTTACCTCCATGATCATTTCCCCCGGACACTGTCCTGTCTCTACATCATACACTTTTTCTTCCAGAAAGCTCTGGTGATACATTGTGGTCCTTACATTCCAGTCAAAGGTAATCCTTACATTTCCAGCAGTGTAAATATACGGCTCCCTTGTATAGGAAACCAAAACTCTCGGCTTTAGCTGCTGGTATTTCATTTTTCCATAAAGTTCCTGTACCAGAGAAAAAGAATGATTCTTCATCCATTCCAGATCTCCTTTCAGCAATCTTCTGCACTCATTTTCCTGTAATGGGGCACTTACTTTCATGCAAAGATTGTTATCTTTTATCTTCTTTTCAAGCGTAATCTGTTCAAAATTATCATTATAGTAACGAATCCGGAACTTTTCCCTTTTCGCTACCCCGAACACTTTTTCCCGCAGTGCTTTGTCCTGTATATTGTCAAAATAAATGCTGCGGATCTGATAAGTTCCATTTTTCCCCACATGGGGGTCCTGTTTCATTACCTGGCGAAACCGGCTTCTAAGCTGCAAATACTGCCAGTAGGAAACCATATATTTTAGTTCATGGCGATAATGATTTTCTGCTTTTATTTTACAAATTGTTCCGTTCCCTGTTCTTTCTGCTCCTTCGGTTCTTTCCATTTTCTTATCTACCCTCCCTTCCCAGATGTTTTTCATATTCTTTTATAACCGCAATTAATAGAAAAATTTTTTCAAAGCATCCTCCTTTAAACCTTTAAACACACTTCAAACTTTAATTGCATTTCCCGATTATAAAAGCCCAACCTGAAATGAACCTGAAAAAGTCTGTGACCATTCTGCGAAAACTTCTTTCCGCAAAAAACACAAAAAGAAAGCCCCCAGTACTCCTAGAGCGTGTTTGAAAAATCATTCCCACAATCTACGCGCCCCACTTTGCGGGAGATTTTACCCGAATTCAGTTGCCGTAGCCCGCTACGGCGCCCTCATCCGGGCAAAATCTCCC
>OLQK01001833.1_pt1 | contig 12751 bp, 10 predicted proteins | sample 1672501 | NCBI WGS metagenome assembly OLQK01 (sample SAMEA3136693, study PRJEB25190) | human gut metagenome | biome: human gut; feature: human-associated habitat; material: faeces | place: Austria | collected 2013 | reverse complement strand
TTCCGTTTCTCTTCTGAGAAACTCCACTGTGCTGAACAGGCTTAAAGCCTAACAACAAAATATGGAGAAAGAAGTTGCATAAAGGACTTCCTTCTCCATATTTCATACATAATAAATTATTTAATGTTCTCAAGATACTTCTGAACCATTTCATCCTCGCCCAAATCTATATGCTTCAATACAAAATCATACAAAGGCTGCACAACATCCGCATCTTCTTCCAATTCATCTACAATTTGGTCAAAAGATTTATTTTTATGAACCTTTTTTAGGATTAATTTAAGTTTAGTGACTATTTGTCCTTGTAATCTACCCTCTAATCTACCTTCCTGACGACCTCTTTCCTCTAATTTTTCGAGTGCCTTACACATATTCACGCTACCTCCTTTTTCTTCTGATTCCACAGCATCATTGATCAATTTTTGTGATTCTGTAATGCAGCCAATAACCATAGCTAATTCTGAAGATATATTTTCATCTTTAAATATATCAGTGATTTTATCATATTTTTCGTCGAAAATAAACCTACTGATATTAAATATTTTATCAACATCATCATTATGAAACTTCAAATGTTCACTCTTCCTAAGCTCAACTAAATTAAATTTATAATCAGAGATCAAAGGTTTAAAAGCCTCAGGAATATCTAACATATCAGTTAAGGAACGAGGACCATCCCATGGATTTTCTCCATAATAGATACAGATGGTAAGCACGCTGTGCAATCGGTCCGTTTTCTTCATCTTAGATAGAAATTCATCTGGTGTTCCATGAGGCTTTTCGTCTTTATACTTTTTTGCAATTTCGTTATATTCTTTGAGATAAGAAAATGCATCTCCAAGCATATGTCGAAGCGGCATTGCATAGTGGATTTTTGATTGATTCTCAATTCCAAGAATTACAAAATCTACACCATAAGCAGATTTTTTCACAACATCTACAATTCTTTTTACGGTTTCAGCATAACCATGAAATTGTAATAAAGAAGAAATATCAGTATCAACTTCTGTAAGATCATCTGGATTTAACTTTGGTTTTCCATCAAAGAAACATGCATTGAAAAGATCTGCAAAACGGTTGTTATCTTTCCAGAAGTTTTTCAGAATGGTATCGGGTGTTATTTTGTTCTTTCCTTTTGTCATATGAGTATTACGCCTCCTTTATAATGTTAGAAATGGACAGGCATTGATCTGATCATGCAGAAATGAAAAATCTGAATTGTAATATAGAAGATACATGTCCAATGATAGATAGTTTGTAAAAATGATATTAACAAAAATAATCTATAATGTCAATATATGTAAAATAAAAATCAAAATAAAAACTTCCTTTTTCATAAAACACATCATATAATAAAAAAAGAACACAAAAAGAAAGAAGGTGAGCCAAATGCAAGACCTAGATGCAATGGATTCCATGGAAAAGATGTTGGTCCAGAAAGCATATCAAAGACAAGCTCCAGTGAATGGTAGTCTGGAATTATTACCACTTTGTAATATGAACTGCGATATGTGTTATGTTCGTTTATCCAAGGCAGAGATGGAACAAAAAGGCCGTTTAAGAACCAAAGAAGAATGGATCAGACTGGCTCATCAGATGAAGGAGGCAGGAACGTTATTTCTGTTATTGACAGGAGGAGAGCCGTTATTATTTCCGGGATTTAAGGAAGTATATATCGAACTGCAGAAGATGGGAATGATTCTTACGATCAATACAAATGGAACGCTGATCAATGAAGAATGGGCAGATTTCTTCCAGAAATATAAGCCAAGAAGAATGAATATTACTTTATATGGAGCAGATGACCAGGCGTATGAGCAGTTATGTCATTATCCAGGTGGATTTCAGAAGACGGTCAATGCAGTCAGGCTGCTAAGGGACAGGGAGATTGATGTAAAGATTAATGGAAGCATCACTTCAAAGAATGAAGAGGATATCAGGAAGATTTTAGATATTGCAGATGATTTGGATACAGCCGTGAACCTTGATACCTATATGTATCCGGCAAGCAGAGAAAGAAATAAACCGTTTGATGAACAAAGCCGCATGAATCCAAAGGATGCAGCGATGGCGAAGAAGTTGATTTTTCAACATCAATGGGGCGAAGAAGCTCTTAGAGAATATCAGGATTATGTGATCAGCATGGTCGAAGATCATCCACAAAATATGCAATACAGCAGGCACATTTCATGCCTGGCAGGCAATTGCTCTTTTACGATCAATTGGCAGGGGATGATGCGTCCATGTGTGATGCAAAGTCAACCAGAAGTGAATGTATTTGCAGAAGGTTTTCAAAGAAGCTGGGAAATGATATCAGCACAGACGAAAGAGATCTTGATCAATGAAAGGTGTACAGAATGCAAATATCGTCCAATCTGTAATACATGTGCGGCGGCAGCTTTATTAGAAACAGGAGATTATGAAGGAATTCCGGAATATATCTGTGAGTATACAAAAGAATTTTACAAAATTATGAAGGAAAGAAGGTGATGATCACATGATGGACAATGAAAATCAAAATCAACCAAATCAGAAGATATCGTTTGAGTCATTAGATATACTGATCGGGAAATGGCGAGATGGAACATTTTCAGAGATCATTGACGACTGGAAATGGATCTTTTCCTACAGCAAACGATATAAAGGAGCGATCGCTTTCTACACGATCCTTGGTATTTTCAGCACATCCATGGGATTGGTTGGAAGTGTGGCAAGTAAATATATGATCGATATCATCACAGGATATCAGATGAGTAAGTTGTGGATCATGGTCTTGATCACACTTGGAAGTGCATTTTTTAGTCTTACGATTGGAAATGTGATTGGACGTATTTCTACAAAATTGAGTATCTATATCAATAATGATATTCAGGCGGATATTTTTGATAAGATCATCGATGCCGACTGGATGGAGATTAATCAATATAGTAATGGAGATGTTTTGAATCGTTTTAACAGCGATGTCAATACGATCAGTGGAAATGCGATCAGCTGGCTGCCGACGATCATTATAGCAGTTTACGACTTTGTCGCAACATTTGCGGTTATCTGGCATTACGATAAGATCATGTCATTATTGGCATTTGCAAGTGCACCATTTATGCTTTTGATGTCGAAGTTCCTTATTTCCAAGCAGAGAGAATATGGGAAGAAAGTGCGGGAAATGAGTAGTAAGATGATGACATTTGAAGTCGAGACATTCTATAATTTTGATACGATCAAGTCCTTTGGGATCTCTTCTTTATATGGAAAGAAGATGAGAAACTGGCAGGAGAAGTTTAAAGATATCAGTTTAAAGTATAACATGTTTACGATCAAGACGAATATCGTTATGTCGATCATAGGAATGGTTGTTCAGTATGCAGCATTTGGATATTGTCTGTTCCGGCTTTGGACAAGAGATATTTCTTATGGAACGATGACTTTATTTTTACAACAGAGAAGTAACTTAAATGGGGCATTTAACAATCTGGTATCGATCATACCAAACTTTTTGAACAGTTCGATCTCCGCTCATCGTATCAGAGAGCTTGCACAGCTTAAGAAAGAAGTTCATATTCCAGAAAGTTCTGAGATGGATGCTTATGTGGAAGATGGGTTCGAAGTGAAGATGCGGGATGTGGATTTTTCTTATATCGAAGGAAACCGTGTTATTACAGATTCTGCATTTATGGCTAATCCGGGCGAGATCGTTGCGTTGGTTGGTCCTTCTGGAGAGGGAAAGACAACGATGATCCGTTTGATCTTAGGTTTGATCCATCCGGAAAAAGGAGAAGCATATTTAAGGGCTTCAAATGGGAAGCAGGTGGAGATGAATGCAGATACCAGACATTTATTTGCCTATGTACCACAGGGAAATACAATTCTTTCTGGCACGATCGCGGAAAATTTAAGAATGGTGAAACAAGATGCAACAGAAGAAGAGATGATCGAGGCATTGAAGATTTCCTGTGCGTGGGATTTCGTAAAGAATATGGAAGAAACGATTTATACCAAGATTGGAGAGCGAGGACGAGGATTTTCGGAAGGACAGGCACAAAGAATTGCGATTGCAAGGGCTGTTTTAAGAGATGCACCGATCTTATTGTTAGATGAAGCAACATCGGCACTTGATGTAACAACGGAACGTAAAGTTTTAAGAAATATCATAAAACAACGTCCAAATAAAACATGCATCGTGACAACCCATCGTCCGAGTGTTTTAAATATGTGTCAGAGAGTTTATCGTGTTATGGAAACACAGGTTACAGAATTGTCAGAAGAAGAGTCAAGCAAAATGGCGATGGATTTTTAGGGCACAGGTTGTCCGAAGATGCAGGATTCATTGACCGCAGATAGAAAAAAAGATATAATAAGACAAGAATAACGGCATAAGGGGGAAGCTGAATGAAGAAGAGTGGATGGAAGATCATTCTTGGAGTTGCAGTACTAGTCTGTGTGATCTGTCTTGGAAGATTCGGATGGGTCAAGTATCAGGACTATAAGACAGAACAGGCAAGAAAAGCAACATTAAAAGAGATCGCAAGCACAGAATTTACTGGTGAGAACGAAGGAAAAGAGCCGGAGAAAGTTCCAGCTGGAGTCAAACATGGACAGAAGATCAACTTTAAGAAGTTGATCAAGATCAACAGTGATATCTATGCATGGATCTACGTTCCAGGAACAAGAATTGATTATCCGGTAGCACAAAGTCAGGAATCAGACGATCATTATTTAAAATATAACTTTAAAAATGAGCCAGAGTTTGCAGGATGTATTTATACAGAGAAAGCGAATAAGAAGGATTTTTCAGATCCAAACACAATATTTTATGGACATAATATGAGAAATGGATCTATGTTCCAGAATCTTCACAAGTTTGAAGATGAAGCATTTTTTAAGAAACACAAAGAAGTATATGTTTACACACCAAAGAAAACATACACATACACGATCTTTGCGGCATATAAGTTTGACGACAGGCATTTACTTAAGACATTTAATTTTAAGAATAAGAAGAAGTTTGAGAATTATTTAAGAAATGTCAAGAACATAAGAGACATGGGAAGTCATGTAAGGAAAGATCAGGAAGTTACAAGCAACGATAAGATTATCACGCTGAGTACCTGCGTAGGAGGACAGCCAAATAATCGTTATTTAGTACAGGCGGTGTTGACGGATGAAAGAAGTACAAAATAAGAACCATACGGATGAGGCTAAGAGATTAAATGAAGAATTGGATCAGAATCTGAAGGATCTCCAGCCAGAATCCAAGGAAGCATTTCAAGGCTTTGAAGTAAAAGAAGAAAAGAACGAGAAAAAGAAGAAAGCAAAGAAGAAAAAGACACCAAAACAGATCATAAAAAGAGTTATAATCGTATTAGCGGTGATCATTTTGCTTCCATGTGCAGCCATTGTTGGAATGTGGGCACTTGGAAAGGGCTCTTTATTTGGAGGCAAGATGAAAATGTCAAAGAACGTAGATGGCGTAAAAGTCCAGAATCAGGGAGATTTGGTTATTTACAATGGACATAAATATCAGTATAATAAAGATATAACGAGTATCTTATTTATGGGTGTTGACCGAGATAAGATCAATACAGATGAAGAATACTTAAAGAAACACGGAGCAGGACAGTCAGATACCTTGTTTCTGGCAGCTGTGAATACTTCTACAGGAAAGATTTCACTGATCAATGTTCCTCGAGATATCATGGCGAACGTTAAGACATATGATGAGAATGGAAAGTATTCAGGAAGGAAACTTCGACAGTTATGTTTAGCCTATGCCTATGGGGATGGGAAAGCCAAGAGCTGTAAGAATGCTGTGGATGCAGTTTCCAAAGTGTTATATGGAATTCCTATCGATTCATATATGTCGATCAACCTCTCTGCAATCAGTGTATTGAATGATGCAGTAGGTGGAGTGAACGTTCAAGTGATCGGGGATCTGACAAGCGTTGATCCAACTCTGAAGGAAGGTGCGAATGTGACATTGCTGGGTGGTCAGGCAGAGACTTATGTAAGATCCAGAGAATTTGATCCACTGGATGCGAACATGGCACGTATGCAGAGACAACAGCAGTATATTACAGCATTTGCCCAGAAAGCATTACAGGAGATGAAGGGCGATCTTACATTGCCATTAGATCTTCTGAATCTTGTATCAGAGAATTCAGTAACGAATCTTTCAGCACCGAAGATCACATATCTTGCAACGAAAGTTTCAGGAAGCAGTTTTTCATCTGACAATATCTACAGCATTGACTGTGACATCAAAGAAGGTGTGACAGGATATGCAGAATATTATCCGGATGAGACAAAATTATTTGAGATGATATTGAAGGTATTTTATACACAAATCAGTTAGAATCCAGTAAGGGGGGATTTAGCATGAAAAAGTTGATTATGATGGCAGCAACATTGATTATGTGTTTTGCTTTTTCACTAAGTGTTATGGCAGCACCAAGTCCTGAAGATGAGTATTATAATACGAGTACAGAACAGGAGAAGGTTGATGAGAAAACCCAGATTGATGATGATGAATTCGACAAGGATGAAAAACCAGCTAAGACGAAAACAACAACGACATCAACATCATCAACATCAACAACATCTGCATCACCAAAGACTAGTGATCAGGGAGCGCCAGTTACATTAGTATATGTATCACTCGCTGCAGCAGCATTAGCTGTATATGCAGCAAAACACGTCAAAGAACAGTATTAATCAAAAAACAAGGTGGATTCCTCCAGTCTTGATGGACTGGAGGAATTCTTTTTGCATATGGGATTTCTGAAAGGAAAATAAAATAGATGATCGATATACATACGCATATTTTGCCAGGATTGGATGATGGAGCGAGAGATATGGAAGATTCTCTATCTATGGCAGCATTGGCATTGAAAAGTGGTGTTCATACATTAGTTGCAACATCGCATGCCAATACAGGGGGTTTTTTCAAAGAATATTCGATCGAAGAATATCTGCAAAGATTAGAAGCGTTTAGAAAAGCACTGGATGAAGTAAAGCTGCCATTAAGAGTATTCTCTGGAATGGAAATTTATATGACAAGAGAAGTTCCTCGGATGATCCGTGAAGGCAGATTGCTTTCATTGAATCAGACGGGATATTTTTTGACTGAATTTTCGTTTGGAATCGAGCAGGAAGAGATGGATGAGATGCTTCATGATCTGATGGAACTTGGAGTTACGCCAGTGATCGCACACCCAGAGAGATACCGGTGTGTACAGGAATCAGAAAGCGGTATCGCAAAGTGGAAAAACAGGGGATGTTTGTTGCAGGTAAACAGAGGGAGCATCTTTGGCAGATTTGGATCAGGAGCAAAACAATGTGTAGATCGTCTGCTGGATCAACATATGGTAACTTGTATCGCAAGTGATGCACACAAACCATATGAGCGGACAACCTATATGGCAGATATCAAAGAATATATGGAACAAGAATATTCTTTTGAATATTCAAAGAAATTGTTATATGATAATCCTAAGAGAATTCTTGAAGGAGAAAAGGTGGTACAATGAAGAAATTAAAATTGGTAAGTTTTGTGATATTTTGTATATCACTGGCAGCAAGTCTGATCTTCTGGTTTACACAGGTCAGAAAAGGAGATCGGATCGGACCGGTCATTACAATGGATCAGCAGGAATTGACAGTAGGGCTCAATGCTACCGATGAAGATTTTTTGCAAGGAGTAAAAGCAGTTGATGAGAATGATGGGGATGTTACGGATTCTCTTGTAGTAGAAAGTGTTTCAAACTTTCTGGGAGGTGGACGGCGTCTGGTTGTATATGCAGCAGTGGACAGACATAATAACGTCAGTCGTGCAAACCGTATTGTACAGTATGAGGGTTATACATCACCAAAGTTTTATTTGAAGGAACCATTATGTTTTGAATCTGGAGGAGCTTCCAAGAATGAAGAATTATTAAAGAATCTTACGGTGAAAGATAAGATTGATGGTGATTTATCAAATCAGATAAAGATTTTGACAAACTCAGTAGTTGATCTGTATACACCAGGAGAATATCCGGTCAAACTTCAGGTAAGCAATAGTGCAGGAGACACGGTATCATTTCAGGCAACGATACAGGTTTATGATGCAACGGACAGATCAGAGATTCCTTTTATTCATTTGAAGAAGTATCTGGTTTATACGAAGAAAGGTGATAAGCTAGATGCAGCATCTTACATATCTAAAGTGTGCATGGGAGGAGATTATGACTCGGATGTACCAGGAGATATTAATAAAAGCAAAGTGAAGATCAAAGATGAAGTAGATTACGATACCCCAGGTTCTTATGAGATCACTTATTCAGTAAAAAGTGGAAAGAGCCGTACAGGAACGGTAAGACTGATCGTGATCGTTACAGAATAGGAGGCCGGCAAATGAGTAGTGATAAACGAAATATATCAGTCAACGATTATGAAATGAATATTGATTTATATAGTATCTTAAGAGATATCTGGAAATATGCACTAGTGATCCTGCTTCTGGCAGCATCTATGAGCTTGCTCTCTTATGTTTATGTCGGACGAAACTATCACAAACAGTATGAATCAACAAGTACATTTATCGTAAGCAGCAAAGGAAGCAACAATAGTGTATATTCAGATTTGAGTGCAACGTCTGAGATGGCGACAAAGTTTTCTGAGATTCTAAACAGTTCGATCTTACAAAAGAAAGTCGCAAAAGAGATGGATATGGATTATTTTCCAGGAAGTGCATCTGCAGAGGTAGTAAATGAAACCAATCTTTTAGTTTTGAGAGTTCAGGCAGATTCCCCAGAGATGGCGTTTCGTTTGAATAAGGCAATCATGAATAATTATTCTGTTGTGACAGATCAGCTGATCGGAAATGTTGTGCTGGATGTATTGCAGAAACCAACAGTGCCAAGTGGTCCGGTAAATAAATTTCAGCCAACAGCACTTATGAAGAAAACATTTTTTACGACGATCGTTGCGTTATGTGGATTGATCGCAATCTTGTCATTCTTAAAGGATACAGTGAGAAAACCAAAAGAAGTTTCAAGGAAACTTGATGCAAAGCTTTTGCAGACGTTATATCATGAGAAGATCTATAAGACATGGAAAGCAAGAATCCACCGCAAAAAGAGTCCGGTATTGTTGACAAATCCAGGAACAAGCTTTCAATATGTGGAGGATATGAAGAAACTTGCCCGCAAAGTCAGCAGTAAGATGAAAGAGAAGAATGCAAAAACACTTCTGGTTGCAAGTGTGGAAGAAAATGAAGGTAAATCAACAGTTGCAGCCAATTTAGCATTGGCACTTGCGGAAGAATCAGAGAAAGTATTGTTGATCGATGCGGATCTTCGCAAACCTTCACAATACAAGATTTTTGGATTGGATCAGGAAGAAATACAGCAGTTTGGAGAAGTATTGAATGGAAATGAACAGATAGATAATCTGGTAACAGATCTTCCAAAATCAGAATTGTTATTGATCGCAGGTTCTATGATCTATCCAAATTCTACAGAGATGATCGCATCACCGATCTTCCAGAAGATCGTAGAGTTCTTTAAGACAAAGCTGGATTACATTATTATTGATACACCACCAATGTCACAGGCGGCCGATGCAGAAGAGTTAGTAGACCTTGCAGATGCATCTATCCTTGTTGTAAGACAACATACAGCATTAGTAAAAGATATCAATGAGACGATCAGTATCCTAAATTCAGCAGAAGGAACGATGCTTGGATGTGTTTATAACGATGTATTCCATGGAGTTGCTCAGACAGCAAGAAATTATGGATACAAATATGCATATGGAAGCGGTTATGGTTACGGAAGCAAATACGGTTATGGAAACCATGGATATGGTTACGGTTACGGCTATGGCTATGGTTATGGAAGCAGAACGAAAAAGGGCAATGAAGATAAAACACAAGAATCAAAAACAGAACGGCAGGTGAAGAAAGATCATGAGTAAAGAATATGAATCAAAAACAGAACATAAAGAGAATCTGATCGATATTGCTGGATTGTTTGATGACTTGATCAAAGGCATCATTCAAATGAAATGGAGATTTTTGATTATTCTTGTGATTTGTGGTGCAGTGTTCTGTGGATACAAGAGACTTACCTATTCCCCATACTATGTAGCATCTTCCACATTTACGATCAATTCCAGTATTACATCAGAGAATTCCAATTCATATATTGAGAATGCAACAGCCAACCAAATGGCAAAATCTTTTCCATATATTTTGAAAAGTGGAGCATTTAAAGAAGTATTGGCACAGGATCTTGGCCTTCAGTCTGTTCCTGGAACGATCGAGGCAGAAGTCATGGAGAATACAAACCTGTTTACGTTGAAAGTGACTGCAAATAATCCGAAGATGGCTGAGAAGATTTTAAAAGCAGTCGTTAAAAATTACCCATCGGTAGCAGAGTTTGTCATTGGAAGCTCACAGCTGACACTCATGGATGAAAGCGGGGTTCCGACTACACCTGCCAATCCATTTAGTTATAGACATGAGATACAGATCGGCGTTTTGATCGGAATTTTACTATGTATTTTGCTCGATGTCCTGTTAGCACTTGGTAAGAATACAGTTAAGAAAGAAGAAGATTTCAAACGACTCTTCCATGCAAAAAGTCTTGGAATCATGCCTCGTGCCAAATTCCATAAGAAACGTACGCAAACACAGGAATTGATCGTGCTAGATAATCCAAGAATTCCAAGAAGCTTCCTGGAAGCAGCAAGAACGGTACGACGAAGGATCGAGCGTGCACAAAAAGAGACAGGCATGAAATCTTTTCTTGTAACAAGTGCTATGCCAGGAGAAGGAAAATCAACAGTTTCAGCCAATATTGCAATATCACTTGCGATGAAAGGGTATAAAGTAATTCTGGTAGATGCGGATTTAAGAAACCCATCCACCGCCAAAGTACTTGGAATGAATGAACAAGAATTAGGAACTCTGGAAGTAATGAAAGGCGAAGTTAACATAGACGATGCAGTACAGCAGTACAAAAATACAAGCGTTAAAGTACTTGCAGGTTCTACACCGATCCAGGATACATCTACCGTTTTAAGTGGTAAGAATATGAGACAGTTTGTAAAAGAACTGGAGGCAGAAGCCGATTTCGTGATCATAGATACACCACCAAGTGGACTATTATCAGATGCAGCAATCGTCGCCCAGTATGTAGACGGAGCAGTATTTGTGATCCGTCAGGACTATACAGATGTAGATCGAATTCTGGAAGGTATGGAAATTCTTTCAGGGTCAGGAGCTGAAATTACAGGATGCATCTTAAATGATGTGAATGTACGAACTAGTGAATCACAGCACTATATGAACAGCTATCGTACAAAAGGAGAGACACTATAGAATCCGATTTGAAGGTAGCTTGCATGTATGTGAGAGAAATAAAAGAAAGATAGAGGTACGAAATGATAGAATTCCATAGGATTCTTTGCAAAATCGCAGCCAACACGGGCACTGTTTGAACGCAGTGAGTTGTGCAGGAGTGTTGGCGGATCAGCGTTTTGCAAAAAATCCGTCAATGGAATTCGTTTTTCGTACCTCTATCTTTCTTTATGTTTTTATGAATACTCGATACATTTTCGTGATACAACTTAAAACTTCGCCCTACCAGTGCTTTTTCGTTTCACGATAAATGGTTCAAATTCCAACTTTGTAACAAAGCTTCGAGGCTGGTTCTTGGTCTTTGAGTCGCGGATGCGTACAATGATATCAACGGCTTCTCTTCCTTTTGCTTCGATAGAATGTTCCACCGTAGTAAGTGAAATACGATTCATATCGGCCATTGGGATATTATCGAAACCACAGACAGAGAAGTCATTTGGTACTTTGTATTTTAATTCATATAATGCATCTAGGATTCCAAATGCAACCATATCATTGTATCCAACGAAGGCAGTAGAATCCGTTCCCTCTTCGAGAATCTGTTTTGTCAGATTGTATCCGGAAGAATATTCCAGCATATTTGGAGACAGCAGATTATACTCTCCGGGTGAGAGGGAACGAATACTGACGCAGTCATCTCCAAAGCCGTGTTCTTTGAAGGTTGCAACAAGTGCATCGTAACGTTTTGATCTGGAACGTTCAATATCACTGATCGGTGTTGATATGTAAGTGATCTTGCGGTGTCCAAGAGAGATCAAATGTTCTGCGACGAGTCTGGCAGGTTTGGAGCTGCTGACATGGATCGAGTCAAAAGTGATCTCGTCATTTTTATCCCCGATATTGACGATTGGAATCTGTTTTGACATATCATTAACTTCTGGAAGAAAAGAAGTTGGATACAGATAAACGATTCCAGCAGTATCCAGATCATTTTTCATAAGATCCAGATAATATTGTTCGGTGCTCGGGTTTCGCAGTGTTGGTGCAACAAAGGTAAGATATCCATAATCATGTGCTCGTTCTGTGATCGAATGAACCAGAGTTGTATAATAATGGTTAGATAAGAACGGACACATGATCAGAATGATTTTCGATAAAGGCTTCGATGTCTGCTCAATGGATTTTTTCTTTTTTTGATAGCCAAGTTCTTTTGCAGCGTCCAAAACTTTCTGTCTGGTGCTGTCTGAAAAAGAGACATTAGTCTTATTATTTAAGATCATGGAGACTGCAGACTGGGAAAGACCGACGTGATCTGCAATGTCTTTGGTCGTTACTTTCTTCTTTAAACCCATAAAATCCTCCCTAATTAGTCAAGTTGTTTTTCCTTTAAAATAAAGGATTTTTTAGTTATTT
>OLQK01001821.1_pt1 | contig 12818 bp, 10 predicted proteins | sample 1672501 | NCBI WGS metagenome assembly OLQK01 (sample SAMEA3136693, study PRJEB25190) | human gut metagenome | biome: human gut; feature: human-associated habitat; material: faeces | place: Austria | collected 2013 | reverse complement strand
TGAGTTTTTATTTATCGGAGGATGATTCCCCTGGCCCACTTCCCGGAAATATTGATTAATTCAAAGTCAAAAAGTTGTATTTACGTTCCCACGGCCAACAAATGGAACCCCGTAAACATTGAAAATACCGGTATGAGGCAGAATGATGCCGCTATGAACGGCGCATTCCTTCCGTAACCCCAGGGAATGAATGCCGCTGCCGATCCGCAGGATGCGCTGCTCTTTCAGCCATCCTGGCTGTGAGCCGAAACGGCAGTCATCATTCATTGTCCATGAAGTAGGCCTGCAAAATACAAATGATATGCAAGACAATAGGAACGAGTGCAAAGATGAACCAATACAGGAGGCCGTAAGCCGCACCCACCACCAGGAACCAGATGATGGCCTGGACAAAGTGGCCCTTGTACAACTGGCCGAGACCGGGAATAAATAGGCTTAAAATGGCTGCTAAAAAAGATTTCATATGCTGGCTGGGTAAGAAATGACCGCACGGGAAAAGGTTCGCGTGCCTGTACCGGTTGAGAGCCTTCCTTCTTCCCTCACGTTCAATCTCCCGGCGCAGCCCCTGTCATGAATGACGGTTTTCCCGGAGCGAATGAAGCCGACGCGGCAGGGAACGGGAGGCAGTCATGTTCAAGTCTTGACCGCCGCATGGGCTATGTTACCCTCCCCGCGCACAGGGCACTCATGTTAGAAGGGTAGAGACCACCATGTCCATTGAACTGACTCGCAATTTCTCCATTATCGCTCACATCGACCACGGAAAGACCACCCTTTCCGACCGGCTGCTGGAAAAGACGAATACCATTTCCGAACGGGAGAAGCAGGATCAGCTTCTGGACGCCATGGACCTGGAGCGGGAAAAGGGCATCACCATCAAGTCCCACCCCGTTACCATTTTCTACAAGGCCGGGGACGGAAAGACTTACAAGCTCAATCTGCTGGATACGCCGGGCCATGTGGATTTCTCCTATGAAGTGTCCCGTTCCCTGGCGGCATGCGAGGGAGCCCTCCTTATTGTGGACGCAGCCCAGGGAGTGGAGGCCCAGACACTTGCCAACATGCACCTGGCCATGGATCTGAACCTGGCCATTATCCCCGTCATCAATAAGATTGACCTTCCCAGCGCCAACCTGCCCAAAGTGTACCGCCAGCTGGAGGACATCGTCTGCATCCCCCATGAGGAAGCCATCCATGCCTCCGCCAAGATGGGCATCGGCATTGACGATATTCTGGAAGCCGTTGTTCAGCGCATCCCTCCGCCTGAAACGGAGCAGGACGGCCTTCTGCGCGCCCTGGTGTTCGATTCCGTTTACGACGCCTACCGCGGCGTAGTCTCCTATGTGCGCGTCATTTCCGGCAGCGTGCACCGCGGCATGAAAGTCAAACTTTTCGCAACAGACGAAGTGTATGAAGTGAAGGAAGTGGGTATCTTCACTCCCAAAATGACCCGAACGGATTCCCTGGAAGCCGGTGACGTAGGCTACATCATCGCCAACATGAAATCCGCGGCGGATGTCAAGATCGGGGACACATATACGGATTACATGCGCCCCTGCCCATCCCCCCTGCCCGGTTTCAAGGAAATCCGTCCCATGGTCTTTTCCGGCATTTATCCGGTGGATTCCTCCGATTTTGAAGCCCTGAAAGCGGCCATGGCGAAGCTTCAGATTAATGACGCCGCTTTCTCCTTCCAGGCGGAATCTTCCGTAGCTCTGGGCTTCGGGTTCCGTTGCGGCTTCCTTGGCCTGCTCCATATGGAAATTATCCAGGAGCGTCTGCGCCGGGAATTCAACATGGATATCATCTCCACCTACCCCTCCGTGATTTATGAGGTCACCAAGACCAATGGAGAGGAAATCAATGTGGACAATCCCAGCCTGCTCCCGGAACCGCAGGAAATTCAGGAAATCCGGGAACCTATCGTCAAGGTGTTCATTATGCTTCCTGGGGAATACATCGGGGATATCATGCAACTTGTCCTGGAAAAACGCGGCAACGTGGACAATACGGAGACCATTGACGACATGCGCGTAATGCTCACCTGCACCGTCCCTCTGGCGGAAATTCTGGTGGATTTCAACGACAAGCTCAAATCCATGACGCGCGGCTACGGCTCCATGGATTATGAATACGCCGGCTACCAGGCCGCCAAGCTCATTAAAATGGACATGCTCATCGCCGGGGAACCGGTGGATGCTTTCTCCATGATCGTTCACCAGGACAAGGCAGCCTCCCGCGGCAGGGAACTGGCGGAACGCCTGAAAAACGTCATTCCCCGCCAGCTCTTCACCGTCGCCATTCAGGCCTGCATTGGCGGAAAGATCATTGCCCGGGAAAGCATCTCCCCCATGCGCAAGGACGTGACGGCCAAATGCTACGGCGGGGACGTCACCCGCAAGCGCAAACTTCTGGAAAAGCAGAAGGAGGGCAAGAAGCGCATGAAGGCCATCGGAAAAATCAACATTCCGCAGGAAGCGTTCATCAAGGTGCTGAAAACGGGGGATTAACCCATTTTCTTCCCTCAAGGCATCCAAACGGGGTCTTCTGTTTCCTTCCCGGATTTATACATTTTTCCGTTTGAATATGGGCCATGAAACACCTCCTGCACTACTTCCCCAACCATCCCCGGGAGGAGGAATGCTACATCAGGCTGGCCGGCTACCGGGAAGAGGAGGAAATCGACGAGCTGATCTACCGGACCGTGGGCCGCGTTCCGGGGTCCGAATTCCTGTTCAGGGGAAACCGGGGGCAAACGGTACGAAAAGAAGCTGCGCACCGGCAGGGTGAGCTACATCAACGACCGCTACATGCATCCCCTGGATATCGCCATACGGGACCGGAAGCAGAAGGAACAGGAAGCCAGGAAATACTGAAACCGCCGCGGCCGTTGAACAATTCCCGGTTGCGCATTTTTCCCTGTTATGCTATCAGGTCAGTCATGAGTCTGCCCAGGCTGTCCATGCTCCTGTTTGCGTCCGCGGCTCTCTGTTCCTGCGTGGGAACCTCTCCGGAACAGGAAGAACCAAAGGTAAAAAAAAGCCTTTCGGAATACATGCAGGATAACAAGACCAATTCCATCGCCAATGTGCCGACGGGGCTGTTGAGCACTACTCCGAATCAGCAACAGGCCACCCATCTTACCGCCACCACACAGGAGGAAATGACCAGGGCAGACAGCGGGGCCGTCTATTACACGGACGCTCATGACCCGGACGCCCCCATCCCCGGGCTGGAAGAAGCTTTCGCCCAGCGTAAGGAAAACGAACGCTGGATCCAAAGCTATCCCACCGCCCTCCGGGAAGCCCAGAGTACCGGAAAACCCATTCTCATCTGGTTCCACCATTCCGTGGGCAGCCCTCCCAGCAAAAAGCTGGGGGCAGAACTTCTCCATACGAAGGAATTTGAAGACTGGGCGAAAAGGAATGTCGTCCGCGTCTGTTACGACCAGGCGGAAAAATTTGAAAGCGAACCTGTTTACAGGAAGCGCCAGAAGATGCTGGAGTATGTGAAAAAGGCTCCCTCCCTGTTTGGCGTGAGAGGAACGCCCGTGCTTCTGGTCATGTCTCCGGACGGCTCCAAAGTGGATACGTTGCGCGGTTATTATACCGGACAAAACGCCCTTTATTTTGACCAGATCAAGAACAGCGTCAAACTGGCGAAGCAGCAATATGAAGAGTTTAAAAAAACGCTGATTCCCAAAGGCTACCGGGTCTGGACAGGAGTCAACGGAAATACCGTCTTCGCCAAGCTTTCCCGTTATTCGGAAAAGACCCAGACTCTCTGGCTTCAGGAGCTGGACGGGCACCAGAGCAGAACATCCCTGAAAAGGCTCAGCCTTGAAGACAGAACATGGCTCCTGGAGCAGAAAGAATCCCATGAAAACAACGGCCGGAACAAGCGCTCCGGCCCACGTGGCGCCTGAACGGCTTTTCCCCTGCCGTCCGGCTGCGGAACGGCTTATTCATGGGCTTCCGCTCCATCCCCATTTTTGTATTGAAATATGAAACTGATGTTTTATTTTTCCTAAAACTCTCTTCCAGCGTTTTTTCTTTCGGGGATGTGGTCTTTTCCGGACCGGCAGGAATGCCCTTGCGGACAAATTCTGCCGCATCCCCCTCCAACCATTCGCCTGTTTAATTCATGATTTCAACAATGAACCGTCATGCCGCCACCGCCCTGATGCTTGCGGCCTGTTCCCTGTCCGCTTCCGCGGACCAGCCTCAAAAGCAGACGCCGGACCAGCGCCCCAATATCGTGGTCATTGTCACCGACGACCATTCCTACCAGACCCTGGGCACCTGTGAAAAGGATTCTCCCATGCCTTATCCGAACTTCCGCAAACTGGCGGACGAAGGCATGGTCTTTGACCGGAGCTACTGCGCCAACTCCCTGTGCGGACCTTCGCGGGCCTGTATTTACACTGGCCGCCATTCCCACATGAACGGGTACCTCTTCAACGAACATGCGGCTCCCTTTGACGGTTCCCAGCCCACTTTCCCGAAAATGCTCCAAAAGGCCGGTTACCAGACGGCCATTGTCGGCAAGTGGCACCTGGAAGCCATTCCGCCGGGCGCCAAGGGAGATACGTCCAAATATGAATCCGACCCCGGATTCGATTACTGGGAAATTTTCCCCGGCCAGGGCAACTATTTCAATCCGGATTTCATCACTCCCGGCAAGGACGGCAAACGCGTGGTGAAAACGGAGCCCGGCTATGCCACGGAACTGGTTACGCAAAAAAGCCTCAAATGGCTGGACCAGAGGGACAAGAACAAACCCTTCATGCTCGTCGTGGGCCACAAGGCACCCCACCGTTGCTGGTGCCCCTCCATTCAGAATCTGGGCCGCGCCAAACAGTATGCGGACGCCATTGACCCGCCCGCCAATCTGGAAGACGATTTTGCAGACCGCCCGGAATTCCTGAAAATGACGGAACAAACCCTGCTCAACCATTTCAACGTATGGTCTGACGAACACCTGATCAAGGAGGTGGTTCCCGAAGACATCCAGAAAATGCTTTCCTGCCCGGAATCCAAGACCCTGCATACTCAGTATGACTGGGAAATGCCGGAATGGGTGCGCATGGACCCGCAGCAGAAGGAAGCCTGGTACAACTACCACAAGGCCCGTACCGTACAGCTTGTCAAAGATATTAAAAACGGGAAAATCAAAACGCAGCGCGACATTTTGCTGCGCCGCTGGCGCCATTATATGGAAGACTATCTGGGCACCGTTCTTTCCGTGGACGAAAGCATCGGCCAGATCATGGACTATCTGAAACAGAACGGTCTGGACAGGAATACGCTGGTGCTCTACTGCGGAGACCAGGGATTCTACATGGGCGAACACGGCCTGTACGACAAGCGCTGGATTTTCGAAGAATCCTTCCGCATGCCCCTCATCATGAGATGGCCGGGCCACATCAGGCCGGGCGTGCGCTCCTCCGCCATGGTGCAGGAACTGGATTATGCTCCCACTTTCTGCGACGTGGCCGGGGTAAATACCAAGGAAAATATGAATACCTTCCAGGGCCGCAGCCTCACTCCCCTGTTCAAGACCGGAGAACATCAGGATTTCAAAAACCGTTCTCTTTACTACGCCTTTTACGAAAATCCGGGTGAACACAACGCTCCGCGCCATGACGGCCTGCGCACGGACCGCTACACGCTGTCCTATATCTGGACCAGCGACGAATGGATGCTCTTTGACAACCAGAAGGACCCGGCCCAAATGCACAACGTCATCAACAAACCGGAATATGCGGAAACCGTGAAAGAGCTCAAAGCCCTGTACGGCAAGCTCCGCAAAGACTACCAGGTACCGGAAGGCTTCCCCGGGGCCACCGGCAAACTGGCCGTCAAGCCGCAGTGGGACTGCGCTCCCTCCAGAGATTGACGCCGCCATTCACCGTTCCTCCCGAAACAGGTTGTCCGGAACACGCCATTGACGACGGAGGGACAGGGTTTAAATCCTCACACAAACAACAACCATTACCATACGCGCCGCATGAAATCAATTTTGCTAGCCGCAGCGTTCCTGGGCTCCCTCTGCTGGGCCGGAACCAATCCCTACAACATTATTCCGGAGCCCGTCAACGTGACGACAACTTCCGGAACTACCAAAAACCTCAAAATCGTCCATGAGCAAAAAGTCGCCGGACTGGGCAATGAAGGGTATGCCATGAAACTGACGCCCGGCGGCGTGGAACTCCGTTATACCACGCCCAACGGGAAGGCCATGGCCATGGCGACCCTGTTCCAGCTCCAGGACCAGCTTTCGGATACTCCTGAGGGACTTCCCTGCGGCAGCATCCAGGATTCCCCCGACTTCGGCTGGCGCGGCATGATGGTTGACGTAGGCCGCTACCACTATCCCATGAAGGAGATCTACAATTTTGTGGACGCCATGCATTATTACAAATACAACGTCCTGCATCTCCATCTGACGGAAGACCAGGGCTGGCGTCTCCCCGTGCCGGGCTACGACAAGCTCCGCACCATCGGCGCCGTCCGCCCCTCCGCTCCGGAAAGCCAGAACAACTCCCTGCTGGCCAATGAAGGCATGTATACCAAGAAGGAGCTCCAGGACCTGGTAGCCTACTGCAAAGCGCGCGGTATCCAGGTACTGCCGGAAGTGGAAATGCCGGGTCATAACATGGCCCTGGCCGCGTCCTATCCCGAATTCTGCTGCAACACCAAACGGGCCCAGGTATGGACGCACGGCGGTGTTTCCTCCAAGCTAATTTGCCCGCAGAAACCGGCCACTAAAAAGTTTCTTAAGGATACCTTCAATACCGTCCAGCAGATATTCCCTTTCCCGTACATCCACATCGGCGGTGACGAATGCCCCATGGGGGACTGGAAGAAGTGCCCGGACTGCCAGGCCGCCCGAGCCAAAAAGGGCCAGGGGGATAATGTGGAAGCCCAGATGAGCGATTTCACGAAAAGCCTAACGGCCATGCTCGCCAAGCACCGGAAAAAGCCCATCCTGTGGTATGACATCAACAAGAGCTATTACCACAAGGGGGAAACCGTCATGTCCTGGCTGCCGGGAGAATTCCCGCGTTGCATTGATAAGACGAAGGAACAGGGCATCGACCTCATCGTCACCCCCCAGTTCAAGTATTATCTGGCGCGTACCCAGATGAAATTCCCGGTGGACGACGTGCGCGCCCGGCCCGGCGGAGCTCCCATCCTGCTGAAAGACTGCTACAACTTCGATCCCCGCAACGGACGGGACAAGAATGACGTCAAGCACATCAAGGGAATCAACCTCTGCATGTGGGCGGAATGGATTCCCTCCGGCGAATTGCTGATGTACATGACCTACCCCCGCGCCATGGCTGTTTCCGAAACCGCGTGGGGCAGCCACAAGAACCGTCCAAGCCTGGAAGAGTTTGAAAAGAAAATGGAAACCCACAAGAAACATTTCCAGAAGCGTTTCGGCTATACTCTGGAACGCACTGTGGAAAACAAACCCTACCGGGAAAAATTCATCACCCAGGAGGAAATCGAACGTATTAACGAGAATTATAAAAAGGGCCAGCAAAACGCGGACAAATAGCGTTTCCCTTTCTCTCGCCATCCTATGATTTCTTCAAAGCCGGAGACGCGGACAACCGCGGATCCCCGGCTTTCTTTTCCCGCTTGACCGGGAAGCCCTCTTCCCTTCTAATCGTTCCGCCATGTTACACCTTTACGATACCCGCACCAGAACGGCCCAGGACATTTCTCCCATGGATGGAAAAACACTGCGCTTTTACTGTTGCGGCCCCACGGTGTACGGCCCTGCCCACATCGGCAATTTCCGAACTTTCGTGATGCAGGACGTCTTCCGCCGCGTCCTGGAACTGGGGGGGGTGCCCACCACGCATATCCGCAATCTGACGGATGTGGACGACAAAACTATCCGGGATTCTCAAAAGGCTGGCGTTTCTCTGGCGGAATTCACCGCAGGCTGGGCGGATCTGTTCCACCGGGACTGTGCCGCCCTTAATTGCCTGCCTCCCCATGCGGAGCCCTCCGCCGTGGGCCATATTCCCGAACAAATACGGATGGTTCAAACACTGGTGGAAAAGGGCCATGCCTATGTATCGGAAGACGGTTCCGTGTATTTCAGAATTTCTTCCTTCCCGGAATACGGAAGGCTTTCCCACCTGGACGAACGTGAACTGGATTTAGGAAAAACCGCCAATACCCGGTCCAACGCAGACGAATATGAAAAAGACTCCGTGGCAGACTTCGTGCTGTGGAAGAGCCGCAGGCCGGAAGACGGAAACAACTTCTGGCCCTCTCCCTGGGGAGAAGGCCGCCCCGGCTGGCACCTGGAATGCTCCGCCATGATCCATAAATACTTCGGCAATGACTTTGATCTCCACTCCGGCGGCGTGGATCTGGTATTCCCCCACCATGAAAACGAAGTGGCCCAGTCCCGCTGCGCCTGCGGCGGAGGCTTCGCGCGCCTGTGGTTCCACATCACGCACCTGCTGGTGGACGGAGGCAAGATGTCCAAATCCCTGGGCAACATGTACACGCTGGCGGATTTGAACAAACTGGGCCACAGGCCGTCCGCGGTCCGGTACGTGCTGGCGGGGGGCTATTACCGCCGTCCGTTGAATTTCACCCTTTCCTCTCTGGAAGACGCTAAAGCCGCGCTGAACCGCCTGTCCAAATTCGATATGCAGCTCAGGAACGCCTCCGGAACGGATTCCGTTCCCTCCTATGAGGAATTCTGCGCGGCATTCCCGGAATTGGGAATTTTCCAGCCGGCATGGGACAGCCTGAACGATGACCTGAACACTCCGGAAGCCCTGGGCCATGTTTTCAGCGCCATCAGGAAGGCGGATATCCCCTCCCTTTCACCGGAGGAAGCGGCCCGCCTGCGGAATGCCTTCCACTTTATTCTGGCCGCCTTCGGCATTATTCTGCCGGAGGAGGGACAGGAGGAAGCCCCGGAAGAAATCCGCACCCTGGCGGATCAGCGCTGGCAGGCCAAGCAGAACCGGGACTGGACGGAAGCCGACCGCCTGAGGGCGGAAGTGGCAGCGCTGGGCTGGGTCATTAAAGACCGCAAGGACGGATACGACCTAGCACGCAAATAAACAAATGGACGCCTTTTCCTCTATTCCCAATCATACGGGCTTCACGGCCAGGAACCTGTTCATGGACAGGCAGGGAATCCTGAGAGGCGGAGCCTTCGCCAAAATAGCCCCCGGCGGCGGCGGCCCCCTTTCCCCGCACCGCCATGCCCACGCTCATTTATTCATTGTCACCCGTGGAACGATTTCTGTCATGCTTGACGGAGAAGAAAGAACGGTTCACGAGTACGAATCCCAGCTCGTTCCCGGCGGCGTTCTCCATGCCGTCTGGAACAGGAATACGGAACCGGCGGAAATCCTAGGACTGACGCTGGAAACGACTTCCTCCCCCACATCGTCAATTTAATGAGTTCCCGACAGCGCACCCTGGGCCATGCCGCCGCCCTCATGACCATTATCATCTGGGGAACCACTTTCGTCTCCACCAAGGTGCTCTTGCGGGATTTCACCCCCGTCACGGTTCTCTTTACCCGCTTTGTGATAGGATATGCCTTCCTCTGGTGCCTGAAACCGCGGGTTCTTCCATTCTCCGGCTGGAAAAAGGAGCTTCTGTTCGCCGGAGCGGGATTGACCGGGGTTACCCTGTACTTCCTGCTGGAAAACATCGCCCTGACCTATACCTTCGCCTCCAATGTGGGCATTATCGTAGCCGTGGTTCCTTTCTTCACAGCCCTTCTGGCCCATTTCCTGCTGAAGGGGGAAGGCTTTTCACGCCGTTTCTTCCTGGGTTTTTCCGCTGCCTTTACAGGTATCTTCCTTATCATGGCAAACGGAGCCTTCGTTCTGGAACTGAATCCGGCGGGGGATATCCTGGCACTGGGCGCGGCCTTCGTCTGGGCGGCGTATTCCATCCTGATGAAAAAAATCGGCGTCAACACATCCAACATGATCATCTGCACGCGCCGCATTTTCTTCTATGGCATTGCACTGATGATTCCCGCCCTGTGGGTCCTTCCTGCAAACATGGACTGGCGCCTGATGGCAAAACCCGTCAATGCCATCAATCTGCTGTATCTGGGTCTGTTCGCCTCCGCACTGTGCTTTCTGACCTGGAACCGCGTGGTGGAAATTCTGGGAGCCGTCAAATCCAGCGTTTACATTTACATGATACCGGTCGTAACCGTGGTGGCCTCAGCCATCATTCTGGGGGAACGCCTGACCTGGATATCCCTGGCGGGGATTCTGCTTACCCTGTGCGGCGTCACGATTTCAGAGTACAGAAAAAAAACACGGAAAAGCGGGAAGAAAAGGCTATCCTGAAAGAAAGCCGGTTTCTCCCGGGCCGGTTCCCTCTATTTTTCCCCTTGCATGGAAATGGGCGGAAACCCTTCCAGGCCATGTCAGGCTGATGATTTTCCGCAGCGGACAAATATTCATTTATTACTCCGCAGGAAAGATTGCCTCCGGATTAGATATCCGGTGACAACAAAATTTTTTGAAGAAAAACGAGTTTCACCACGGGAAAAAAGGAAAAATTTGGAAAGTGTTTAATACACAATAAAATTTTATTTTCATAAATCATTAGTAATGTGTGTATTTATCCATTCCCATTTTCCTATCCTCTGTCACCGGATATCTAATCCGCTAACATGGAGCTATGAAGAGTCTTCTTTTCATTTCAACATTTTTATTGTGTATTTCCGGAGTACAGGCGGCGTCCACTCTGTATGAAACCCAGTTTCATCAAACCAGCATTACTACTGGGAGCGATTTTCTGGAAGATGCTTCCGTCACTCTCACCACTCCTTCCACCGCCCTCTCCAACAATCTGGCAGCGGATCTTCTTGTTCCCAACCTCCAAATGAATGGAAATGAAACCGGTTGGACTGTCACTTTTTCCTTCACAGCTACGCAGGACATCGTCCTTTCTTCCCTCAGCCTGGGTTTTCAATTCGTCAATGCAAGCGGGGAGCGTCATAGCAATACGGATACTAAAGAGGGAACCGCTACCGTTACGCTGACTGCCGGAGATTCCTCCGCCACGGCTGACCTGAGCTTTGAGCGAGTCCAGGCTGATAAAGACGGCACGCCGACGGCCGATATCCAGGAAGCCAGCTTCAATACCCCGGTCACAGTTAGTGCGGGGGAAACCTTTACCCTCACCGTGAATGCCAAGGCTCCCAACACCGGAGGAACCTTCCTGGGGCTTTCCCAGTTGAATCTTCAGGGGGACACGGTACCGGAGCCGGCGACGGCCTCCCTCAGCCTGCTTGGCATGGCCGCCCTGCTTCTGCGCCGCCGGGTATAACCGGAAAAGCGTTGAAGTTCTGATTTTTTCCTCTGTCCGAACAGGGCTGTTCCCGGAAACAGCCCTGTTTTTTGTTGAGAAATCCTCTCAGCTTCCGGAAACGTTTCTTTCCGCCTCTTCTTGAATGCGGGCTTCCGTCTCTTCAATCTTTTCCGAAAGATCAGCCCATTGTGTAAAACAGGTTTCCAGCTGCCGGTCCGTCTGCTGAAAACGGGAGGTAAGCTCCATGACGGCTTCCGTATCAGCCGCCACTTCCGGACGCTCCAATTGAGAAGTAATTTCCGTCTTTTCCGTTTCCAGCCGCGCTATTTCTTCTTCCAGCAGCTCCAGTTTCTCCTGAAGCGGACGCAGCAGGCGCGTCTTCTTCTGACGGATTTCCGCCTCCATGCGCCTGCGTGCCTTGCGATCCAATCCGGCGCCCGGTTCCGCCGCTCCGGAGGGGGGTGAGGCGGCTGCGGCAGCCAGGGCCTGCTCCCTCTCCACCTTTTCCAAATAATCAGAAACATTGCCCAGGTAAACGCGCGGTTTCTCTCCCGGTACAAATTCCAGCACTTTCGTCACGATGGGATCCAAAAAACTGCGGTTGTGGGAAACGATGCAGTAGGAACCCGGATATTCGGACAGAGCCTTTTGAAGCACCTGCTGGGACTGGATGTCCAGATGATTGGTCGGTTCATCCAGAATCAGGAAATTGGCCGGATGCAAAAGCATGCACACCAGCGCCACGCGGGAGCGCTCGCCTCCGGAAAGCACGCCAACGCGCTTGTGTACGTCATCCCCCCGGAACAGGAAACAGCCAAGCAGATTCCGGACCATGGGCGCAGATTCCCGCGTGGCGGCAGCTTCCACGCATTCCAAAATCGTTTTATCCGGATCCAGATCATCAGCATGCGTCTGGGAGAAAAAAGCTACCTGCGTATGGCGTCCCATGGTCACGCTGCCGGAACTGGGGGCCTCTCCGCCGGAAATAAGGCGGGAAAATGTGGATTTCCCCGCCCCGTTTACTCCTACAATGGCAATGCGGTCCCCCTTGACGATTTCAAAATCCACATTCTCAAAAACGGAAACGGAACCATAATGTTTGGAAACCTTTTCCAGCCTGACCACAGAATGGGCGCCAGCGGGAGGAGCAGGAAAGTGAAAGTTCATGACGGCATCATCCTCTTCCACCTCAATCAGTTCCACTTTTTCCAACTGCTTGATGCGGGACTGAACCAGAGAAGCCTTGGTGGCTTTATAACGGAAACGGTCGATAAATTCCTTCGTTTTGGCAATCTCCCGGTCCTGAGCTTTTTTCTGGCGCAGCAGAATTTCCTTCCGCAGCACGCTTTCTTTCAGAAAATAGGAAAAATTGCCCGCGTACTCCTCCGCCCGGCCGTGGTAAAAAGCAATCGTACGGGAAACCAGGGCATCCAGAAGCGCCACATCATGGGAAATAAGGATGATAGCGCCCCGGTAGGAGCGCAGATA
>OLQK01001820.1_pt1 | contig 12821 bp, 3 predicted proteins | sample 1672501 | NCBI WGS metagenome assembly OLQK01 (sample SAMEA3136693, study PRJEB25190) | human gut metagenome | biome: human gut; feature: human-associated habitat; material: faeces | place: Austria | collected 2013 | reverse complement strand
ACGGAACCGCATCTGATTTGGATGCGAAGTTCTCGTTGGAAGTATCACCGGGAGCCGTATTAGAGGTTTCCTATATTGGTTATCAGACACAGGAAGTAAAAGTGGGAGACCGGACCTCTTTATCCGTGACCTTGGCTGAAAATCAGCAAATTTTAGATGAGGTGGTAGTGGTGGGCTATGGTACGACTTCCCGCAAGAACCTGACTACTTCCATTGCTACAGTAAAAACAGAAAAAATCACAGGACTGAAATCAAAAGTAACCCTGAAAAAAGGAAAGAAGCTGACCTTGAAGCCAGTTCTTTCCCCCATTACCTCAACAGAAAAAATCACTTACAGTTCTTCTAATAAAAAGGTGGCAGCTGTAAGTACAAAAGGTGTGATCACAGGTAAGAAAAAAGGTACTGCGAAGATTACAGTGAAATCCGGTAAAAAGAAATTTACCGTAGCTGTTAAGGTAAACTAAAAATTCAAAAATGTTTTTTTGATTTTTTATCGTATGTGATTCCAATGGGTTAAAAGATCACCGTGATAATCTTTTAACCCATTGGAATATTGTCTGGTTTTTATCTGTTCAATTGCACTTTGAGCTGTTTTATCCCACTTTAACTCAATAATGACTGCCGGCTTATCTGCATGCAGCTTGCGCGGAAGAAAACAGATATCTGCATCCTGGTTCCATAAAGAATGTAATAATTTTCTTGAAGCTTCAATAGAAGAAATCACTTCTGGCCAGTCCATTGTGATCAGCTCATACCCATCATACCAGGCTTGTGTTTCCTGAAAACTTCTATTATAAGCGGCACATAGTGACCGAACTTCTTTTTCAGTAAATCCAAAATATTCTGCAAGTTCACGGGGATTTGTCATGGAATATTCCGTAAACATATTAAGAGCAGAATGGGAACCATATTTCTTTACAGGAAGAATTCCCGTCATGTATGCCAGTGCTACATAAGATTGATCTTTCAGCCATGCCCGTAAAAAATATCTTTCATTGCAAAAATAAGGTTAGAAGTATCAATATATTCTGGAACGGAGACTTCCACGAAAAAGTGTACTGCCTGGATTAAGATAACTGCCCAATTTTACACCTCAATTCCATTAAAATCTTTATTTATTGTTTCAAAGTTAATTTAATCATAGCATAAAAAATATATTATAAAAGGAAATTTTGTCTGTGCTTTTTATTTGTAAGCTACCCTAAAAAATTTGGTATTTGCTTGACAATACCAGATAAAAATGTTATAGTTTTATTAACAAAAAAACCAGGCGTGGTCTGACCTTTTATGGTCGGTTTGAAGAAATCCGGTGAGATTCCGGAACTATTGATTACTGTGTGGGAAGGATTATTTCAGACTTCTTAAGTCGGCATATCTAACACGTTGTATATGACAGAGGCTCATGTGGACAATGAGACTCTGTTTTTGTTTGTCAAAAATATTTTTTCAACAAAGGAGGAGCGAAGTTGAAGAGAAAAGAATTTATCAAACGACTTATGTCCATTACCATGGCTGCTATGATGACAACCACCATGGTACCCACAAGCGCATTTGCAGCAGAAGAAGATTTCTTCGGTGACAGCGCACAGATTGTATCAGGGATTTCTGATGAAGGGGATTTTTCTGATGGAGAAGCATTCACAGACGATGGTGCCGTGGATACTTATGAGGAAGGTACACAGGATACACTGACAGATCTGTTTGCAGACAAAGGCAGCAGTGAGGACGCAGAAGGCACAGAGGAAGATACTGCCAAGGCTGCTGCAATGGAGTATCTGAAAACAAACTATATTAAGAATAATAAATTCATAGGCAATGGTGGAAATGGTGTTGTCAAAAGCGATGACGGCCTTGCTTGTACCGTAGGGCTAAAAAACGGAACTAGCAGTATTACATCCATTCGTTTAAAAGTGGAATCATCCACCAGTACTTATAAAAGTGGTTGGTATATTAGTGATGCCGGAAAGCAGTTTCTTAAAGTCGGCACAAAAAAGCCAAGCAATTTAGGAAGCCTTGGCATTGACCGTCCAACCGCTGATCAGGGAGCACAGAGTTTTACGGTAACCCTTCGACTGTTTTCTTCTGATACTCCTGCTGATGTAATTAACGACGAAGCGCAGGCAGCAGAAGCAGCTCTTGCCACCCAGGACTTTACCATCACACTGGAAGCAGCTGAACCAACTTATACCATGACAGTCAAAGTTCAGGATGAAGATAGCAGTGAAATTACAGATGCTACCGTTACTCTTGAAAAAGGATGGAGTACAGTTTATCCGGGAACAGACGGCTCCTATACCATGGAAAAAGGTGCCGAGTACACCCTGACTGTAAAAAAAGACGGCTATAATGATTACAAGGAAAGTTATTTTACCTTTAATCCAACAGAGCTGAATACAGAGAAAGTTATTACTTTAAGAAAAATCGTTAACCGAAATGTAAAATTTGTTGCAGTCGATAAAAATACCGGAAAGACAATTGATGATGCAAAAATCACTGTAAAACAGGGATATTATACTACAATCAAACCGGAATCTGATGGAAGCTATAACCTTGTAGACGGAACTTCCTATAATTATACTGTGGAAGCCCAAAATTACACTACCATTAACGGTTCTCTTACACCAGACAAAGATGATACCATTACCGTAGAAATGGTAAAGAACATCAGCAAATATGCGGTAAACATCAAACCAGTGGAAGAAGATGGAACAACTGAAATCCCAAATGCATCTGTCACAGTAACTTATGAAGAAGAGGATTACTGGGGAGACACCGAAACCACCACTCTGACTCCAAACCAGGATGGTTCCTACACCATGGATAAAGGTGTGGAATATACCTATACAGTGAAAGCGGATGGCTACAAAGATGTTACGGGAACATACAAGCCGTCAGGTGATGAGGAAAACATCACACTTCCTGTAACAATGGTAAAAGATGGTGTAGAGATCACAGAATGCAAAACTACCATTTTACCAAAGGATGGCGAAGAAACTATTTCTGGTGCAGAAATCAAAGTAACCTACGAAGCTTATGATGAGTACTACCAGAATCCATACACTGCTGAACTGAAGGCAAATGAAGATGGAACTTACACCATGAAAAAAGGTGTAGAGTATACCTACACAGTAAAAGCAGATGGTTATGAGGATGCCACCGGAACTTATACAGCAGATGGAACCAAAGATGCAGATACCATTTCTGTCGCAATGACAAAGAAACCGGTAGCAACAGAGGATCAGCAGACAATAGATGCCATCAAGGCAGAATTTGATGCTGAATTAGGCGTTCTTCGTCCGAACTTTGCAACTGACAAAAATATCATTGAAATGGTAAAAGCAAAAATCAGTGCTTATACAGACATTGATACTACAGGTGTTACTGTTTCCATAAAATCTACAGATGATGAAAAAATTGTAGAAAAAGATGGAACGATTCATTATAATACAGGCTCACCGAATAGTGTGACTGGTGTTAACTCTACAAATGTAGATATTGTTTATACTTTTGAAAAAAATGGTGCAAAGGCAGAAACACAAAGCCGAAGAGCAACCATCTGCTGGGATCGTGATTATTACAATCAGCAAATGGAATCTGAAAAAGACAGTCTTACCTGGGATAAGATCAAAGGCTCCAATACCGATGCTACAGAAGTAACATCCAGTTTGTCTCTTCCACAGTGTATGACATCCAGTGCAAAAACTGCATGGTCCAAGATTACCTGGACTTCTTCTAACGAAGATGTAATCAGTTTTAAAGATACAGGATGGGGCTCTCTCATTGATCCAAAAGAAGGTGTGCTTAATCCGCAGCCGGAAGATACAGAAGTTACCTTAACAGCAACATTTAATGCAAATGATACTCTTTTAAATTCTTATGTTGAAAAACCTGTTGATTTTGAAAACTATACAAAAGAGTTTAAAGTAACAGTTAAGGGAACCGGCCAGGCGAAACCAACCGAAGAATCCTTACTTGAGATTCTGAATAAATATTATACAGCTGACCAGATCAAAGAGTATGGAACTGACAATGTAGCAGATCTTGATAATTGTAAAACTGACCTTCAGCTTCCAAGATACACCCGTATCAAAGATGAGAAGGGTGAATCTGTATTTGCAAACAAAGAAATTACAGTAACATCTGATAATGCTGCGATTGTGGTAAATGGATACCGTGCGGCAGTAGACCGCTTTGCAGGTAATGAAGATGTAGTCGTAAATCTTACCATTACCTTTACCCGTGAAGGCGTTACAGCCAGCAAAACAATTCCTGTAACAGTAAAACCAATCACGGAAGCAGAAGTTCAGGATGAGCTGAAAATGATGGAGCAGGCAAAAGCTCATTATTTCGATGGTATCAACGATGGTAAGTATGCTGATAAAGATTCTATCACCGGCGATCTCCATCCGTTCCAGGAAATGATCCTTGATGAAAATGGAGCTGTTAAGTGGATCTATAACAGAGATGACATGACTGGTAAAGGTATTGTACCAGATGACATGTTTGATGATTCCTGGGAAATGGAAGGTGCTGGATACAATAAGTTCAAATCTTCCAATAATGCTGTAGTCGCTCATGAAAACCTGGTTGTAACCAGAAGTGAGGATGATGTCCAGATTACCATTTCCTCTGTTCTTAGCAGTGAGCGCTACAAAGAATCTGCTGCAAGCCACCCGGATAATACGGTTTTACAGAAGCTTTATAAACAGCCTGTTTCTGTAACAGTAACCATCAAGGGAACCAAACCGGTATCTGAAGTACTTGCAAAAGAAATTGAAGCCGCAACAGAATTCCTTAATACAGTAGAAGAAGGAACCAAAGCAGGACAGTATCCGGAAGGAACGAAAAAAGTCCTTCAGGATGCAATTGATGTAGCAAAAGCAACACAGACCAAAGAAAACGTAACGGACGAGGAACTTTCACAGGCTGTAAAAGATCTGCAGGCAGCTGTAGATGCAGCAAAAGCAGCACAGAATGTAATGACTGCTGATGTCACTGTCCGCATGAATGAGACTTCCAACCAGCAGGGAAGCTACAAAAAGATTACAGTAAAAGCTACTGATGCAGCAGCTTATGGTTTTGAGAAACCGGAAAATATGAAAAATCAGGTAACAGCAGCAGATGCATTCTACGCAATTCATGCTGCTATGTATGACGATTTTGAAAAAGATCCGTCCAAATACCTGAATATTACCAGTGAGGGCTGGATTACCCGTATTTTTGGAAAAACCACAATGGCAGTTTCTTATTATGTCAATAATAAATATCCTGCCGATGAAACCGGTATGGGAACCGTTGCAACTACTACTGTATTAAAGACAGGTGATGAATTAGGAGTTTTCCTGTATGGTGATGAAGCTGGTTATTCAGATCAGTATCTGTACTTCGAGAATGTACCGGCATCTGTTGAAACAGGAAAAGAATTTTCTGTAACAGTAATGGCAACTGGAATGGATAGTAATTACAATCCCCAGACTACAGCTGTCAAAGACAGCAAAGTTGTTCTGAAAAACATTGCAACAGGCGAAACAACAGAAGCTAAAACAGATGAAAATGGTGTTGTCACATTAAAAGCTGACAAGGCAGGCCAGTATCAGCTTTATGTTTCAGAAGCTCCATACGCCTACTTTGTTGTACCTACAGCAGAGCTGGAAGTAAAAGACGCAGAAACACCAGAGCCAACAACCAAGCCGGAACCAACAACCAAACCAGAACCAACAACCAAGCCGGAACCAACAACCAAGCCGGAGTCGACAACAAAACCGGAGCCGACAACCAAACCAGAACCGACAACCAAACCAGAACCAACAACCAAACCGGAGCCGACAACCAAACCAGAACCAACAACCAAACCGGAGCCGACAACAAAGCCACAGCCGACTGCTACTCCAGAGCCAACTAAGAAACCACAGCCAACTGCTACTCCAAAACCAACCGCTACACCAAAGCCAACTGCCACACCAACTCCGGCAGCAAGTAAGGTAAAACCGGTTCTTACATTAAAAGCAAAGGCTAAGAGTACTTCCGTAACTTTATCCTGGAATAAAGTAAAAGGAGCTGCTTCTTACCGTATCTATGGTGCAAAATGTGGAGACAGCTATAAGCTTCTGAAGAAGGTTTCTGCAAATACAGCCAGCTGGACCAACAAGTCCTTAAAGAAAGGCACTGCATACAAGTATTATGTTGCTGCATATGACAAGAATGGCAGAATTGTAAAATCCTACATTGTCCATGCTGCAACCTTAAGCGGAAAGTATACAAATCCAAGCTCCATCAGTATCAACAAGAAAACTGTTACTGTGAAGAAAGGAAAAACTTCTACATTAAAAGCAACTGTAAAAGCTGGAAATAAGAAGCTCCTGAAACATACCAGTGAAGTACGTTACAAATCTTCCAATACCTCTGTTGCAGCCGTAAATAAAAACGGCAAGATAACAGGAGTAAAGAAAGGCAGCTGCTATGTATATTGCTATACACAGAACGGACTTTACAAAAAAGTAAAAGTAACAGTCAAATAAAACGCTTTCATTTAAAACACTTTCATTTTCTATAAGATAATCTGACCTATACAGGCGGAATCTCCATTTTTGAGATATCCGCCTGTATTTTTTGCTGTATTTTCAAGGATGTAATTCATTCCCTGTGCCCGTAATTCATTCCCTGTAATAAAAAAAACATGCTGTTTTATGATACAGTAAGGAAGGTTAAATCCGATAGTACAATTGCGAAAAATGACGAAAACTGTCAGTTTGAAGTAAAAGGAAGTTCATAGGAAGCCTGTTTTATACATATGCAAAACACGTTATTTTCGCAAAATACACAGTCATTTCCTTAAGCTGTGTTGAAACATAATGGCTTTTTTGTTAAAATTACAAATAAAATACAAACTTTATTTGGTTATATTTCATAATTTTGAAGGGAGATGAAACAGTGGACAATAGAAACAACAGACTGCTGAATGCAAAGCTAAATAAATACATCATTCCAGGAATTATGATGTCACTGGCGCTTCAGCTGGGAAACATTGTAGACACAATTTTTGTAAGTAATTTAATTGGTGTTGAGGCAATGTCGGCAGTCACCATGAGCCTTCCAGTTGAAACCATAGTTCAGCTTACAGGCTACTGCCTTGGAGTAGGAGGCTCTATAGCAGCAGGAAACATGCTTGGTAAGCGTGACAAGGAAAGTGCTTCCAGGTTATTTTCAGCTACTTTCATAGTGACACTTGCCGTAGGTATTCTTTTTTCAATCTGTGCGTTTTGGGCTGCCGGTCCCATTGCCAGACTTCTGGTATCAGGTGATGGCATTTTGACAGCTTATACAAGAGATTATATCCGTATCAGTATGTTCGGTGCTCCGGTAATCGGAATCGGCCTTATGATGGTAAGCTACCTTGGTGTGGAAAATCATCCGGAGCTGTCTTCTCTTTATCTGATTCTGGCGAATGTGATAAATCTTGTTCTTGATTATATATTCCTCCGATTCACGCCTCTTGGGATCACAGGTGCTTCTTTATCTACCGTACTTGGCTTCCTGTTTGCAATGGTGGTTTTCATTATTTATGTTCGTTCTGACAAACGAAATATCTGTTTTGTCCGGCTGAAGGCAAAGGATTTTTGCATTATCAAGGAAGCGGTAGTTACAGGCGTGCCTATGCTTGTTTTCATGGCAACCAATTTCATAAAGGCTCTTGGTCTGAATACGATCATTATGAATCAGATCGGGGAAGAGGGAATGGCAGTATTCACAGTCTGCGATAACGTTCTGCTGATCGTTGAAATGCTTACCGGTGGAATTATTGGTGTTATTCCAAATGTTGCGGGAATTCTTTTTGGCGAAAAGGATTATGTGGGAATTCATGTACTCTGTAAAAAGATGCTGAAATACAGTTACATAGTACATGCTGTAATCTTTGTATTTATCATGTTATTTACCCCGCAGATCACACTTCTGTTTGGAAGCGGCGGTGGAGAGCTTGGCACACAGTTGGTTCATGCGCTGCGTATTTTTGCATTGTGCGTGGTACCGTATCTCTGGAACAAATTTATAATAAGCTACTATGAGTCCATTGAAGAGACAGCTATTGCAAGTTTTGTCACCTTCCTTGAAAATGCAGTAGCTGTTCTGCCGGCAACCTTTATTGGAATTTATATCTGGAAACAAATCGATGGAATCGGCACAAATGGAATTGCCATAGGATTTGTTGCCACTGAAATTATAACTGTAATTGCAGCCTGGATTTTCAGAAAAATCAAACACAAAAATTCAACATTTTATATTGTTCCGGACAAAAATCCTGGAATAAATCTGGATTTTTCAATTAAAAGCACCATGGATGAAGCCGGAACTGTTAATCGAAAAATCATGGATTTTTGCAGGCAAAACAAAGTATCTGGAAATAAAGCCAATCTTGCAGCCGTTTGTGCGGAAGAAATGACGGTAAACATTATTAAATTCGGTGGAAAAACTTCTAACTGGATAGACATCAACCTTTGTCTGGAAGATGATATCTGCAGATTAAGAATAAGAGACAATGGAATAAACTTTAATCCGCTGGAGTACACCTACGATCATGAGGACTTTGACATCCACGGAATAGAGCTTGTGAAAAAGATTTCAAAATCAATGGATTATATCCGTGCAATTGATATGAATAATACCATAATATCTTTTTAGGAGGTGCAGAAAAATGTCTGTGATCAACGAAAGAAGTAATTTTGTTTTTGAATTTCAGCCGGTAACAAAGTTATTTGAAGAACAGGTAAGGCTTCATCCGGACAAATGTGCTGTGGCTTCAGGTAAAGAAAGCTTTACTTACGCCCAGCTCAATGAAAGAGCAAACAAAATTGCCAACTCTCTTATAGAAAAAGGCGTTGGACGGGAAAAAATCGTAGGTGTGGTACTTGAACGCTGCTGCGATTTTTATGCGGTGCGACAGGGTATTTTAAAGGCAGGAGGTGCATTTGCAGTTGCAGCACCAGATTATCCCGATGACAGAATCCAGTTTATCTTTGAAGATGCAGGCGCTCCCTTTATCATAACCACAAAGGAACTGGCGGGCGAACGTAATGAGTTGTTTTCAAAACTTTCCGGCACCATACTGTTACTTGAAGATCTTCTGGAAAACAAAAATACCCAGAACCCGGATGTCAAAATTGAAGAACATGATCTTTGCTATTGTATCTATACATCCGGTTCAACTGGAAAGCCAAAAGGCGTTATGATTGAACATATCAATCTTGCCAATTTTGTAAATCCAAATCCCAAAAACGCAGAAACCTATGGCTATGTAAGCAGGGGAAGTGTTTCTTTGTCCATGGCAGCCATGACCTTTGATGTATCTGTGCTGGAGGAATTTATTCCCCTTACAAACGGACTTACAGCAGTAATCGCAAGTGATGAAGAGATTCTTAATCCGGTCATGCTTGGTGATTTAATTTTGAAAAATGGTGTGGATATTATGACCACCACACCTACTTATCTGTCTAATATGATTGATCTACCCCAGCTTGTGGAAGCAGCTTCCAGAATTAAAGTGTTTGATGTAGGCGCAGAAGCCTTTCCTCCGGCACTCTATGATAAGATCCGCGCTGTAAATCCAGATGCCTATATTATGAATGGCTATGGACCTACAGAAACTACCATAAGCTGTACCATGAAGGTGATCACGGACAGCAAAAATATCACCATTGGTGCACCAAATGGTAATGTTCAGGTTTACGTGGTTGATAAAGAAAATAAAATCCTTCCAGATGGAGAAACAGGAGAGCTTGTAGTTGCAGGTCTTGGCGTGGGCAGGGGCTATATCAATCTGCCGGAGAAAACAGCTGATGTCTTTATTACGCTTAATGGCGAAAGAGCATATAAGACCGGTGATCTTGCAAAGATTACCCCGGAAGGTGAAATTGAATTTTTCGGAAGAATAGATAACCAGATCAAGCTTCGCGGACTTAGAATTGAGCTGGGAGAAATTGAAGAAGTCATAAACAGTTTTGAGGGAATCATTACCAGCATTACAGTACCGGTTGATAATAAATATCTCTGCTGCTATTTTATAGCAGACCGGGAAATCAGTTCTGAATCCCTTAGTGAGTATGCGTCCGAATCCCTGGCACATTATATGGTTCCGGATGTTTTTATCCAGCTGGAAAAAATGCCTCTGACCCAGAATGGTAAAATAGATAAAAAAGCATTGCCAAAACCGGTAGCACAGCCAAAGAACTTAAAAGAGCCGGAAACACCAATGCAGAAAAAAATATTTGAAATTGTTTCCCAGGTTGTAGAAAATGATTATTTTGGAATTGACACAAGCTTTTATAAAGCAGGTCTTTCTTCCATAAGCGCAATGAAACTGTGTGTCCTGATTTCAGAGGGATTTGGTGTCACTGTAAAAACAAGCGATATCCACGAAAATAATACAGTTGAAAAACTGGAAAAATATGTAATGCTTGCACCAAAGATCAGAACCTATGAAAAAAGAGAGGTTTATCCTCTTACCGGTTCCCAGAAAGGAATTTTTGCAGAATGTAACAAAAATCCTCAAAGTACCGTGTACAATATTCCTTTCCTTTTTGAACTGGATCCTGCAGTTGATATTCCGAAATTGTCCCATGCAATTGCAAAAATGGTAAATGCCCATTCTTATCTGCTTACACAGGTATACCTTGATGATAAGGGCGAAATGGTACAGCGGCCCTGTAACGATACATTTGTGCCAGAAGTGATTGAAACCACAAATGCAAAATTTGAACATTTGAAAGAGGAGCTGGTACGTCCGTTTAAACTAGAAAAGGGACGCCTGTTCCGTGCAGAAATTTATTTTACAGAGGACCGGAAATATCTCTTTACAGATTTCCACCATATTATTGCAGACGGCAATTCCTATGATATTATTTTTGCTGATATCAACAAGGCTTATATGGGTGAAAAGCTGGAAAAAGAATCTTATACAGGATTTGATGCAGCCCTTGATGAAGAACAGCAGATGAAAGAGGGCAAATACAAAAAAGCTGAGAAATATTATGACAGTATTTTTGAAGGAATTGAGACAGAATCACTGCCTCTTCCTGATCTGGCAGGCAAGCTTCCAGAGAAAGGATATCTGGAAAGACCAATGAACATCGGGGAAGAAAAAATTCTTTCCTGCTGTGAAAAGCTGGGCGTGACACCAAATATTTTGTTTACAGGATTGTTTGGTATTCTTCTTACCAGATATTCCAATTCAGAGGACAGTCTTTTCTCCACAATCTATAATGGAAGAAATGACTCAAGACTGGAAAACACAGTCTGCATGCTGGTAAAAACTCTTCCTGTTTACTGTAAATTTGACAAAGATACTACCATCCAGACCTATATGACAGCTTTGTCAGAACAGCTTTTGTCCTCAATGGCAAATGATATTTTCCCGTTTTCTGACATCTGTGCAAAATATGGATTCAGCTCTGACCTTGTTTTTGCATATCAGGCAGAGCTTAGTGACGATTATCCAATTGGAGATACTGTTGCAGAAGGCCACGATCTTTCCCTGGATATGGCGAAAATGCCTCTGCTTATCCAGGTAAGAGAGTATGTGCATACATATGTACTTACTGCAGAATACCGCAGTGACATGTACAGCGAAGATTTTATTGATGGAATACTGGATGCCTATGAAGCAGCAATGGGCTCTATGCTGAAAACAAAATATGTTTCAGAAATCTCTGTTATTTCCCAGAATGGGGTAAATAAAATTGCAGAGTTTAACCAAACAGAATCAGAGTATGACAGAAGCAAAACCATTTCTGATATGTTTGATGAACTGGTACAGAAGGTTCCAGATCATACAGCTGTGGTATTTAAAGATAAAAAATATACTTATAAAGAACTGGATGAAATCAGCGACAGGCTTGGAAAGTATATAGCATCCCAGGGAATCGGCAAAGAAGATGTGGTATCTATCCTGATTCCACGCTGTGAATATATGGCAATTGCACCAATGGGTGTTATCAAAGCCGGCGCAGCATATCAGCCTCTTGATCCTACCTATCCAAAGGATCGCCTTATGTATATGCTGGGTGATTCTGCAGCCAAACTTCTTATTGCTGACAGGAAACTTTTATCGCTGGTAGACGGATACGAAGGACCGGTTTTATTTACAGATGAGATCCTGAAACTGAAAAATACAGATGCAAAGCTTACAAAACCAGATTTACACGATCTGTTTATTTTGCTGTATACATCAGGCTCAACAGGCGTACCAAAGGGATGTATGCTTGAATATGGAAATATCACTGCATTCTGCCACTGGTATAGAAGATATTATAGTATAGATTTCGATTCAAAAGTAGCAGCTTATGCATCATTTGGCTTCGATGCTTCTATGATGGATATTTACGGTGCACTTGCAAATGGTGCCCAGCTTCATATTATCCCGGAAGAAATCCGCCTGGATTTCATCGGACTTCAGCGCTACTTTGAAGAAAATGGCATTACCCATTCCTTCATGACAACACAGGTTGGAAGACAGTTTGCTCTTGAAATGGACTGCAAGAGTCTGAAATATCTTTCTGTAGGAGGAGAGAAGCTTGTTCCTCTTGATCCGCCAAAGGGCTATAAATTTTTTAATGCATATGGTCCCACAGAGTGTACGATTTTTACAACAGTATTCGAAGTTGACAAATATTATTCAAACATTCCAATAGGAAAAGCACTTGATAATATCAAGCTTTATATCACTGATAAGTATGGGCATCTGCTTCCATACGGTGCCTGCGGGGAGCTGATGATATCCGGCTGGCAGGTTTCAAGAGGATATCTGAATAAGCCTGAAAAAACAGCTGAAG
>OLQK01001818.1_pt1 | contig 12861 bp, 9 predicted proteins | sample 1672501 | NCBI WGS metagenome assembly OLQK01 (sample SAMEA3136693, study PRJEB25190) | human gut metagenome | biome: human gut; feature: human-associated habitat; material: faeces | place: Austria | collected 2013 | reverse complement strand
CATACGCATTGTTCCCACAGGTAGCAACCGAATTCTTTAAATACAGAGCGGCACAAGAGAATAAGATTGATCCTGCAAAAGCCGATGTAAAGAATGGAGCATATCCGGTATAAAGGTTTCATTTATTAAAGAGACAACCCCCGAAAGGGAAAGTAATAGCAGATGTGAAGATAATCGCGGCGTAGAAAGCTACATCTCGTAAGGAGATGTAACTTTTACTTGCTCCGACATCACATCTGCTATTACTTTCCCTTCCGGGGGTCTGTTTTTTGATAAATTGATGGTGGAGATGTGAGGATGATCGCTTGTTTCAGAGATGATGTGTTGTATAGAAAATGAAAAGGGATTGTTCAGTGAGATTGGATTTTACTTAAAAGGGCTTCCTGCAGAACCTGGGAGAAGTTAATGTTCTGTTTTATGGCAGCGTCATTGAGCCAGGAAGGAATTGTGAGATTCTTACGGACGGACTTTGTAAAGTGAGATTTGGCGTATTCGGCAACATCTACAGTAACGATATTTACAAAGGCTTCATCAGAAGTTATACCAAGTTCCTGCATGACTTTGTCAATATTGATATCGTTAAGTGAGGATGCAGGAGAAATATGTTCACCATCAAGGTTAGCAGAATATAAAAAACCTGCCAGACAGTCAACTGCCATAGAAAAAGCATCATCAAGCGTATCCCCACATGTAGCGATGTCAAGATCGGGAAAAATAACAGAATATCCGGAGTCTTCTTTGATGAAACAAGCTGGATAAGCAGACAACATAATAAATACCTCCTTAAATTTGGAAAACAGATGAAACTATTTTAATCCGGCCTGCTTTAAAATAGAATTTTCGGTCCCTTTCGGTATGTCTTTACAATGAAAAGGAATTGTAACTTTGCCGGATTTTGATGGGTGGATATAGTGGCGGTGGGAACCGACCTGCGCTTGAAATATCCAGCCATCAGCAAGGATAATTTTTTCCATTTCTCGTGGCTTTTTTGGCATAAATCCGTACCTCCCTGCAATATTATAATAATATGTTATGCGTACTAAGTCAATGTGTATGAAAATAAATCTAATTTAGTTCTGGCAGTATGAAACATACTATATATGGAAAAATATAGCAAGAAATAAATGTAAAAACAAATAGAAAATGTAAGTAAAAATTCTAAAAGATATATTTGATAGCAAGTAGCATTGTCCAAAGAGGTTAATCTTCTACAGATTCCATTGAAAAAGATTCTCCTTTTTCCTATTTTTGTAGTCCATAGCAATAACCTATGATAAAATAAAGACACCATATGAGAGGAGAAAGAAAAATATGAAGAAAAGGAAATGTTGGTATCGGATATTGTCATTTGTACTTACCGTAGCGATGCTTGCAGGTTTTTGCCCGCAGGGGATAAGTTTTAAGGATATGCAGTTGACTGTGCCGGAAGTGAAAGCAGCGACAACGCTTAAAAATCCACAACTTGTTCCAGATGATTCTATGTTTGCTAAACAGAAAGTTACTTGGGATTGTATTTATTTTGGAAGTTATCCGCAAAGTGAGATTACATATGCAGATGGAAATATTTACAATCAGTTAAGAAGTGCTTCTGAAAGTCAGTGGAATAGTAATAATGATATTGAGATAGGAGGAATAAAATATCGCCGATTAAAGGGAGAAGATACATTATTTCATATGAGTGGAAGTACGTCTTGTTATGATTGGAAAGACGACTATACTACATATCATTATTTTAAATATGAACCGATTAAGTGGCGGGTGTTGAATAAGAATGGAAATGATTTATTTCTACTTGCTGATGTTGCCTTAGATACCCAGCAATATGATACTGAGGGATGGCTGATTTTAAGATGGGAAAATAGTACAGTGCGAAGCTGGCTAAATGGATATGATGCATCAAAAAATAAAATGGAAAAAGATTACACGTCAAAGAATTTTATTCATTCAGCGTTTTCGAAAGCTGAGCAGACGGCAATTAAGACTACAAATCTAGTAACGAATGAGTTTGGTGATGAATATAATACAAAGGATCAAATCTTTTTACTATCAAAATCTGATGTGTATGATACGGAAGAGGCGCAGAATAATGGATTTTTGAAAGAACGGGATGCATATGATGAGGCAAGAAGAAGTTATTGCAGTACCTACGCTTATGCGATGGGGGCATATAGAACTAAGAGTTATTACTCAAATGAAAATATAAACTGGTGGCTTCGTTCCCCGGGACGTCAGGGCAATATGAGAATGGGAGTAGACCAGCAGGGGGCGGTTTATGATCGGGGGAATGGCGCGACATCAAGAGATACAAGTATTCGTCCAGCCATGCATCTAAATCTTTCTTCAGTAGATGTTACAAAACTTTATGCAGGAACCGTATGCTCTGATGGCACAGTAAGCGAGGGAAAAGAAGAGACAGACAATATAGCAAGCCCTCTACAAAAATCCGGTGAATTTAAGTTTGAAACAAGTTTACATAAGATTGTTAATACATCAGGAGGAGATAAGAAAACAGCAAAATATACCTATGATTACGATGAAAACTGGTTCTTTACTCCAAGTACGACTTATCAGCATGGGCTTACAAAGATGTCGATTCGTGCGGCAATGGCCGGATATGGGGTGATGGATGATCCACATTCTATAGACACGAATATAAAGTATTTGATGGCCGGGAATGATAAGAATTCGTTAGAATTTACAAATTATGAAAGTTCTTATCCAGATCCTAAGACCAATACAATTGGTTATGCAATTGGCAGTAAAAATATTAAAAACAGTGCAGGTGAAACATGTTCCCTTCTTATGGTTACTGTTCGTGGAGGTGGCTATATGGATGAATGGGGAGGAAACTTTGATCTTGGAACAAAAGATGAACATCAAGGTTTTAATGAGGCAGCTTTGCAGGTTAGAGATGGCATTAAAAAGTATGTAGAAAAATATAAAGACAAGCTGCCATATGAATTAAAAGTATGGATTTCTGGCTATAGCAGAGGAGCGGCTACAACAAACCTCGTAGCTAAAATGTTAGATGATGGAGCGATAGAAGGTCTTACAAGAGATAATATCTATGCCTTTTGTTTTGAATGTCCGCAGAACACGACAAAAACACAAAGTTATGTAGAGAGTGATAAATATAAAAATATTGTAAGTATAGTCAATTCGGTTGATTTAGTACCAAAAGTAGCAATGAGTGGGTTTGGATTTAAAAGATATGGAACAGTATATCAATTACCAAATATTCGCGCGCTAGCTGATTACGGGATTGCACGGGCCAAAATGGTCAAATGTTATACAGATTTGATTGCATATAATAAATTAGCCCTGGGAGCGAGAATGTATGATTGGACGGAGAAAGAAATGAAAAACTTATATCTTCCAATGCAGGCGGTGGTATATTTAACGAAAGAAGGGCTTGCACAGGCTTCTATGATGGATAAGCTGATGGATGATTTATGCGATGTTGCAGTGAATAGAGAAAATTATTATATGAGGCTACAGGCAAATATGATTAGTGGAATGGCAGGAGTATTAGGAAAGAACAGTGGATTGGATACCGGAGCCCTTGCAGTGACAATTGCAAGAGTGATACCAGGACTTGCTGCAAAACATCCTCTTGATAATGCATATTTGCTAACACATTTAATACCTGTTAAGCGAGCACATTATGCGGAATTATGTCTGTCATGGCTGGATGCGCTTTCTGATGCTACTATTGTGCAAAGCTCAAAAACAAAGTATAAAAAAATTGCTGTAAACTGTCCAATTGATGTGACGGTATATGATGCAGATAATAATAGTGTGGCAGAGATTAAGAATGATAAAGTTACAGACAATGAAGAGGGATTAGAAGCATATATTGATGAAAATGGTCAGAAAATCGTATGTATCCCTGAAGATGCTGACTACAAAGTGGATTTAAAAGCAACAGACAACGGAACGATGACATATACTGTTATGGATCAGAATCTGGAAACCAATGAATGTAGTCAGGTAAAAAGTTATGTTGATATTCCGATAAAAAAAGGAGAAGTTTACAAAAGTACATTTGAAACAGATACAGAAAGTTCTACAGAAACGCTTGAGAATGTCAGCGGAGATGAAGTAAAGCCTTCGATAAAAAAAGGTGTTTCAGAAGATATTAAAAAACAGGTAAATGTTACTGCACAGTCAGGTGGAAGTGTTGCAGGTGGCGGAAGCTATACGATCAGTGAATATGCAAAGGTAACTGCAGAGCCAGAAACTAATTATACATTTGCAGGATGGTATGAAAATAATATTCTGATTTCAAAAGAAAAAGAATACCGCTTCTGCGTTCAGAATAACAGAAGCCTGTCAGCACATTTTTCAAAAAATGCAAATCAGGAAACCCAGAAACCGTCCAACAGCACAACAAAACCATCTGGTAACACAACAAAAGCTCCAGCTATAAAACCTTTTAAAGCAACCGGCAAGCCAAAACAGATTGCCGCAGGCAAAAAAGTGAACTTAAAGGCGGAAATTGGATTGCCAGACAGTATAACAAAACAGTTAATCTGGAAGTCAAGCAATACAAAGGTAGCAATCGTTAATGCAAATGGTGTTGTAACAGTGAAAAAGAAAACCGGAGGAAAGAAAGTTACAATAACAGCATCAAACGATAAGATAAAGGTTTCCGCATCCTGGAAAGTAACTTCCATGAAAGGAATCGTAAAGAAAGTAAAAATTACAGGAACTAAAACTGTTAAAGCAGGAAAAAGCCTGAAATTAAAAGCGAACGTAACCGCTACCAAGAAAGCGAATAAAAAGTTACAGTGGACATCCTCCAACACAAAATATGCCACTGTTAATGCTAAAGGCGTAGTCAAAACTAAAAAGACTGCCAAAAGAAAGACCATAAAAATTACAGCGATGGCAACCGACGGAAGTAACAAAAAAGCAACCTTTAAAGTCAAGGTAAAGTAGTCATATAAGATAAAATAATCATAAAGCTTAAAGTTATTATTTTTTAACTACATCTTCTCTAACAGCTAGTAAAATGACTTTGGAGAGCCAACAAACAGAAAATGAAAAAGGATATTACCTTCAAGATGTAATGTCGGAGTGAGTGAAAATGCGGTGAAGCATTTTCTGCGTCCGCGACAACTTTCTCATTTTCGATGTTGGATTTTCCACGGTTCGTCTGTTTTAGTTAACCCCCTTCAGTGGGTGTCTGTTTATTTTCCCTTCAGCTGCGCTGACAAACCAGAATTTTTATTGTGGTTTTCTGTTGACTTTTGATTTTTTTTGTGATAAATTAAAAACAACAAAAAACCACATAGAAGCCACAGGATTCAAGATTCGAAAGGAGGAGGTATATGGAAAAGTATGTAATGGTTATCGATGAAGGAACCACAGGGACAAGGGCGTTACTTTATGATAAGGATTTTCACATTGCGGGGCAGAGTTATGAGGAGTTTACACAGTATACACCATCAGAAGACAGGGTAGAGCATGATGCGGAGGATATTTATAATAAGTCTGTAGAGATGTGCTGTAAGGCGATGGAACAGGTTGGGGCGACAGCAGAAGACATTTCCTGTATTGGTATTACAAACCAGAGAGCGACAACTGTTATCTGGGATAAGGAGACGGGAAAGCCGCTTTGCAAAGCGATTGTATGGCAGGATACGAGAACTGCCGACAGATGTGCAGAGATTAATGCCAGCGAGTGGGGGAAGAAGTGCAAGCAGACGACAGGCTGGACAGTAGCACCGGTATATTCTTCTCTGATGATCGAATGGCTGATGAAGAATAATGAGGAAGTAGCGAACAAGTTAAAAGATGGTTCTGCATTATTTGGAACAATCGATACATGGCTGGTATGGAAGCTTACGGGAGGGAAGAAGCATACCATCAGTTACTCCAATGCATCGGTTACAGGAAGTCTTAATTTAAAAGAAGGAAAGTGGTACACAGAATTCCTTGACTATCTCGGAATCCCAGTTGCGATTTATCCGAAGCTGGAGGAAGATTCGGGAGATTATGGAGAGACGATACCGGAACTTTTCGGAAGCCCAATACCAATCACTTCCTGTATTGCCGATCAGCATGCCGCCCTTTTTGCACAGGGATGCAGAGAGAATGGCATGGCGAAGCTGACGAATGGAACAGGTTCCTTCATTGATCTGAATATTGGAGAGAACAGTGTAGTGATGGACGGAGCAGATACCGTAGTTGCATGGAAGATTAACGGAAAGATCTGCTATGCGATCGAGGGATATGCCGCTGTTACCGGTTCCGCCGTCCAGTGGGTACGAGATGGTCTTAAGTTTATCAAGTCTTCTGGGGAGATTGAGGCATTAGCAGAGTCTGTACCAGATACCAACGGAGTTTATTTCGTTCCGGCACTGGCAGGACTGGGTGCACCGTACTGGGATCCATTTGCCAGAGGAATGATCATCGGACTCACAAGGGGTGTTACAAATGCTCATATTTCAAGAGCAGTGCTGCAGTCCATTGCATTTTCTATCAAAGATATCACCGATGCCATTTATGATTATACAAAGACAAAGGTAAAGGATATCCGTATTGACGGAGGGGCATCAAAGAATAACCTGTTAGCCCAGATGTTTGCAGACTACTTAGACTGCCGCATTGTCCGTCCGTCATCGGTGGAGGCAACAAGCCTTGGAGCTGCCGAACTTGCCGGCATGCATACCGGATTCTGGAAGGAAGAAGATCTCGAAAGAGCGATGGTATACGATGCCGAATTCAGCAGCCAGATGGAAGAAGAAGTAAGAGAGAAATCTTACTCCAACTACAAAGATGCAGTAAAACGCTGTTCAGGCTGGATGGCAGATAAATAATCAGGAAAGGGAGAGTCGTATGAATGCTGTAAAAGAAGCCTTTTTTCAGAAAATGAAAGAAAGTGAACTGGATGCATCAAAAGTAAGCCTAGAATGGAAAGATGACATACTGATCTTATCCGGGGAAGTGGAGAGATGGCAGCAGGTTGTCGATATAGGACATTTGACAGCGAAGATTCCAGGAGTAACCAAGTTAGTGAATCATCTCACGAGTAAGGACATGCCGAAAAAGGAAAAGAAAGATATTTCCCCGTTTTTGGCTATGGAAGAGAAAGAGGAAGCCGATGTTGTTATTATCGGAGCCGGCATTACGGGATGTGCTGTAGCAAGACAGCTATCGAAATATAAGTTGAATGTGCTGGTTCTTGAAAGAGAGGATGACATTTCCTGTGGAACAACCAAGTCAAACAACGGAATGATTCATTCAGGTTATGATTCAAAACACGGGTCTTTAAAGGCAGAAATGAATGTAAAAGGTAACGCTATGTATACACAGTGGGCGCAGGATTTACATTTTGCTTTTAAGAGAACAGGTTCCTTCGTACTTGCTTTTGATGAGAAGGAACATGAAGTATTAAAGTATTATCTGGAAAATGGAACGAAGAACGGTGTTCCCGGAATTGCACTGATTACTGGAGAAGAGGCAAGAAAGATAGAGCCGAATATCAGTGATGTCGCACAGTGGGCGTTGTGGACTCCTTCCGCAGGCTATGTAGAACCTTATGAAGTGGCATTAGCACTTATGGAGAATGCGATTGATAATGGTGTTCAGCTCCGCTTAGGCTGCGAAGTTTATGCAATAGAGCAGGAGAATAAGAAGGCTTCCGTATTAGTGACGAATCAGGGAAAGATACGATGTAAATACATTATTGATGCCGCAGGTCTTTATGCCGATGAAGTGGCAAAAATGTTAGACGATGAATTTTTCACGATTCATCCAAGAAGAGGAACGCTCGTTATATACGATAAAGAGAATAAAGGAAAGATACATACATTTTCCGGTCAGGCTCCCGGCCCTTACACAAAGGGTGGCGGACCGCAGGAAACACCGGAAGGAACGCTTCTTTTTGGTCCATCTGCAAAAGAAGTACCGGAAAAAGATGATTTTGGTGTGGATCAGGATGACCTTGACTTTGTAGTAGATAAAGGAATGTTTCTTGTAAAGAATGTGGAGCGTTCCAGCCTGATTACCTATTTCGGTGGAAACAGAGCAGCGACCTACCATGAGGACTTTATCATTCAGTGCTCGGATAAGTTAGACAATGTAATCTATGCTGCAGGAATCCAGTCACCGGGACTGGCAAGTTCGCCGGCAATTGCTGAAAGAGTCGAACATTTGCTTTTGGGAATCTGCCCTGATATAGAAAAGGACGAGAACTACAACCCTGTCAGAGAAGAAGTAAATCCATTCCGATTCTGTTCAATGGAAGAGCGGGAGCAGAGAATAAAGGAAAATCCGCTGTACGGAAGAATCATCTGTCGCTGTGAGTCTGTCACAGAAGGTGAAATCGTGGATGCGATTCACGGTAAAGTTCCAGCAGTTAATATTGATGCGATAAAGAGAAGAACGAGAGCGGGAATGGGAAGATGCCAGGGCGGTTTCTGTCAGGCAAAAGTACTGGAAATTCTTGCAAGAGAATTAGAAATTCCGGAAACAGAAGTTACGCTAAAGGGAGCAGATTCTAACATATTAAAAGAAGAGACAAGGCAGGTGAGAGATAATGCATAAGATTCCTGTAGATATTGCGGTTATCGGTGGAGGTCCGGCTGGTCTTGCAGCAGCAGTAAAGGCAAAAGAAGAAGGATTCGAAAAAGTTATTTTGATTGAGAGAGATAAAGAACTGGGAGGAATACTCAATCAGTGCATTCATGATGGATTTGGATTAATTCGCTTTGGTAAACAGTTATCTGGCTGTGAATATTCCCAGAGATACATCCACATGGCCAAAGAGGCCGGAGTAGAAATCCACACAGATACGATGGTTCTTGAAATAACGAAAGACAGAGAAGTTTATGCAGTGAGTGCCGAAGAAGGCGTATCCTGCTGGCAGGCAGGAGCCATTATATTAGCGATGGGATGTCGGGAGAGAACAAGACCACAGGTTGGAATTCTTGGAACAAGGCCATCAGGGGTATTAACTGCTGGAGCAGTTCAGAAGTATATCAATGTACAGGGATTTAAGCCAGGTAAGAAAGCCGTTATCTTAGGTTCAGGAGATATTGGTCTGATCATGGCACGAAGAATGACATTAGAACATATGGAAGTAGAAGGTGTTTACGAGGTAATGCCGAATCTGGGAGGACTTCGGAGAAATAAAGTGCAGTGTTTGGAGGATTACGGAATTCCACTTCACCTGTCAACAACTGTGGTAAAGGTTCATGGTAAGAAAAAGCTAGAGGGAGTTACCGTAGCAAGAGTGGATGAGAATCGAAAGCCAATTCCGGGGACCGAGCGTTACATAGAATGTGACCTGCTTGTACTTTCCGTCGGACTGATTCCAGAGAATGAATTAAGCCGGCATGCCGGAATTAAGTTACATCGAGTAACAAAAGGCCCAGTCGTTGACCAGAATATGATGACTTCCATACCAGGAATCTTCGCTGCAGGAAATGTATCTGCTGTATTTGATCTCGTAGATTATGTTTCAAAAACCGGAGAAGCCGCCGCAGCAGGCGCGGCCAGATGGTTAAGAGGGGAATTAAAAGCCACAGATGCAGACAAATGCATGATGGTAGAAGCAGGAGAAAATATCTCCTTTACCCTTCCACAGACCATTCGCCCGGAAGATGATAAGATTACATTTTTTATGAGAGTGCGAAAGCCACTGACTAAGCCGGTCATTCAGCTTACCTGTGATGGAAAGGTTATTGCAAAGAAGAAGCTACAGACGGCCAATCCACCGGAAATGGTAGCATTAACTGCAGAGTGGAAAGAAGAATATCAGGGACATATCGTGATGGAAGGAAAGGAGGCGTAGCTGTGGAAACGAAATACACATGTATCGTCTGTCCGCGAAGCTGCGATCTCGTAGTATTTGAGCAGGATGGAGAATGGAAAGTAAAAGGGAACAGTTGTCCAAGAGGAGCAGAATACGGCCTGAATGAACATACACATCCCAAAAGAATGATCACAACAACTGTGAAAATGGCACACGCGAAGGATAATCACCGATTACTCCCGGTAATCAGCAGTGATTTTGTTCCAAAGGAAAAGCTGAAAGATTGTCTTTCATACCTTTATGGACTTGAAATAGAAGCACCAGTCAAACTCCATGACAAAATAGTAGAAAATATTTTAGATACTGGAGTAGATATTTTAGCAGCAAGAGATATGGAAAGGATGGAATAACTTATGAATGAAAAATGGAAAGAATTTTTAAAAGCTGTGGAAAAGAAATGTCCGCAAACTCACATTTACACACAGCCGGAAGAATGCCTGATCTATTCCCACGGATGTTATCCAAGAGAATATAAATGGCTTTTAAAGGGCGATTATCCATATTTAACCCGAGCAGTAGTTTCTCCAGCAGATGAAGCAGAAATCTCGGAAATCGTAAAACTTGCCAATGAGTACGAAGTAAGTATTATTCCTTACGGTGGTGGAAGTGGTATCGTGGGCGGCACCATTCCTTATCAGGGCGAAATTATGATTGATGTAAAGAGATTGCAGGACTTCTCCATCAATATCGTAAATGGAACAGCAAGAGGAGGCGCAGGACTTACCGGAGCAGAGTTTGAAAACCTCTTAAATGAGCATGGATACACAGCGGGTCAGTACCCACAGTCTTTCCAGAGTGCATGCCTTGGCGGAATGACAGCGACAAGAGCTATCGGAACATTTTCCACAAAATACGGGAAAATGGATGATATGGTAACTGCATTAAATGTAGTACTTCCAAACGGAGACATTTTCCATTCCCACCTTGCACCAAAGCGTTCCACTGGTCCGGAATTGAATCAGGTATTTTTAGGAAGCGAAGGTGTTTACGGAATCATCACCAGCGTAGAAATGAAGATTTATCCGATAGCAGAAACAAGAATTTTCCAGGCATACACGTTTCCATCCACACACGATGGACTGAATGCCATTCGCAATTTCATTCATAAAGGGCTCCGTCCGGCAGTTGTACGTCTCTATGATGAAGTGGAGGCCGTACCAAAAATCTCATCTTACGGATTTGAAAAAGGGTTTGTTCTCTTAATCCTTGTATTCGAAGGCAACAAAGAAATGTCCGAATTAGAAGCAGGAATGACCAAGGAAATCTGTCTTGGAAATAACGGACGTTACAAAGGCGAATTAGCGGCAAGAGAATGGTTAGAAACAAGATTCTCCACCAAGAAAATGCTTGACTTTGACGCAATTAAGGGAGGAACAGCCGATGCCATCGAAGTAGCTGCTCCTTGGGACTGCATCGAAAATGTATGGAGAGAGATGAGAAAAGCGTTAGAGCCGATGTGTACCGTAGTAGACTGTCACTTCTCCCATGTATATCATAACGGCGCAAGCGTATATGTCATTTATCATGCAAAGACAGATGGAGACGATAAAGCAGGAGAAGAAAGATATCTTCAGTGTCTCGACACCGCAATCCAGACCAGCTTAAAATATGGCGGAAATGTATCTCACCATCATGGTGTCGGAACAGCAAAAGCAAAATATATGGAAGCAGAACACGGCAAAGCAGGCGTATATGTAATGAAAGCCTTAAAAGATGCCATTGACCCGAAAGGAATCGTAAATAAAGGAGTGCTTGGTTTATGAGAAAATTATCTTTAGAAAATCCGGAAATCATCGATATTCTGAATCATCAGGTAATCCATATGGATCAGGGTATAACTTATACCCCGGAATATCTTGCGACAAGAAAAATGTCTAACTACCCATCAAGAACAGCGCAGATTATTCGATCTGTCTATCTTGGAGAACTGGATGCCTCTGAATATGGAGCAGAAATGGTATTTTCTCCAATTCTCTCCGGTCAGGGCGAGAGATGGCAGAACTTCGGTGAGAAGCCAGAAGGCTATCTGTTAAGCGTAATGCTTGGAAGAGAATTATTCTATAATAAAGGCCAGAAAAAAGAAGAACTTGATGCCTTAAAAGCACAGATTGATAAAAATAACGGCTATTTAGAAAAAAGTGCCACAGATATCGAAGCATGGAAAGAAGCCCTTCCAATCAATGCTGATAGCAAAACGGGCTTACTTCTTGATGAGGCAACCTTTACTTATGCAAAGAGAAGCAGAGAAAAAATTGGTGAATTCCTCCAGGCAAAAGGAATCACAGTAAGCGAATTTGGCCCATATTTTACAGGATTTGATCTCCTTGCATCAGGATTTATCAACGAAGGAATTGAAACGGTAAAAGCACTTATTACCATGTGGGAAGAAAAAGGCATCCGCAAAATCATCACCCTCTGTGGCCAGAGCCATTACCTGTTCACAGGACTTCTCAAATACCTTGACCTCGATACAGAAATCGAATTCATTTCCATACTTGACCTTGCAGAAGGAATGAACGTAGAAAAAGCCTACATTTACGGCGGAAGTTACTTCACACGCTACGCCCAAAAAGCCACTGTATTAAACAATCTTCTTGTCAATACAGAAGAAACACCGCTTAGCAGCCATCCGGAATTCCTTCCAGAAGTAGAAGGAGATAAGAAAAAGAATATTGTCGGCATCTGGACTCCTCCATTATGTGCAGAATACCATACCGCTGGCACATCCGAAATGTTAAAAGAAACCATTTACACACAAAGTCTGGCTACAATTGAAGAAACCTCCTTCAAAAAGCTCGTAGTCTGTGATCCATTCGCATGGAAAGCACTCAAAGATTATAACTACCCAGAGGAGAAAATGGTGTACTTCGCAGACATTTTATATTAAGACGAATCTCAAAATGCTAGTTTGCCGTAGGCAGATAGACGCCCACTGAAAGGTTTGTACAAAACAGACGAACTTATAAAAAAGGAGAGTATAGAAAATGCTCAGTAGTCGCTGCAAGCAAAATGCCGATTGAGGCATTTTGCTTGCAGCG
>OLQK01001816.1_pt1 | contig 12871 bp, 9 predicted proteins | sample 1672501 | NCBI WGS metagenome assembly OLQK01 (sample SAMEA3136693, study PRJEB25190) | human gut metagenome | biome: human gut; feature: human-associated habitat; material: faeces | place: Austria | collected 2013 | reverse complement strand
GATATGATCCAGACTGACAAATATGGTTACTACCATGCAACCAATGAGGGTGGTTATATCAGCTGGTATGATTTCACAAAGGAAATCTTCCGTCAGGCTGTAGAACTTGGACATACCGAGTATGCAGAGGATAAAGTTACAGTTCTTCCGGTTACAACCGCTGAATATGGCGTTTCCAAGGCAGCCCGCCCATTTAACAGCCGCCTTGACAAAAAGAAACTGGTAGAAAACGGATTTACTCCTCTTCCCACCTGGCAGGATGCACTTGCCAGATATTTAAAAGAGCTTGAATTTTAAATGGGTTACAGGCAGTTTTCAAATGGTACGTCACTATTTGTGGGAAATTTTGCCCGGACGAAGGCGCTGTAGCAAGCTACGGCCCTTCATCCGGGCGAAATATACCGCAAAGTGATGCGTACAGATTGTAGGAATGATTTTCTGGCATACTCTGACAGTTTATATTTGCATTTTTCAATAATAAACTGTCAGGGGATATTTTTATTTTCTTTTATAGTTTCCAGGCTTTTTGCCCTGGCTGTTTTTCCGGTACGGACTGGCACTTTTCTTTTTCCGTTTGTTTTCCCCGTAATAGTCTTCCAGATATTCTTCAATAACGTCATCTTCGTCCACACCATATTTTTCCAGAATAATCTCCGTTTCCTCCGGAGTTTCTCCTGCCAGATCATCATCCGGATCCACTTCCGGTTCTTCATATTCAGGCAGTTTTCTTTTTCGTACCTCTACTGCATCTATATTCCTACTATAGGTTTCTTTAGCTCCATGTCTTCTGCTTCGCTCTTCTTTAACATCTAACTCTTCTTCGGACGCATAAGCTCTATCTCTTTTTCTTCTTACATTATCCTGGCTTACATCGCTGTCCTCAAACGCTTCTGCTTTTATACGTTTTTTTGTTTTCTCTTTCTCGTAGTCCCGTCTTTTGTCTCTCTTTGTCTCATACCCTTCTTCGTCATCTTCATCATCTTCATATTTAGGCTTATTGATTGCAAACTGAATCAGAAGACCCACAAGTGCAAAACCGGCAGAGAATATAATTCCAAAAGGAATTTCATCCATCCCTGCAAGCTTGGCTGTGGCAAAGCCAGACAGCACGCCTCCCAGCACGCTGGTGCCTATAATGATCACCTCACGTTCATAACGCATGGCAAGAAATCCCAGTCCTACACCTGCAAGCAGGCAGATAAAAAAGGCAAAGGATGTGGTAGGATGGATCACATAAACCGTAAGCGTCAGTCCGATTCCCGCACCCATAATAAAAATACCGGCCTTAAAAATAGCAAATGCAATAATGGCAAGCACTGCTCCTGCTGCCAGCATGGCGATCATATAATAGGTTTTGTTTGTAATTCCGGCTTCGTGAACTGCGAACAAGCCAATTCCGGCTCCCATAAGGAAACCAAAGATCATCATCCAGAACCGCAGCAAACGGTATCCCAGGATACAATTTACAATTCCAAATATCAGCACCACGCCAAAAATGATCATGGACAAAGTTCCTGAAATCTGCATATCCCTTACTCTCTGGGCAATATTTATCCCATTTCTTAAAATGTCTGTCATAAAAACCTCCTTTTCGTGTCAGGCTATCTATCAGAACATATAATAAATAGTTTTCATATTTTCCAGAATACCATAATGGTATTCCACCTGATTCATATTATACAAAGTCATGTAGTGTCTGGCAACCTCCTGAATCGCATTTCCCTGTATCCAGTCTGCTTTTGCCAATTCAAAAGCCTCCTGATCGGAAAACTTAAAGCGCACCACTGCTGCCCCGTTATTCAGCCGCATCTGACAATACGCCAGAATTTCCTGATAATCATATTCATCAAAACAGCCCTGGTTCAGCACATAAAAATTTTTCGCTGTGGCAGTACACTTCGGCACTTCAAATTTTTCAGATGGGGTATAAGTCATCTCATATTCTTCTGGAAACGGACACAGGTAATCGTACAGGATCGTTTTGTGTTCTGCAAGCTGAACGGCATCTCCTTCCAGAAACTCCGGCTGATCACCATTTGTGGCGTCAAAATAATAATACTCTCCTTCCAGAGTAATAATATTCCATGCATGGCCTTCTGTGCTTCCTGCGGTTTTGCCCTCCACATAAATACAGGGAACATTAAGATATTCCAGAAGATACTGGGCCGCACCTGCATATCCTGCACATACAGCCTGTTTTTTCCAGAAAATCCCCGCCATACTCTGGTCATCCTCAGATTCCTGATAACTGGCAGTATCAATCAGATAAGTATAAACTGTCCTGGCTTTTTCATAATCGTCTGCTCCCTCCGGTATCATAGCCTCCACTTCCCTGCACGCATCCTCTGCAGCCTGCTGGATTTCCTTTATTTCCTCATCTGTATAACTGTATCCAGGAGAAAACATGCAGTAATTTCCATTGGAAAATGTAGTTTTATAAACCTGTTTCCGGTTATGTATCCAGAACAGCTCCGGATGATCCATAAGAACAGCATGGTACACTTTATTTACAACCGCATCCTCATAAATGGTAAGATAAAATTCCTTTTCTCTTGCCCGGACTCCTTCTAGTATCTCACGATATCCCTTCTTTTCTTCCTCATTTAAAAGATTAAAATAATATTCCTGGCGCCCCTTATCTGAACTGGCAGTCTGTTTCTTCCGAAGCTCTCTTACCTCTTTTGGCTCTCCTGAAAAAATCTCCGGCAGATTGTCCCAGATTTCTTTTTCTGTTTTTTCCAGAAAATCCTGTGACTGGTACTTTTTCTGATAAATATAAATTCCGGATAAAACTGCCACAAGAAAAACCACAATGAAAATTATTTTCCAGGTTTTTCTTTTTTTCATCTGATATTCTCCAGCTGCCCGATCCGTTCCATAATATTTCTGGTGTTTTCCTTAAACAGTAATTCTTTATTATAGCGATAATATCTTTCGCAGGAGTATTGCTGCAGAAAATCCACAGCCAGCTGGCTTGTATTCAGCTCTGTAATAAACACAACCAGCTCCTGTCCGCCGGCAAAAGCACTTTCCATGAAATTAAATACATTCTCCAGCATTTGGGCAGTTTTGTCAAAATCCTGGTCGTAATCTCTTTTCTGATCATTAAACCAGCCACGAAGAAGAGAAAAAGCTCTCTCTCCGTCTGCTGCATTTTCTTTTTTCAGGTCCATGATATACCGCTCCAGAATATCCTGTACCTTCTGATGACTGTGCAGCTCTTCTCTGGAGAAAAGCCCGGCTCTTTTTCCTGATTCAAACTCCATCCTGTACTGATTTTTTACATCTTCCAGATATACAAGCGGCTGGTCCTTCCAGCTTTCCATGAGAGGCTCTTTGCTCTCTTTTAATATTTCAAATAAAGATGCAAGTATTTCTTCCTGATCATGAACATTTCCAAATGCTTTGTTCAGTCTGGACAGAAGAAGCCCTGTAACACTGAGTTTTTCATCAAAGGATGCATGGGCTGCTTTTTTCAAAAGAATGTCATCAATACGGCCTTCCAGAACCTCTTCAATCTGATAATCTGTCCTGTATTTATAAAAAAGCTCCAGATAATTGGCAAAATCTCTGGCAACCTGCGGATGCTGGATATACTGGCAGACCACTTCCTTATCCACTGTCTTGTCCAGTTTTTCGTAAACCCGGATCAGCCTTGATAAATCTTCCCAGCCTCTTGGTGTTGCAAAGTTCCTGCCATCTACCGTACTTTCCATTTTATAAAAATTCCCGGGTCTTGTATTCAGATAGGATATCACAGCCGGATGAACACCTGCCATATAAGCATATTCTTTCCATGCATCAAAATCAGGCTCCACCAAGATTTTTTTCACTCTGTCCATAGTAACCACATCAAACTCGCGCACGGACTTATTGTATTCCGGAGGATTTCCTGCTGCTACAATCAGCCAGCCTTCCGGAATCCTGTGGCTTCCAAAGGTCTTGCACTGAAGGAACTGCAGCATGGCAGGTGCCAGTGTTTCTGAAACACAGTTGATTTCATCAATAAAAAGGATTCCTTCCCGAAGACCGGCTTCCTGAATTTTTTCATACACAGAGGCTACGATCTCACTCATGGTATACTCTGTAACTGCCATTTCTTTTCCATCGAATTCTTTTTTTGAAATAAAGGGCAGTCCGATAGCACTTTGTCTGGTATGATGGGTGATGGTATAGGACACCAGTCCGATCTTACATTCTCTTGCTATCTGCTCCATAATCTGGGTTTTTCCAATACCCGGTGCTCCTATAAGAAGAACCGGACGCTGTGCCATCACAGGGATCTCATACTCTCCATATTCATTTTTCAGAAGATAGGCTTCTATTGTATTTCGTATTTCTTCTTTTGCCCTTTTAATATTCATAATCAAATCTCCTTACAAAGATGTTAAGTCTTCATCATCCAGTATCAGCTTGATGGCCCAGGGCGGCACATCTATATCCTGGTAATCTTCTTTCATAAACACAAATGCAGTTTCATAGGAGGGCATTTTGGCCGGATAAATTCCATATCCGTCTGTAAAATAGATCAGTCCCCGCAGCTTTGTAAACTGCTTTGCTCCTATAAGCTGTTCCACATAGGCAAAAGCCGGGCGAAAATCAGTTCCGCCACCGCCTTTTACTGTAAAATCTGACATATATTCTTTTAACTGCATGGCATTTTCGATCACCACATCTGACTGGACCTTCTCATCACACTGGATAATATGCACATGGATCCTTCTAAAAAAGCTTTCAGATTCGCTAAGTACACTGTAGGTTTCTTCCAGAAACTTCTGTACCAGCTCACTTTTACAGGACATGGAGGTATCAATTACCACCACAAAGTCCTCAACTTTACGCTCTTCCTTTGTCTCTAATGGTTCGATCAGCGGCATATTGCCATACAGATTCATTCCATAATTGTAAAATATATAATCGAAAGTGTCCATATCCACTTTCATTTCTTCCTTCAGAACAGAAAATTTCCGCAAAAACTCTTTATAATCATACCGGTTTCGGTTCTGTGCCCGAAGCTGGTCCGTAAGGATTTCTCCCCCCTGTCCTGCTTCTTTTGAAAAAGTTTCTATCTCTGTCTGCATCCTTTCCCGGATATCATCCCAGTTCTTTTTCCGCTGGGTCATCTGGGGGCTTTTGGGAATTTCTTCGTACCATTTCCTGTGATCATCCTGGCAAAATTCCCTTTTCAGTTCCTGCATTTTGACCTCTGGCAGATGAAGTTCCTGAAGCTTTCGGTATACTCTTTGGGCTGTCATTATTTTTTTCTCTTCCAGGATCAAAGAAAGCGCCTGTCTTTTTAACATGGACACCGGTTTGTGGACACATTTCAGATACAGGCTGTCGATAATATTCTCAACTGTAATATCGCACGCCAGATTCCAGTATTCCTGATCTACAGTTGTTTTTCCTTCCTGGTCACGTTCTAGAAAAACATGGAGAAAAATGCAGTGAAACAGGCTGTGCAGATACAATCTGTTTACTTTTTCAGGGCCTTTTCGGAATAATTCCATAAGCTTCTCCGGCTGATAGTAAAAAAAGGTTCCATCTGTTCCGGCAGGGTGTACTCCCATATCGCCCTGAAAATGCAGACTTGCCAGAGCACAGTCCAAAAAACGCATATTCAGATACAGCTGATTCCTTGTACTTTTTAAAATATCTTCACAGATTTCCTCTGCCATAAGTGCCCGCCTCTGGGCATCATGAACCGGATTTAATCCGGTATTTTCCCTCTCACTCATAGCTCAAAGCTTCTCCTTTTTGACGGAAAATGCACTCTCTGGTATTCCATAAGCATACTTAGGATTTCGGGCTCCTGTACCTTCTTTGAACAGTCCAGGATTCTCAAAAACAGATCTCTTTGTTCTGATCCCAGTGGATACGTATGCAGCAGCCAGTCCAGATCGTTCTCTCTTTTCTGGCAGATAAGGGCTGTGGCAATCTCTTCCATATGTTTCAGAACATATTGTTCATATCTGTCTCTGGCCTCTTTTGTCAGCTCTACCGGCCACATAAGGCGGCTTAAAACCATTTCCCGGACAAAATCCTGGGACTCCTGTGCATGTGCCATTTCAAAACGTTTATCATACTCCAGAAAATGAAATACCTTTCCCAGAAAGCAATTGCGATAATAAAGCCCGCTTCCATGAACTTCCGTCATCAAAATACGGGCAGGCGTATTCTCAACGCCTTCTTCATAATACTCCGGGAACCACAAAACTGCCTGGATTTCCCCATAAAGGTGAACCCGCAGCTCTTCTCCTATTTCCGAAAGGATTTCCTTTAATCCTGATTCCCGGCTGTTCATCTGTACTTCCAGTCTTTGTATTTTATGGCATCCTGTAAAAGCACCACTTCCAAGATCCACAAAATCACTGGAAAACCACAGTTCTTCCAGGAAACGACAATTATAAAATCCATATCTGCCAATTTTTCTCACCCCGGAGGGAATCCGGATGCACTGACAGCTTTTTCCTGAAAACAGGTAATCTCCTAATTCTGTTACCGGGACACCTTTTATCTGTGCAGGGATTTCCACAATTTCATTATCTGTGTTCATTTCTGTAACTATGGCATGATTTTCCCGGATTTCATAAGAAAAATTGCCATCCGTATATTTTTCCATTTTCCTGCTCCTTATAAGCTGCAAAAAATACTTGATATTTTTCCTCATTAAGTTTAAACTCATAAAAAACACTTCGCGGAGGAACTTTTATGAGCATCAAAATTCCTATCGAAACTTCAGCCCGTCATATTCATATGTCCCAGGAGGATTTTCATTTTCTCTTTGGTGAAGATGCACAGCTTCACTACATAAAAGAATTAAGCCAGCCAGGTCAATATCTCTGTCAGGAGCGTGTCACTGTCAGAGGTCCCAAAGGGGAATATACAAATATGGCAATTCTTGGTCCTTTCCGTAAAGAAACCCAGGTAGAGCTTTCTCTTACAGATACCCGAAAAATCGGACTTCCCGGAATTATCCGACAGTCCGGTGACACTGCCGGCTCTCCAGGCTGTACCCTGATCGGACCTAAAGGTGAGCTTACCCTCTCCCGTGGAGTTATTGTAGCCAAGCGGCATATCCATATGACCCCTGCTGATGCAGTTACCCTTAAAGTTAAGGATAATGACGAGGTTTTTGTCCTTACCAAAAGCTATGGACGGGCACTGATCTATGCAGATGTTGTGGTCCGCGTAGACTGGAATTACCGTCTTGCCATGCATGTGGACACAGATGAAGCCAACGCCTTTTCCTGTGACGCTGATCCTTATGGTGTCATTGTAAAATTCTTCGATGACAATTATAATACAGACAAATGGATCGAAGATGTACTTTCCGGTTTTAACCGCTGATACATATATTCCATATACTTAAAAGTGCTTCCTGCCCGGATCCCGGGTGTGGAAGCACTTTTTTCATCATTGAATTCCAATTGAAGTGACAAGAAGCTCCTGAAGAGAGTTATTTACCATAATTCCTGTAAAGCCTGTTTCATCGCTGTCTGCTTCCTCAAAAGAGGCATCTGACTGCACTGCATCTCCATAGGTTACCTGACTGAATACACTGATATTCTGTCCTGCTTCCAACAGCTCCTGGAGACTGTTTGCAACATAAAGGCTTCCTGGTGATACCTGACCATTTCCGGTAGGATCCTCTGTAAATGTATCAAGGTCTCCTGTATTCACAAGATTTGCCTTGATCAGTGCCTGAAGTCCATTGGATACATCAATACCTGAAATTCCGGTTCCAGCAATTGCCTTGCCACTCTGGCGCATTTCTTCCATCTGCTGTGCGTTCGGATAGAAGGATGGCTGACGGATATAACGGAAACTTGCGCTGTACGCTTCTCCTACTGTTACGCCATTTTTGCTGGAGGAACAATGTACTACGATCCAGTCCCCTGCGTCTGTCTTTCCGCAGATAATACCTACGTGGTTGGCACTGCCTGCCTCCGGTCCTCTCTGGAACACCAGATCTCCCGGCTGGGCATCAGCTTCACTGACTACATTGGCCCTTCCCCACTGATCTGAGGTTCCGCTTCCTACAGCAGCGATCATTGCCTGGTCTTTATAACCATTGATCACAGCCCAGGTAACAAAACCACTGCAGTCAAGACCATATGCCCTGAAAGAACCACTGCTCTGGCTTCCTTCTGCTGTAACCTGTGTCAGTGCGCCCCAGCTTGGATCCATACCGATTGTGGTAGATTTGCCGCCCCAGAAGTATCCAATCTTACCCACCAGGGAATAGGCAGCTGCAATTACATTAACACGTTCTTCTGAAACATCGTCTCCCACACTTTGTCTTACAAAGCCCTTAGCCGCAGTTACAGTGGCGCACAAAAGCTTACAGTCTGTTTCCAGATATTTCTTAAGAACCCCTCTTTCAGACTTGGGAATCTTATTTTCTTTAATGTAATAATTAACATGACGGTTCGCATAAGATATCCTTCCGGTATCATCTTTGACTACCGGATTCATTCTGGCAAATATAGCTGCCAGATCATCCTTACTGGAGGCGTCCAGTTTATATGAGGTTTCTCCCTGCAGGCTTCTCTCATATATATATATTGCAAGGATATCCTGCCAGTTCCTTACAAGCAGGGCATCAGCGGAGGTGGTCACGCCCCCTTCTGAATCTGACACATCTGTGAGGTGATTCTGCTCTTTGTATTCTTTTTCAATCTGATCCATTATATCAGCAAAATCATCGGAAAATGAAAGCTGATAATTCTGCTGCAGGCTGTTCAGATAAAATTCCTTTCCTGCATGAAGATTAGAAGCATACACAGGTGCTGCTGTCAGCGCTGCCGGAGTTACCACAATTTCCGGAGTCGGTGTCGGAGTCAGCTCTGGCTGGTCATCGTCTGTTTTTTTATCATCCTTCTTATCATCATCTGCTTTCCCTGGCATCTGGCTGATAGTATCTTCCATCTCAACCAGCAGCTTATAATTGGTTACTGCAGCCTGTTCCTGTGGAGAAAGTTTATTATATATCTTACGTAAAGACTTCACTGTCTGTGTTTTCTTGTCATCATATGCCAGCTGAAAAGCTTTATTAATGTCCCGGACCAGCGCACTTACTTTCTTCTGGCTCTCCTCTGAAAGACCTGGAGCCGGTGTGGCTGTGGGGTCCTCTGCAGGTTCTGGCGTCACACTTGGTGTTATGTCTGGTGTCTCTGGATTCTCTGGCTCACTAGGCTCTGGTGTCACGCTGGGTTCCTGTGGATTCTCCGGTTCGTCCGTAGGCTCTGGTGTCACACTTGGTGTTACATCTGGTGTCTCCGGATTCTCTGGTTCACCGGTAGGCTCTGGTGTCACGCTGGGTGTCTCCGGGTTCTCTGGCTCATCTGCAGGCTCTGGTGTCACACTTGGTGTCTCTGAATCCTTTCCTGGAACCGGACTTACTGCCGGATCAGACGGATTCTCTGCTTCTGTTCCTGATGCATTTCCTGATTCTCCCGATTCTTCTGCCTGATCAGAAGAATTCTCTTCTGTATTTCCCGGGTCAGCTTCTGCCAGTGTGGCTGCCGGGGGCTCTTCTGCCTGTGCTTCTGAAATCTCTGTCTGTGTATCACTTGCTGATCCTGACAACGTTGTTTCTTCTGTTGCAAAAGCCGGGGCAGTGCTTCCAAGCGAAACTGCCATAGCCATTGTAATGCACAAACATTTTGTCAGATATTTATTTTTCATATTTAAAAGATGCTCCCTTCTGTATATGAACATCCCTTTACTCCCCTATATAAAGGTATGCATTATTACCTAAAAGACAGTCCGTGTCAAATATTAACATGCATTATTGTAGCATAATCACAATTCTAAATCAACCATCCTCAAAATATCAGTATATTTTTTTACCAAAAACCGGGAGCCAGACCTTTCATTTGCATATGCTCTGAAAAGTACCGGTTCCCGGTTTCCTTAAAGATGCGCGTTTTAGAGCGTGTCTGAAAAAGACTTTAGGGCGTGTTTGAAACAGGCTCTAACATGCTGCTAAAATATAAAGATCTTCTCTTCCAAGTCTTTTTGCAGCAAGCTGCAGAATTCCATGAATTACCTGTGAGCAGACAGAAAGAATGTACTGAATATCTTCTACAATATTTCGCTCTTTGGAAAGATATTTGGCATGTGCTCTCTGAATATATCCTACAAGTTCCTGAAAATTCCCAAAATGAACAGGAATGATGGTCATATTGTTCACTGCACCGCTCTCTATGTAGCGCTTTAAATAATTCTTAAGATGTTTCTCATACTTGTTATGCTCATACAGATTTCCGGTAAAATTCCTGTTATGCGGAAAAGTAAAATAATCTGCCATATAATGCATAACTTCGCCAAATCTGCGCCAGTATACCCGTTCCTTGCTTTCCCATGGACTTGTCTCCACAAGTGCTTTCATCTTCTCCTGGATTTCTTCAAAGGTTCCGAAATATTCATGCTTCTTCGTCAGAAAAGACGGCTTGATATCCGGAAGGATACTTCCCAGACAAAAAGCTTTCCTGTGGGACTGAAGACTCTTTTCAACAGGCATCTGGTCAGCCAGATATCTGGCAACCAGTATATGAGATTTTTTACGCAATCGCTTCCTCTACTTTCCTGTTTTCATCCTTTGTGATGGACGAAATACAATATACTGTTAAAAGCTTTGTATATGCTTTTTTCACCTATAGCCATCACTAACTAATATAACAGAAAGTTATGTAAATTTCAAAATAAACTTTGCCTAATTTTTTATAAAATATTTGTATATATTTTATACAATTTTTTTGTGATTGTGATAAAAAATCCTTCCAGCAGGATTCTCCGTAACCAGCTCTTGTTTTTTGATGTCATATATTGTATGATAAGAAAGACAGTTTTTTGTCCTGATTTCCAAGTTTACTACACAAAGGAGGAATTATATGCCAGGCCATAGATCGCACACGAACACGGGGCTGGCGGCTGTTGCAGTTCTCATGTGTCTGTGCTGTGGAGTTTCTTTTACACAGTCTTCTGCAACACCCTCGCCAATTGAGGATTCCCAGGCTCCGAATATGTTTGTGGCAGGAAATACAGATGATTCTTCGATTCATTCTGATGGTTCAGCATCCGAAGATACAAGTAATACCATAACCACTGCCCCAGATGAAAATGACGGACAGGATTCAACTGATATCGCTTCTTCTGATACCGCTTCAGACACACAAAGCAGTGCTGCATCTACTGAGGTTTCACCGGAAGCTTCACAGGGTGCATGGACTCCTGTAGGCAGCAGCTGGTATTTTATGGTAAATGGAGAAGGCTACAAGGGATGGCTTACAGATACCGATGGGCATCGCTATTATTTCGATGAAAACGGAGTAATGCAGACCGGATGGCTGGATCTGGACGGTCAGCGATATTATCTTAACGCTGATGGTGTGGCACAGACCGGTGATGTAACCATAGATGGACAGCTTTATCATTTTGATGCTGCCGGCGTTTTGCAGGGAGAAGGATCTACCGAGGATACTTCCGATGAACCTCTAATATTTTACATGAATACAGCTTCTGCAGACAATAACGCTGCAGAAGCTGCTGTTACTTTAGAGCCGACTGCAGATTCACAGACAGCCGAAACCAAAAATTCACCTGATATTACAGAAGCAGCCGTCACACCAGACCCGACAAAGACACCAAAGCCCAAAGGAATAATCGCTCTTACTTTTGATGATGGGCCAAGTGACTTTACTGACCGTCTGCTGGATTGTCTGGAAGCTAATAATGCGAAAGCAACTTTTTTCCTTGTTGGGCAGGAAATAGAATATTTTCCTGAACCTCTGTCCCGTATGGAGGCTCTTGGATGTGAAATCGGCAATCATTCCTACGATCATACAGATCTTGCCACGCTTTCTGCTGAAGACGTAAGCAGCCAGATTTCTTCCACTGATCAGGAAATCCAGGATCTTGTAGGCCATAAGGCTACACTTGTCCGTCCGCCTTACGGTTCGTTTAATGACACAGTTGCACAAATTGCCGAAAGGCCGCTGATTCTCTGGTCTGTAGATACTTTGGACTGGGAAACCCAGAATGCCGATTCCATAGTACAGAATGTAATGGCAGATGCACAGGATGGGGCTGTGATCTTAATGCATGATATATTCAAGGAATCCGTAGATGCAGCAGAGCTTTTTATTCCACAGCTTATCCAGGAAGGATACCAGCTTGTCACCATAAGTGAACTTGCCGCTGCAAAAGGAATCACACTGGAAAACGGAACTTCTTATGGATCATTCTGATATAAAAATCTACGGAGCCCTCATCCGGACAAAATTTTCCACAATTGTGACGCACATCTTGCAGAAAGCCTTTTGGGGGCACGCTCTAGCAAAAAAAGAACTGCTCATAAAGAACAGTTCTTTTTATTGTCTGCATTATTCTGTTTTCTCTTCAAGAAGACTTCCAAAAACATATGCTTCAGAACCTTCATATTCAATCTGGATCCAGTCACCGCTTTCGCCCTTCTTCACAACCTCAGTACCCGCAGGTAAACCTCCAAGTATCTCGGCATCACTGCTGGCTGCCGCACGGACATTGCAGTCCTCTGTAACTACCAGAATCGTCCCGTCTGCTGTTTCTGCGGATCCGGTGGCATCATCACCAAGTCCCTCGAGAAATGCTGCAAGTGCAGGGTCTGCTGCCTGTGCATCTTCGTACAGCTTCTTTATCTTGGCTTTCAGCTCCTTAACATCATCATCCTGGCGCAGACTGACTTCATATCTCGTTATCTCATCACTGTCGCTGTGAACAGCACCGTCAATCTTCCAGTTTCCCTCTGTGTCCTTCACCACATAGAACTCTGCAAGCGCAGGTACCTTTGTATCAATCCCCTGACAGATGTAGTAAAAACAGGAAT
>OLQK01001813.1_pt1 | contig 12896 bp, 10 predicted proteins | sample 1672501 | NCBI WGS metagenome assembly OLQK01 (sample SAMEA3136693, study PRJEB25190) | human gut metagenome | biome: human gut; feature: human-associated habitat; material: faeces | place: Austria | collected 2013 | reverse complement strand
TATATCAGATATATGATTTTACGACCACTTTTTCAGTGGCGTCCCTATAGAGGTGAGGGAATTCTTGCTACGGTTGTTAAATTTCCTGTATTTTCATTATCACTTACTGCATCATCCGCTATCTCCACATCCTCTGTATCCATCGTACTGTCACCATCTGTCAGCTCAGTCTGTCCGTCAGAAAATACAGTGATATCCGTCTCAGAAGCCCAGGCATAAGATGGCATCGTTGCAGTCATTGCAGCACAAAGCAAATATGCTGTTATGGTTTTATAACTTTTCATTTTCTTCCTCCCTTGTATAATTATGTAATTGTAATACTAATACCCCAAAAATCAATAAATATCTGAAATCAAAACCGGATTTGCTTTCTTTAATGAAGTTTTCCATCAGTCCTCGTTTGCAGTAAAGGATGAATTTTATTTAACGGTTACCTTAACTGTGTTGGAGTATGTGCCTGTTGTGGAGTGGTTACCATTTTCGTCACAGATACTACTGCGCATACGGAAGTAGTAGGTGTTGTTTTTCTTTAACACTTTCGTAGTATAGCTTCCTTTGGTATCGGAAAGCCGGGTTAATCGCTGATATTTTTTATCTTTGGCATTTCGGTAATAGATAACATATTCACATTTTCCATTCTGATAAGCTGCAGGTATTGGTTTCCAGGTGAGTTTTACTTTATGGCCTGATACAGCCTGTGCTTTCAGGGAAGGAGTTTTGGGAGCGGTAAAAGCTATAATCTGGCTTTTGTCATAAGAGGAATAATAATTCTTACCATTTACTTTATTATAGGCTCGAACAACTATTTTATAACTCTGACCTGCTTCCAGTCCTTTAATAGTTACGGAAGCAGAAGTATTTTTAACGGATATACGCTTAACATTTTTGCCTGTATTGCTGTCCTGAACATAAACAATGTATCCGTCAGGAGACAACTTAACCGGAGTCCAACTGCAAGTAAGAGAATGATCTGCCCTGCCCGTTACCTTTACACCTGTTACTGCAGCAGGATAGAAAACATTTACCTTCTGTATCTTGGACGGAAGACTGTAAGCCTTTGTTTTTCCATCCTTGGCATAGCCACGTACGCTTAAATAATAAGTGCCTTTCTTTACGTTTTTAAAGCTAACCTTTGTAGTGTTTTGGTCCTTAAGGACGTATTTTTTTTCGCTGGGAACAGTTTGGTAAACCTTCGGGGAGAGTCCGTATACCTCGGAATATGCCAAAGATTTCTTAGGATTTATTCCAAGTACATAATTATATGCGTCCACACATTCATCTCTGTTTTTCAGCGTTACTGTTACAGTTGAACCATTTACTGTAATTCCTTCAACTTCCGGCGGTTTAGGTGTGTTTACTTTGACAGTTACTTTCTTAGGAGGACTCCACAGGGTATATTTTCCATTTTTTTTCTTTCCGCATACCCTGACATAATATTCCCTGTCTCCTTGTACATATGGAAATGTTACAGTTTTGCTTTTATCTTCGAGTCTGCGTGTAATTGTTTCCTCTGTTAATACCAGATCTTTCTTAAGCCACATATCCGGTTCATCCGCTTCATATTCCACAGCATAATACAATCCATATTTATATTCCACAACTTCTGAATTTTCTCCAGCAACAGATGCACAGATTGTATTTCCAGATACAGACGGTTCATTTAAAAAAACTATGGACGGCATTTTCACTGATTTTCCATTACTCTGGAACTTAATCCCCATTGAGTTGGCATAAGCTTCTGCATATGAGCCTGACTCTCCGATAATAGTTATGCTGTCTTCAATTCCCCAAAATGCTGTTGCTGATATTTCCTGTACATTTGAAGGAATATAAAGTTCTTTTAGACTATAACAGTTTTTAAATGCACCGTCTCCAATTGACTCAACACTTGTTCCTATTTCTACTGTTTTTAAGTTTGGACAATTACTGAATTCACTACACCCTATTCTAAGATATCCATTTCCTGTATGTACATATTCTAGATATTCACAGTCGTCTGCAATATATTTTCCAGCAATATCAGTAATATAATCCGGTATTATAATCTCACGGATCATGGAACTGCGAAATATACAATTTTCGGAATCCCCTATATATTTAAGTGTATCAGGAAATTCTATTGTCTCAACTTTTTCATCTATTCCATCAAGTCCTATTACAGGTGAACCATATATGCCCTTTTCTATAGAAACGTTCCCTTCCAAAGCCCAGGCAACATAATGACTGCTACTAGCGTCCCAATACGAAACATTATCAATCTCTACCTTTTGAGGACGTTCTTTTCCAATCAATGTAATATTGTTTTTGGCTTGAAGCGCTTTATAAATGTAGGTTCCTTCATAACATTCCACAGTAAGACCATCACAGCCGTCAAAGATATTCTTGCCCACCTCGAAGAATGCCGATTCAACAGATACTTTTTTCAACTTTGTGCAATTTTCAAATGCCTTATCTGCAATCGAGTATACAAATAATTCGTTTACACCGTCACTAACATTTTCTTTCAGAATAAGATTCTCCGGCACATCATCTGTATAACCTACAATCCTACAAGTGTCCCTTCCGGTATCTTTACAATATATCACGCCTTCGGACACAAACTGATCAGAAGACAGTTCTGTTTCTGCAAAAACAGCGGTTTCTGAGGACACATCCGGCATCTCAGAAACAATTTCTGTTCCGTCATCAAAAGCATCCCCTGTTAATTCACCTGCCGGAAACACTTCCATCTGTTCAGCAATTCCGCCGTCTGAAAACTTGTCATTTTCAGATGCATAAACAGGTACTGAAATCACCATTGCAGCAGCAACAGCCGCCACCATAATTTCTTTTAACTTTTTCATTTTTTCAGCTTCTTTTAATTCATCTTCTATATTTTCAAACACTGCTCTGTTCATTTTTTTCCTTTCATATAATAATATCGACTTCAAAAAATGTTTCATCATATTTAAATTCAATACTTCCATTGTATTTATTCACTATAGATTTTACACTTTCCACTCCCCATCCATGAACATTCGAGTCATCTTTATCAGTTATAAATCTATCTTTTTTTACGTACGGAACTTTACAACTTGTGTTCCATATTTTCAGTAACAATACATCATTTATATTCTTCAATTCAAATACTATTTTTCTTTTCAACTCACATTTTGAAACTGCTTCTATAGCATTTTCTAATAAATTTTCCATTATTATCACTAAATCCATCGGTTCAATATATATATCATCTATACTGAACTCAACCTGAAATTCGATTTGGTATGCATCCATTTTTCTCTTTTCTATTGTAATAACATTATCAATAAACTCTATACCGGTCCAATAATATCTTTCTCCAAAACATTTTTGATAATTCGCAAGGGTATTTTGTATCTCTTCTGATTGCCTGTCCTTGAGCATTTCTTCAACATAATTAAAGAAATATTTTTGATCATGTATAATACATTTATATTTATGTATGCTATCACTTAATTCATCGTATTGTTTTATAATGGAGTCATTTTTAACTTCCAATATTTTCTTCTGCGATACGATGCTATAAAAAAAGAAATGAACGCATAAACCTAACAAAATCAAGAAAATCATTATAATCAAGCTCATTCCCAGTAATAAATCTTTGATTTGAAGTTCGCCATAATTAATTTCCATAAATAGCCATAACAATATACTCTCACATACAAAAATTAGCATGACATATTTCAGATATTTTTTTAACAATTCTTGCATCCACACAGCAATATATATTAATTTGTACAATATCAACATGACGCAACATATCCCTAAAATGAATAATATGTCAACATATTGATGTGTAACATAACGATAATTTTTAATATAGTCCAATATGTTTTTATGTTCACAATAAGCCATGACAATAATATAAAACATTTTAAGAATTCCCAAATTAAGCAGCCATAATACTTCCCATAAATATGCCTGTATAACTTTACATTCAAAAAAAGCATATATAAAAAACACAATGTATATATTTCCTGTTATTATCTCATAGAATGACAAATAAGATGTCCAATATTGCCATGTAACAAGAATCGTCATATAAACAAACAGAAATAATATTTTTGCATAATAATATACATAGTAATCCTTTTTACTCTTATAAATAATATAATCAATAAGTACTCCCAATATATATATAAGAAGTAAAATTTGTTTTTGCATAGCACTAATCTTATGATAAGAATTAGTTAACATATATGTAGTAAATATCAGCAATGTATACAAAATCCAGATAGCTTTTCTTTTCTCTCTCCCTTTTTTTCTCATTGGAAACATTTTTCCAAATATCCAGACTCCCATTCCTGTCTCAAGCATAACTGCAATAAAGTACAGCAGTACCATCAACATTTATCTATACCCCCCAGTAATTTAATATTGCCTTTCTTACATATTTAAATCTTTCTCTGCCAACTGCAATAATTTCTCCATTCCGTATATATAGGTCACGGTTTTTCATCTTCATCACATGCTTAATATTTGCCAGGTATCCTCTGTCCACAATAATAAAATCTTTCGAATTCAGTTCCTTTTCAATTGTCGACAGGCTTTCCCTGATAGAGGTTTCGCCATTTCTATGTACAAACACAACATTTTTTCCTTCTTTTTTCACATAGAAAATGTCAGAATACGCAATCTTCTCAATTTCACTCCGTTTTTTAATAATATAGTATTTTTCTTCTCTCGCCATAAGTGCCGGAAGCAGAGCATCATAGGTAAGGTATAACCTGTCCTTGAGCTGATCTTTTGGAATATAGCGATAGGTATTTACCTCATAGGCTTCCACAGCATAATTCAGATGATTGGTAATATATATAATAATAGGCTCCGGATACAGCTTCCGGATTTCTCTTGCAACCTCGATTCCATTCTTTCCCGGCATTTCTGCATCCAGAATATACAGGTCAAATTTCTCTTCTTTCAGTCCCAGCAGAAACCACTCTGAACTCTGATACAAGGTTATCTCACACTCTACCTTTTTACTGTGAAAATACTGCCTTGTAATCTGCTCTTCCTTCTCCAGAGCTTCTTCTTCATCATCCAGTATTGCAATTTTTATCATTCCTTTATTTCCTCCATAAACGTATAAAATCTGTATCTCTTTACATCATGGAGCTAACTCTCTCCATGCCAAAATTCCTCTTGGCCAGAAATCAGAAACTGTTTTGTCCGTTTCCCGTAGTATATCACGCACCGTCTGATTTTGTCCATCTATTGCAAATCCCAGATTGGTATATGCTCTAGTGAAAATATTCCCTATTATAATTTGTGTCAGTAATTGATTGTATCTCTTACAGTACTTTTCTAAATAATTGTTTCCTCGAAATGCTCTTTTTTGTCCTCGAATCGTCAAAAAAATTATTTTTTCTCTACCGTTTTCCGTTGGAGGACAGTTCCCTACCGTTAGAACCAATTTTACATTCTCCAAACCTAATTATTATATACTTGTAACACAATGTTAATATATTTTTCAATCATTATTGAATATATTTTATCATTGTGTTATTATAATATTATCCATTTGATGTCCGGTAAAAGGCTTTTCCCAATAACATCATCATTATGAATTAGAGGAGGATATTTTCATGAAGAGAAAGTTATTTCTAATGACTGTGACAGCTGCGGCTCTTGTTTGTTCGGCTTCTGTCGGTACTTATGCTTCTGATGAGTTCGCTGCCCCGTCTGTTGCTTCTGCTGAGGATTTTTCTGCTCCGGCAGATGCTGATACTGTAGAATTTGATGCCCCTGAGATTGCAGATTCTGATTTTGCCCAGGATTCTGCTGCTGCAGATGCTGTGACTCCCGCTGCCCAGGATGTGCCTATTGATGCCACCCATTTCCCAAATGAGCAGTTTCGCACCTATCTCTCCCAGCCAGAGAGAGATCTGAATAAGGATGGAATTCTCCAGGCATCTGAGATCAAGGCGATTAAGACTGTCAAATCCGATCTGAAGGGGATTGATATGGAGGGGTTCCAGTATCTTACCTCTGTGGAGGATCTCACACTCTCCCTTGTTTATGATAAATCCAATCCCTCCAGAGCCCTGGATTTCTCATCCTTACCGGAGCTGAAGAGCCTTACGGTTTCTGTTGACAACGGATATGATTACTCTTCCGGTCTGAGCCTGGATCTGTCTGCCAACAATAAGCTGGACACACTGTCTGTTTCCTGTCTGACAGGTGCTATTAAGCTTCCGTCAGACTGCAACATCACAAAATACTCCATGTTATGTGATTATGACTATGATTATACTGCCAGACCTGAGCACACAGCTCTGATCAATGTCTTATATGGCATGCCCAAACTGAATACTCTCAGCATTACATATTTCAAGGATCTGGAGGGCATTGATTTCTCCCGTCTGCCAGAGCTTCAGCAGCTCAATATCCAGGGCTATGCCAGTGATGACGGGGAGACAGACTCCACAACCATCAGTTCCCTGGATCTTTCCAAATGTGCACAGCTTAAGATCCTGGATATCCGGAATGCATATTTCACAAAGAACCTTGGAAGCTCCCTGAATATAAATGGCTGCACTTCCCTTGACACACTCTATATCAAGGATTCCAAAAATCTGGGGACTGATGCTGCCAATCCGTTTATCAGCCTTGGCAATACTTCCCCAAGCCATGTAGACATGGATCCTTCTTATGTCAATGTGGAGATACAGCACGGCGGATATCTGGACCTGGAAAAAGCCGGCTGGGATCCGGCGCTTATTACAAATGTAGAAAAGGGTGTACTGGTTGGTTCCCGTCTCTACATTGATCCTTCAGAGGGACACTCCGGGGAGGCTGTTGTTTCCTATTATATGAATGATCAGAAAACTGTTATCGGCCAGGTTCATGTAAGTGCTGACAATCTCTACAGTCCTCAGGCTGTAACAGGACTTACGGTTACCAAGCGCACTACCGGCTCATTGACCTGCAAGTGGAACCAGGCCACAGATACCTATGACGGATATGCCCTGTATGTCCAGGACAGCAACAATAACAACAAGACTATCCAGAAGATCATGGTAAAGAAGGGTACTACCTCTGTAAAGGTAACCGGTTTGAAAGCCGGCCGCCGTTATCACCTGATCATCCGTTCCTATCGCAAGACAGAGGATGGAAATTATTATTCTCCATATTATAACTCCAGCCTGAGTACTGCTGACAGCTATGCCACACCAAAGACCCCCGTACTGAAGGCTACTGCTTTATCCAAAAGCAGAATCCAGTTAAAATGGACCGGTTATCCTACCAACTACAAAAATGGATATTCCAGATATGTGATCGAGTACAAAACCAGTGCCAAGGGTGCCTATAAACGCCTGAAAGTATCCGGAGATCCCAATGGAAGCTATACCCTGAAATCCCTGAAAAAGAGTAAAACCTACTACTTCCGTATCCGCAGTTATGTAAAGGATACCAACAGCTATGTCAAAGCTTACAGTTCTTATTCAAAGGTATTGAAAATTAAAGCAAAATAATATAAAATAGCCATACTGGCAATCAGAAACTGTCCGTTTGCGGGCAGTTTCTTACTATCTGCAGCCCACAGACCTTATGAGATCAGTTTCCCTTAACCCTGGATCCTGACTCCTTCAACCAATTCAGATAAAGTGTGATAACATTGCAGAATAATACAAATATCCGAGAAAATAACAATCATAAACAACTTCATGAAGCTCCTGTTTCACAGAAACCAACTAACAGAGGCGGGACGCTTTGCAGGCAGCTTCTGTCTGTCTTTCATCTTCTTCTCTTCCTTGCTATTTCCGGCCTGATCGTCTATACAGAAGGCGGACCCAGTACCTTTCTCTCCCTGGGAAAAAGGAAGCTGGTTATGGCAGCTTTGGCAGGTGTAATCTTTTTCATTCTGCTGACAGCCGGAGACCGTCTCAGTACCTTTTTGCACAAGACTGGTATCTGCAGATGGCTGGAACTGCTGTTGCTGTTGGGTACTCCCCTGGCCATGTTTGCAGTGGTGCAGATCATTGTGCAGCTTACAGAGCGAAGATCCACTGCCTCCATCTCCTATCTTCGCATTATCAAATACGCAGTCTTTGATATGCCTGTGGGAGATTTTCTGAGAAACCTGGTCATCTATTATTTCATCCTGGTACTTCTGATCCTGCTGATCAGGAAAATAAACATTGCCTGTATGGTCTACTGCCTCCTTATGGTTCTTCTGGTGCTGGTGAATTATTATGTAACAGAGTTCCGGGGACAGGCCTTTCTTCTGCTGGATGCCATGGGAATGAGCACTGCCGCTGATGTAGCAGGAAATTACAGACTGGATATTCCCATCTATCTGGGGATCACGCTGCTATTTACCGTAGATTTCAGTATGCTCCAGCTGCATTTCCAGAGACTTCGTATTCCTCACAGATTGCAGAAAAAAAGCCTTCATATTCTAAGCCAGCTGGTCGTGCTTGCTGTTTTTGCCCTGAGTTCCCTGTATGCAGTGGTAAATGCAGCCAATGTTTCCTTCTGGAATACCAACCGTTCTTATCGTAACAACGGATATCTATGCGCTCTTGTCAGTCAGGTCCGTTACATACACCCTGAGAAACCGGCCGGATACTCTGTCGGCAAAGTACAGGAGATCGGAGAACAGGTTTCAGATTCTACCCAGAGTAATGTTACAGTTCCTCAGAATATTATTATGATCATGAATGAAAGTCTGACAGACTTTGAAAGCATAGGCCAGGTAAAGACAGACAGTGAAATCCTTCCTTTTCTCCACAGTCTCAACAGAAATGTAAAGAAGGGTCAACTCCATGTACCTACCTTTGGAGGGGGAACTGCCCGTACAGAATATGAGGCTCTTACAGGAAACAGTATGTATTTTCTGCCTGCCGGAAGTGTTCCCTATCAGCTGTTTGTACATGATCCGGAATCCGGTATGGCCCAGATCCTGAAAGCCCAGGGCTACACTACCATAGCCGTGCATCCCAACAATGCTTCCAACTGGAACCGTACAAATGTATATGCGGATATGGATTTTGACCAGTTCATAAGCACAGAGAACTGGGGGAATGACAGCTTTGACAAAATCCGGAATTTTGCCAGCGATGAAACCACCTATGATAAGCTGATCAAACTGTTTGAGCGTAAGCAGTCCGGCGAAAAGCTTTTTACATTCTGTGTGACCATGCAGAATCACGGAGGCTATGGTACTGAGACTCTGAATGGTTATCAGCCGGATGTAAAGCTTCACTACAACCGTGAATATCCACTTGCAGAGACTTATCTGTCTCTTGCCAGAGAATCTGACAGAGCTTTCCAGAAGCTTCTGTCCTATTTTGAAAAGGTGGACGAGCCTACCATGATCATTATGTTCGGTGATCACTGGCCAAAGATCGAGAATGGATTTACAGCCAGCGTGCTGGGAAAAAAGCGCTCCGAGCTCAGCCTGGACGGCACCCAGAAAACTTACACCACCCCCTATGTGATCTGGACCAATTATCCCTCAGAAACAGTGGAGCAGGACATGAGTTCTAATTACCTGGGAAGCTACGTGCTCTCCCTGGCCGGAGTAAAGCTCACTCCCTATAATCGTTTCCTGCTGGATCTGAAGGACGAGCTGCCGATCATCGGGATCGGTGCTGTATGTGATACAGAGGGTACCTGGTATTCCCAGAACAATTTACCAGAAAAATTTCAGAAGCTGGTAAATGAATATCACATTCTGGAATATAACAATCAGTTTGATCAAAAGCATAAAATCACAGATTACTTCTCTATTGAGTAAAAAAAGGCCGCAATGAATGCGGTCTTTTTTGTAAAAAGGGATTTTTATCTGCTATATTATTTACAGAGCTTTTTAAACTCATCAGCTACGAACTGAACTTTCGTGCCGATTACAACCTGAACAGAATTTTTACCAGGTCTGATTACACCGGCAACACCGGCTGATTTGATTTTCTTTTCATCAACAGCTGTGTAATCTTTGATTTCCAGACGGAGTCTTGTAATGCAGTTATCGATAGATGCAACGTTTTCTTTTCCGCCAATACCTTCTAAGATAATTTTTGCAACTTCCGTAAAGTTATCATTTGCAAGCTTTACAGTTGTTTCATCTGCATCATCATCTTCTCTTCCAGGAGTCTTCAGATCAAATTTAAGGATTGCAAATTTAAATACTACATAGAATACGATAAATGCTGCGATTCCCAGAGGAATGATCAGCCATGTTTTCTGAGCTGCAGGCAGAGATGCGGAGAACAGAAGGTCTGTTGCACCTGCTGAGAATGAGAAGCCTGCACGGAATCCTAATAATACTGTGACAACTGTAAAGATACCATATAATAATGCATAAATAACATAAAGTCCAGGAGCCAGGAACATAAAACCAAATTCGAACGGCTCTGTAACACCACAGATAAATGCGCAAAGTGCTGCGGAAGCTACCAGACCAATAGCAACTTTTTTCTTATTGTCCTTTGCACACTGGATCATTGCCAGAGCTGCACCAGGAATACCAAACATCATACATGGGAAGAATCCGGACATATACATTCCAAGGCTCCAGCTTACATCTGCAGATGTTTCACCTGCCCAGAAATGAGTCAGGTCGCCAAGTCCGATCGTATCGAACCAGAATACATTGTTTAATGCATGATGCAGACCTGTAGGAATTAAAAGTCTGTTCAGGAATGCATAGATACCGGCTCCCAGAGCTTCCATTTTGGCAATTGCATTACCGATGGAGATCAGCGCACCGAAGAGGATCGGCCATACAAACAGTAAAACTACGGATACAAGAATAGATACAACACCTGCAATGATTGCTACACAACGTTTGCCGCTGAAGAAAGAAAGCCAGTCCGGTAATTTTGTGCTTTTGAATTTGTTGTAACAGCTAGATCCGATCACACCTGCAAGAATACCGATGAACGGGTTGGCAATTTTGTTAAATGCCAGTGTTTTGTCTGCATTGTCTGCGATAGCCGGGAACAGTGTGGTAACAAATCCTGTGCTTAACAGTGTTGTGATCATAAGCCAGGAAGCAAGGGCTGCAAGACCGCCTGTACCATCGTGGTCATCTGACATACCCACACCTACGCCAATTACGAATAACAGTGCCATATTATCGATCAGGGCACCACCGGCTTTTACAAGGAAAATACCGATCATCGGACCAATACCGGTGATATCACCACCCTGCATACTTTCAGGGCAAAGTAAATAACCAATACCCATGAGAATACCGCAGATTGGAAGACAAGCTACCGGTAACATCAGGGCTTTCCCTAATTTCTGTAAATACTTCATACTTTTTCCTCCTTAGATAGAATGATTTACTCTTTCAAATCCCCTTTTATTTATTTTTACCCGGACACCTCCGGGAAAAATACATGATTCTTATTTTGTGATCACGATCACATCGTCACCAGGCTGTACCTCTTTGTTATCCAGCCCACGGACCTCTCCATAGTCATCTGTATTACAGATAACAACAAGAGTACTGGTATCATATCCTGCAGCTTTGACCTTGTCCAGATCCACCTCCAGAACCAGATCACCTTTCTTTACTGCATCACCGGAATGTACATGGCCTGTAAATCCGTCACCGTCCATTTTGACAGTATCCAGACCCACATGGACCAGAATCTCCACACCATCAGCTGTAGAAAGACTGAATGCATGAAGGGTATCAAACAGTGTTTCAATAGTTCCGTCTGCCGGCGCATAAATTTTCCCCTCTGACGGGAGGATTGCCGCACCCTTTCCCAGCATCCCCTCACTGAAAGTCGGGTCATTTACGCTGGAAAGAGGAACTGTTTTCCCCTTCACCGGAGATCCGATGATCAGTCCAGATGTCTTTTTCTTCTTAAAAAAATCAAACATGTTTAAAAGCCTCCTTGTTTTTTACGTTTATAATTATCATTTTATAAATCTATAGTGCTAACTCTGCGGATATGTACAGACAGATACATGATTTCTTCCTCAGATAATCTGCTGCCGGTTGCCTGCATAATATATTCTGCAACCTTTACACTACATTGATATTCCCTGGGGTATTTCCGCTGCATCATCAGGGACAGCTCTCTGTCCTCACTGGAAAGCAGTTCTTTCCGGTAGATCCGCTGTATCAAAAACTTGATATGTGTCATAAAACGTTCATAATGTAAGGATGATTCATCTAACAGTATTCCCAGATCATGTTCTACAATATCCACGATTGCCTGCATCTGATCCGGAAATTTCACTGCATCCCGGATATCTGTACCATATTCTGCATTTACGAAATGAAGGGCAATAAATCCTGCTTCATCCTCCGGCAAGAGAATACCAAGTCTGTCCTGGATCAACTCTAACGCATAAATTCCTAATTGGAATTCCTGAGGATAAAAGCGCTTAATCTCCCACAATAATGCATTCTGGGGTTCAATTCCCTGGCTCACTCTTTCAATGGCAAAATTAATATGATCCGTCAGCGTCACATAAATGCTCTGATTCAGTTTTAATTTCAGATGATCCTTTGCATGAGAGATGATCTCGTCTGAAATCCTCACTCGTTCCAACGGCATATTGGCCAGCAGCTCCTTGAACTGTTCCGTCAGTGTCCGGCTTTTAATGCGAAAGATTTTACTGATCTGGTCAGCAGGAACCACTTCTCCCTGTTTCTTTTTAAAACCGATCCCACGTCCCATCACAATTACTTCTGCACCGGATTTCTCATATGCCGAGATAATATTGTTATTGATCACTTTTTCAATTATAATATGATCCATGTCTTTCCTTTTCCAAACCATATGTCGCCTGACAGCGACACAACCAGTACATCGTTTCGTAAATAACTATACCAGTTCCCCTATTATTAAAAAAAAGGGTAATCAAAGTTTTTGAGGGGATGTCTTTTTGAGGGTTTAGATTGAGGGGCA
>OLQK01001812.1_pt1 | contig 12901 bp, 10 predicted proteins | sample 1672501 | NCBI WGS metagenome assembly OLQK01 (sample SAMEA3136693, study PRJEB25190) | human gut metagenome | biome: human gut; feature: human-associated habitat; material: faeces | place: Austria | collected 2013 | reverse complement strand
ATGTTTCGGGTTTCGTTACCAAAGTAGACTCAGTGGTTTCAGTTCCATTTACTGCTTTATCAAAATCTCATAATGTTATTTCTGATCTCTTATCAACCTATAATGAGAATCAAGATTTAAAAAAATCTTTATCAAATTTAGAAAATCAATCGGCTATTATTTCTAACTTGCAAGAAGAGAACGATTCTTTAAGAGCTTCGCTTAATCTTTCGGACAAGCTAAGTCGTGATAATGTTCTCACTGCTGAAGTTTCTATGCGACCTTCTGTGACTTGGTTAAAAGAGTTAACTATTAATGTGGGTAAGTCTAAGAATGTTAGTAAATCTATGCTAGCAACTTCTAATGGTGGAGTAATTGGTTTGGTAACTAAGGTATATGATGATACTACTACTATTTCTTTACTTTCTAGTAGTTCTAGTGATAGTTACCTTGCTTCTAGCGTCAAATCAGAGGATGATAACCATATTTTCGGGATTATATCTCGTTATGATAATAAAAAGAAGCTGTTAGAGATGACACAACTCAATTCATCTTCTAACGTTAAGGTTGGCACTGAAGTAGTTACAAGTGGTCTTGATGATGTATCAGTAAAGGATGTTCCAATTGGTACTGTAGACTCTGTGAGTGATTATGAAGGAAATCGTACGATTTTGGTAAAACCTTATGCTGATTTTGATAAAATTTCTTATGTTACTTTAGTTGGAGATGGTAAATAATATGAAATTATCCAAGTATTCTATTATTCCTTTCTTACTGAGTATTGTTCCTTTTCTATGGGATGGTCATATTTCGATGATACTTAATCATTATTTATCTCCTGAATTTTTTCTATCATCTCATCTTTTTATTATTTATATTTTCATCTTAACTCTTGATTTTCCAAATAAGTATGCATTTCTTTACCTTATTTGTTTTGGATTTCTTTATGATACCTATTATTTCAAAACAGTTGGTATAGTAATTCTAACTTTGCCACTGTTATGCTATCTGTTAACTCAGCTAGGTCGAATTATTAAGAGAAATACCTATGTTGATTTTTTGTTAATGTTTTTATTCCTCTTTCTATTTGATACTATAAATTTTGGCTTTGCCTCATTTTATGGTTTCTCCAATGAGTCTGTGACGAATTTTATTATTTATCAACTAAGTCCTAGTATAGTGTTTAATCTTTTGACCTTTATCTTTATTAAACCTATTCTTGAAAAATTATTTTTGTATATGTCAGTTGATAGATTTAAATAGAACTGTAATATTGGCGTAACAAAGTTTGCGCCATTTTTTGATACAATTAATAGGTCTTATCGAAAAGGAGTAGTATTTTATATTATGAAAAAACGTATTCTTTCAGCAGTGTTGGTAAGTGGTGTAACCTTATCAGCAGCTGCATCAGTACATGCAGAGGATTATGATTCGCAAATCGCTGCTGCAGATAACGCAATTAGTAACCTTGCTTCTCAACAAGAGACTGCACAAGCGCAAGTTGCTACAATCCAATCTCAAGTATCTACACTTAGAACACAAAAATCAGAGTTGGAAACTAAAAATGCTGAACTTGAAAAAGTGTCAGCAGATTTGGAATCTGAAATTCAAGAATTATCAAGTAAAATTGTAGCTCGTCAAGATTCTTTGGCGAAACAAGCTCGTAGTGCTCAACAAAATAATACTGCGACTAGCTACATCAACTCTATCTTGAACTCTAAGTCAATCTCTGAAGCTATTACTCGTATCACAGCTATTTCAAAAGTTGTTACAGCTAATAATGACATGTTGACAAAACAAGAGTCTGATCAAAAAGAGCTTGCTGCAAAACAAGAACAAAACCAAGCTGCTATTAATGAGATTGCAACTAATAAAGCAGAACTTGAAACTACAGAAGCTGGTTTGACAACTCAACAAGCAGAACTAGAAGCAGCACAAGTTGCTTTGGCTGCAGAATTGGCTACAGCTCAAGATGAAAAAACATCACTTGTTTCTGCTAAATCAACTGCAGAAGCAGTGGCAGCTTCAACTGCAGCATCAGTTGCTCAGTCTCAAGCAATTGCAGAATCAGAGGCAGCAGCACAAGCAGTAGCATCTTCAGAAGCGGCAGCATTTGTAGCTCAATCAGAAGCGGCAGCAACTTCAGAAGCTACTGTTTCAGAAACAGCAACATCTGAAGTAGCACAAGAACCTGTTTCATCAGAAACTTCAGAAACTACTCAAGCGCCTGCTGCTCCAGCAACATCTGAAGCACAGCCAGAATCAGCTGCTCCAGCAGCTTCAGAAGCACCAGCTCCTGCTAGCGAAGCACCTGCAGCAACTTCAGAAGCACCAGCAAGTCAAGCACCTGCAGCTTCAGAAGCACCAGCAAGTCAAGCACCTGCAGCTTCAGAAGCTCCAGCCCCTGCAGCTGAAACTCCTAAAGTATCAGCTGCATCAACTCCTAATACATATCCTGTTGGTCAATGTACTTGGGGTGCTAAATCATTAGCTTCATGGGTTGGTAATTACTGGGGTAATGCTAAAAACTGGATTGCTAGCGCACAAGCAGCTGGCCACTCAGTTGGTACAACTCCTGTAGCCGGAGCAATTGCGGTTTGGCCAAATGATGGTGGTGGTTATGGTCACGTAGCTTACGTAACATCAGCATCAGGTGCAAATTCAATTCAAGTTATGGAATCAAACTATGCTGGTAACATGTCAATCGGTAACTACCGTGGTACATTTGATCCAACATCATCAGCTCATGGTGGTTCTGTATACTATATTTACCCATAATGACTACAAGAAGGCGATTCGAATTTTCTCGAATCGTTTTTATTTTATAGCAAAATGTCTTTACTTTCTGGAATTACTTTTAGCCGGGAAAATGTCGAGGTTAAGGTTAAATCTTTTTAGTCTTGTTAAGTTACTGTGACACCATTTATTTTGCATTGAAAATCAATCTAAAAAAAGGTAGAATGGTTTAGTAGATATTTTGGAGGAAATCATGTCTTATACGAATTTGAAGTTGTTTGCTTTATCGTCTAACCAGGAATTAGCAGCAAAAGTTGCTGATAAAATGGGTATTGAACTCGGAAAATCAAGTGTTCGTGAATTTTCAGATGGTGAGATTCAAGTTAATATTGAAGAATCTATCCGTGGTCATCACGTTTTTATTCTTCAATCTACAAGCTCCCCTGTAAATGATAACTTGATGGAAATCTTGATTATGGTTGATGCACTAAAACGTGCAAGTGCAGAAACAATCAGTGTTGTTATGCCTTATTATGGTTATGCACGTCAAGACCGTAAGGCACGTTCACGTGAGCCAATCACATCTAAATTGGTTGCTAATATGCTTGAGGTTGCAGGTGTTGATCGACTTTTGACAGTTGACCTCCATGCTTCTCAAATTCAAGGATTCTTTGATATTCCTGTAGACCATTTGATGGGTGCACCACTTATCGCAGATTACTTTGATCGTGCTGGTCTTACTGGAGATGATGTTGTTGTTGTTTCTCCAGACCATGGTGGTGTGACTCGTGCACGAAAACTTGCTCAATGTTTGAAAACACCAATCGCAATCATTGATAAACGTCGTAGTGTTGATAAAATGAACACTTCTGAGGTTATGAATATCATTGGTAACGTTGAAGGTAAAACATGTATCTTGATTGATGATATGATTGATACTGCGGGTACAATCTGTCATGCGGCGGATGCGCTTGCTGAAGCTGGTGCAACTCATGTCTATGCCTCATGTACTCACCCTGTATTGTCAGGTCCAGCACTTGATAATATTCAAAAGTCTGCTATTGAGAAGCTTGTCGTATTGGACACGATTTATCTTCCAGAAGAACGTTTGATTGATAAGATTGAACAAATTTCAATTGCTGATTTGATTTCAGAGGCAATTATTCGTATTCATGAAAAACGTCCATTGTCACCTTTGTTTGAAATGGGCCATAAATAGACTAAAGCTAGCCTAGGCTAGCTTTTTTTGGTGTTTAAATGCGTTTGAGTTTTTGATATAATGTAAGGCATAATTGCAAAGAGGTGACAGTGATGGATTTAACACAACGTTTTAATAAAAATTTAGATAAGATTGAAGTTTCGATGATTCGTCAGTTTGACCAATCAATTTCAGATGTACCAGGTATCAAAAAGTTGACACTTGGTGAACCTGATTTTACAACTCCAGATCATGTAAAAGAGGCTGCTAAAGCTGCTATCGATGCTAACCAGTCTCACTATACAGGTATGGCAGGACTTCCTGCTTTGCGTCAAGCTGCGGCAGATTTTGTTAAGGAAAAATATAATCTTACTTATAACCCAGATAATGAAATCTTGGTGACTATTGGAGCTACAGAAGCCCTTTCTGCAACTTTGACAGCGATTTTGGAGCCAGGTGATACGATTCTTTTACCTGCACCAGCCTATCCTGGATATGAGCCGATTGCAAATCTAGTTGGTGCTGAAATTGTTGAAATTGATACAACAGCGAATGATTTTGTTTTGACTCCGGAGATGTTAGAAAAGGCAATTTTGGAGCAGGGAGATAAGCTTAAAGCTGTTTTGCTTAACTACCCAACTAATCCAACAGGTGTGACTTACTCACGTCAACAGATTAAAGATTTGGCTGAAGTTCTGAAAAAATACGATATTTTTGTTGTTAGTGATGAAGTTTACTCTGAGCTAACTTATGTGGACCAACATGTATCTATTGCTGAGTATTTGCCGGAACAAACGATTTTGATTAATGGTTTGTCTAAATCTCATGCGATGACAGGATGGCGTATCGGTTTGATTTTTGCACCTGCTGTCTTGACGGCTCAGTTGATTAAGAGTCACCAGTATTTGGTAACAGCTGCAGCTACTATGGCACAATTTGCAGCTATTGAAGCCTTATCTGCTGGTAAAGATGATGCCCAACCAATGAAAGTTGAGTATTTGAAGCGTCGTGATTATATTCTTGAAAAAATGACTGAACTTGGTTTCAGAATTATTAAACCTGATGGTGCTTTCTACATCTTTGCTAAGATTCCTGAAGGGTATACTCAAGACTCCTTTAAGTTCTGCCAAGACTTTGCTCGTGAAAAAGCTATTGCGATTATCCCAGGGGTTGCTTTTGGGAAGTATGGCGAAGGCTATGTTCGTTTGTCGTATGCAGCTAGCATGGATACTATTGAAACAGCTATGACTCGTTTGAAAGAGTTTATGGAAGAACATGCAGAAGCTTGAGAGTAGAGGGCTTGTCCTCTTCAATCGTAATTATCGTGAGAATGATAAACTAGTTAAAATTTTTACCGAGCAAGCTGGTAAACGGATGCTTTTTGTTAGAGGTGGTGGGGCAGGTAAATTAAGTGCTGTCATTCAACCTTTGACCATCGCTGAATTCATGATGACTGTAAATGATGAAGGTCTATCTTTCATAGAAGATTATAGCCAGGTAGAGTCCTTCAAGGAAATTACAAGCGATATTTTCAAGCTGTCTTATGCGACTTATTTGGCTGCATTGACAGATGCTACTATTGCTGATGGTGTGACAGATGCGCAATTATTTGCATTCTTGGAGAAGACGCTTGAATTAATGGAAGAAGGCTTGGATTATGAAATCTTGACTAATATCTTTGAGATTCAGGTTTTAGACCGTTTCGGTGTACGATTGAATTTTCACGAGTGTGTCTTTTGCCATCGTGTGGGGCTTCCTTTTGATTTTTCGTATAAGTTCTCGGGGCTACTTTGTCCAAATCACTATGCAGAGGATGAAAGGCGTAGTCACTTGGACCCTAATGTGCCTTATCTTTTAGATCGTTTTCAGGGGCTTTCTTTTGAGGAATTGAGAAGCATATCTGTTAAGGATGACATGAAACGAAAGCTACGACATTTTATTGATGACCTCTATGATAATTATGTTGGAATACATCTTAAAAGTAAGAAGTTTATTGATAATCTAAATTCTTGGGGCCATATTATGAATAAAGAAGATAGTGCTGACTAGACATTATCTTCTTTTTGTTTCACGTGAAACAGGAAAGTAATGGTTTTCAGTCTCAGGGGTTAAAATGCAAGTCAGTTCGTGCTATAATAAGAAGATAATAAGCTGAAAGACTCTGCTAGAAACAGTGAACTAGTCTATTTTAGGTACATAATATTTTATTGATAGAAATCTGAGTTTATGTTTTATGGCAGAGGACGAGAGGGAGAATGCTATGCATGTAATTGCAGTAGATGCTATGGGTGGCGATAATGCGCCACAAGCAATTGTAGAGGGTGTCAACCAAGCTATAGCAGATTTCAAAGATATTGAAATCCAGCTTTATGGTGATGAAGCTAAAATCAAGACTTATTTGACAGCGAATGAACGTGTGAGCATTGTGCATACTGATGAAAAGATAAATTCGGATGATGAGCCAGCTAAAGCCATTCGCAAGAAGAAAAAAGCTTCAATGGTCTTAGGTGCACAGGCTGTTAAGGAGAAAAAAGCAAGTGCCGTGATTTCTGCGGGAAATACAGGTGCCCTTCTGGCTGCAGGTCTCTTTGTGGTCGGACGTATTAAGGGAGTTGAGCGTCCAGGTCTTATGTCAACAATGCCAAGTTTTACTGGTCAACCCTTTGATATGCTTGATTTAGGTGCAAATGCGGAAAATACAGCTAGTCATTTGTATCAATATGCTATTTTAGGATCTTTCTATGCTAAAAATGTGCGTGGAATTGCCAACCCTCGTGTAGGTCTCCTTAATAATGGGACTGAGGAAACAAAGGGGGATAGTCTTCGTAAGGAGGCTTTTGAACTCCTATCTAAGGAGCCAAGTATTAACTTTGTTGGTAATGTTGAGGCGCGTGAAATTATGTCAGGAGCTGCTGATGTAGTAGTCGCTGATGGTTTCACAGGAAATGCAGTTCTTAAGGCAATCGAAGGAACGGGACTTGGTGCCATGAAGACTCTTAAGTTAGCTATCATGAATGGTGGTCTTAAAGCTAAGTTAGGTGCCTTCCTATTGAAAGACAGCCTAAAAGGGATGAAAGAGACTATGGATTACTCTAGCGCCGGAGGTGCGGTTCTCTTTGGTCTTAAAGCTCCCGTAGTAAAATGTCATGGATCTAGTGATGCTAAGGCAGTTTACTACACTATTAAGCAGGTTCGTACGATGCTTGATACTAAGGTTGTTGAGCAGCTAGTTGAAGCCTTTAGTCCGAAAGAGGAGGCTAACTGATGAGTAGAGTAGAAATTCTTCAGAAAATGCAGCTCGTAATTCAAGAGCAGATGGGTAAAGAGGACATTGTTTTAACCGAAGCTACCAAATTAGATGACTTGGGTGTGGATTCAATAGAGCTTATGGAATTCATTATTAATTTGGAGGATGAGTTTGCTCTTGAGATTTCCGATGATACTATTGACCATATGGTTAAGGTAGCTGATTTGTTGGACTATTTGTCTGAGGAATTGAATAAAGAATAAGAAAGCTAGACGTAATAATATAATAGTTGTGTACTATACGATTGTTATTTTGTTGGAGTGAGGCAAGAAACTAAATGTTATATGGATTTAGTTCTGTCACACTCCTTTTTTCTATACATTATTTATTAAAAAACTCTAAAAAACAAGTAAAATACGAACGTTATTTTTTTACCCAAGTAATAAAGTTTGCTATATGTTGGTTTTTGGATTCTGGTATGGTATAATTAAGACGAATAAACTTGAAAGGCGAACAATTCCATGTCAAACCAACTGATTTATACTGGGAAAGCTAAAGATATTTATAGTACAGAAGACGAAAATGTGATTAAGTCGGTCTATAAGGACCAGGCAACCATGCTTAATGGTGCTCGTAAGGAGACTATTAAGGGAAAAGGTGTGCTAAATAATCAGATTTCGTCTCTTATTTTTGAAAAATTGAATGCTGCGGGTGTAGCTACTCACTTTATCGAACGTATTTCTGATACCGAACAACTTAACAAGAAAGTTACTATCATTCCTTTGGAGGTTGTTCTTCGTAATGTGACTGCAGGTTCTTTTTCTAAACGTTTTGGCGTTGAAGAAGGTTTGGACTTGAAAACTCCAATCGTTGAATTTTACTACAAGAACGATGATTTGGATGACCCATTCATCAATGATGAGCATGTGAAGTTCTTGGATATTGCCAATGATGAACAAATTGCTTATATCAAGGAAGAAACGCGTCGTATCAATGAATTGCTGAAAGATTGGTTTGCACAAATTGGTCTTCGTTTGATTGACTTCAAATTGGAATTTGGTTTTGATAAGGATGGCAAGATTATCTTGGCAGATGAATTCTCACCAGATAACTGCCGCCTCTGGGATGCTGAAGGGCACCATATGGACAAGGATGTCTTCCGTCGTGATCTTGGTAGCTTGACAGATGTTTATGAAGTTGTATTGGAAAAATTGCAAGGATTGAAGTAGCCTTTTACAAATAGAATACTTGGTCTTCACTACAATCTTTAAGTAGAAATAGATAAAGGAAATAAAATGGATAAACGTATTTTCGTTGAGAAAAAAGCTGATTTTCGTGTGAAATCTCAGTCTTTAGTAAAAGAATTAAAGCATAATCTTCAGTTGAAAACTTTGAATGATCTTCGTATTGTTCAGGTTTACGATGTCTTTAATTTGGCAGAGGACTTGTTTGCGCGTGCGGAAAAACACATCTTCTCTGAGCAAGTGACTGATACTGTTTTGGACGAGGCTGCGGTTAAGGCTGATCTTGAGAAGTATGCTTTCTTTGCTATCGAAAGTTTGCCTGGTCAATTTGACCAACGTGCGGCATCTTCACAGGAAGCTTTGCTTTTGCTTGGTAGTTCAAATGATGTAACGGTGAACACAGCGCAACTTTACTTGGTTAACAAGGATATTGATGCGAATGAGTTGGAAGCTGTCAAAAACTACCTCTTGAACCCAGTGGATTCTCGTTTCAAAGATATCACTGTTGGTATTGCGAAACAGGATTTCTCTGAGTCTGACAAGACCATTCCAAGCTTGGATTTCTTTGAAACTTATACGGCAGAAGATTTTGCACAGTATAAGGCTGAGCAAGGATTGGCAATGGAAGTGGATGACCTTCTATTCATTCAAGATTACTTCAAGTCTATTGGTCGTGTGCCAACTGAGACTGAGCTTAAGGTGTTGGATACTTACTGGTCTGACCACTGTCGTCACACAACTTTCGAGACTGAGTTGAAAAACATCGACTTCTCAGCTTCTAAATTTGAAAAACAATTGCAAGCGACTTATGACAAGTATATTGCCATGCGTGATGAGTTGGGACGTACCGAAAAACCTCAAACCTTGATGGATATGGCGACTATTTTTGGTCGTTATGAGCGTGCCAATGGTCGTTTGGATGACATGGAAGTGTCTGATGAAATCAATGCCTGCTCTGTTGAAATTGAAGTGGATGTCAATGGTGTCAAAGAACCATGGCTTCTCATGTTCAAGAACGAAACCCACAACCACCCAACGGAGATTGAACCATTTGGTGGTGCAGCTACTTGTATTGGTGGAGCCATTCGTGACCCATTGTCAGGTCGTTCATACGTTTACCAAGCCATGCGTATCTCAGGTGCTGGTGATATTACAACACCAATTGCTGAAACTCGTGCTGGTAAATTGCCACAACAAGTGATTTCTAAAACAGCGGCTCATGGTTATTCTTCATACGGTAACCAAATTGGTCTTGCAACAACCTATGTTCGTGAATACTTCCACCCAGGTTTCGTTGCTAAGCGTATGGAGCTAGGTGCAGTTGTCGGTGCGGCTCCTAAGGAAAATGTTGTCCGTGAAAAACCTGAAGCAGGTGATGTGATTATCTTGCTCGGTGGTAAGACTGGACGTGACGGTGTCGGTGGTGCGACAGGTTCTTCTAAAGTTCAAACGGTTGAATCTGTTGAAACAGCTGGTGCTGAGGTTCAAAAAGGGAATGCCATCGAAGAACGTAAGATTCAACGTCTTTTCCGTAATGGGGATGTGACACGTCTGATCAAGAAATCAAATGACTTTGGTGCTGGTGGTGTCTGTGTGGCTATCGGTGAATTGGCAGATGGTCTTGAAATTGATCTAGACAAAGTGCCATTGAAATACCAAGGTTTGAACGGTACAGAAATTGCCATCTCTGAATCTCAAGAACGTATGGCCGTGGTGGTTCGTCCGGAAGATGTAGATGCCTTCGTTGCTGAATGTAATAAAGAAAATATTGATGCTGTTGTCGTTGCGACAGTGACTGAAAAACCAAATCTTGTCATGCACTGGAATGGTGAAACCATCGTTGATTTGGAACGTCGTTTCCTTGATACAAACGGTGTACGTGTGGTTGTAGATGCTAAGGTGGTTGACAAGGATGTCAAGCTTCCAGAAGAACGCCAAACATCTGCCGAAACCCTTGAAGCTGATACTATTGAAGTCTTGACTGACCTTAACCATGCCAGTCAAAAAGGGTTGCAAACTATCTTTGATAGCTCAGTTGGTCGTTCAACAGTCAATCACCCACTTGGTGGTCGCTACCAAATCACACCAACGGAAGCTTCTGTACAGAAATTGCCAGTCCAACATGGCGTGACAACAACTGCTTCTGTTATGGCGCAAGGATTCAACCCTTATGTAGCAGAATGGTCTCCATATCATGGTGCTGCTTATGCGGTCATCGAAGCAACCGCTCGTTTGGTTGCTGCTGGTGCAAACTGGTCTAAGGCTCGTTTCTCTTATCAAGAATACTTCGAGCGTATGGATAAACAAGCAGAGCGTTTTGGTCAACCAGTAGCAGCTCTTCTTGGATCCATTGAAGCTCAGATTCAACTTGGTTTGCCATCTATCGGTGGGAAAGACTCTATGTCTGGTACCTTTGAAGAATTGACAGTACCACCAACCTTGGTTGCTTTTGGGGTGACAACTGCAGATAGCCGTAAGGTCCTTTCTCCAGAATTTAAAGCTGCTGGTGAAAATATCTATTACATCCCAGGTCAAGCTTTGGCACAAGAAATTGACTTTGATCTTATCAAGTCTAACTTTGCTAAGTTTGAAGCCATCCAAGCTGACCATAAAGTCACATCTGCATCAGCTGTCAAATATGGTGGTGTCGTTGAAGCACTTGCCCTTGCAACATTTGGTAACCATATTGGTGCCACTGTAACCCTTGAAAATCTTGAGACTGCCTTGACAGCTCAATTGGGTGGATTCGTCTTCACATCTCCGGAAGAGATTTCAGGTGTTGCCAAGATTGGACAAACAGCAGCTGACTTTACACTTACTGTCAATGGTGTAACGCTTGATGGACACAAACTTGACAGTGCCTTCCAAGGTAAATTGGAAGAGGTTTACCCAACGGAATTTGCACAAGCAACTGAGTTGGAAGAAGTACCTGCTGTGGCATCAGATGCTGTGATCAAAGCTAAAGAAACAGTTGAGACACCAGTGGTTTACATCCCAGTATTCCCAGGTACTAACTCTGAGTACGATTCAGCTAAGGCCTTTGAAAAAGAAGGTGCAAAAGTCAACTTGGTACCATTTGTCACACTGAATGAAGAAGCTATTGTCAAGTCTGTTGACACCATGGTTGACAATATCGAAAAAGCTAACATTATCTTCTTTGCAGGTGGCTTCTCAGCAGCGGATGAACCAGATGGATCAGCTAAATTTATCGTTAACATCTTGCTCAATGAAAAAGTACGTGCAGCCATTGATAGCTTCATCGAACGTGGTGGTTTGATTATCGGTATCTGTAACGGATTCCAAGCTCTTGTCAAATCAGGTCTTCTTCCATACGGTAACTTTGAAGATGCAAGCAGCACGAGTCCAACACTCTTCTACAATGATGCCAACCAACACGTGGCTAAGATGGTTGAAACACGTATTGCCAACACGAACTCACCATGGCTTGCTGGAGTAGAAGTTGGTGACATCCATGCCATCCCAGTATCACACGGTGAAGGTAAATTTGTCGTGACAGCTGAAGAATTTGCAGAGCTTCGTGACAATGGTCAAATCTTTACCCAATATGTTGACTTCGAAGGTAAACCAAGCATGGATTCTAAATACAATCCAAATGGTTCTGTCAATGCGATCGAAGGTATCACAAGTAAGAACGGTCAAATTATTGGTAAGATGGGTCACTCAGAACGTTTCGAAGACGGTCTCTTCCAAAATATTCCAGGAAATAAAGACCAGCATCTCTTTGCATCAGCGGTTAAATACTTTACTGGAAAATAAAAGGTATACAAAATGACATACGAAGTTAAATCTCTTAATGAAGAATGTGGTATTTTTGGGATCTGGGGACACCCAGATGCTGCAAAACTGACTTATTTCGGATTACACAGTCTTCAACACCGTGGTCAAGAAGGGGCGGGGATCCTTTCGAATGATGCGGGTCAACTAAAACGGTATCGTGACACGGGTCTTCTCTCAGAAGTGTTTCGGAATCCTACTAACTTGGATAAGTTGACGGGAACGGGAGCGATTGGCCATGTTCGCTATGCGACAGCTGGGGAAGCTTCGGTGGATAACATCCAGCCCTTCCTCTTTCGCTTTCATGATACCCAGTTTGGACTAGCCCACAACGGGAATTTGACCAATGCCAAGTCCCTCAAACGGGAGTTGGAAAATAACGGGGCGATCTTTAGCTCAACTTCTGATTCAGAAATCTTGGCCCACTTGATTCGTCGGAGCCACAACCCATCCTTCATGGGTAAGGTGAAAGAAGCCTTGAACACGGTGAAAGGTGGATTTGCTTATCTTCTCATGCTGGAAGATAAGCTGATTGCGGCCTTGGATCCAAATGGTTTCCGTCCTCTTTCGATTGGGAAAATGGCCAACGGAGCTATTGTGGTTTCATCTGAAACCTGTGCCTTTGAAGTGGTTGGAGCAGAGTGGATTCGGGATGTAAATCCGGGTGAAGTCGTAATTATCGATGATAATGGCATCACTTAT
>OLQK01001805.1_pt1 | contig 12937 bp, 13 predicted proteins | sample 1672501 | NCBI WGS metagenome assembly OLQK01 (sample SAMEA3136693, study PRJEB25190) | human gut metagenome | biome: human gut; feature: human-associated habitat; material: faeces | place: Austria | collected 2013 | reverse complement strand
ATGCTTGAAAGTATAGTGTTTATGCGGATAATCAAAAATCAGATATAAAATTTAAAACAAAACCCTTTCGACATTTCTTTTATGTAAAAATCATATTTTCGTAAATTGCAATATCTTTAATCGGCCTATCTCAAATACGATTCTAATGTAACCGATCCAATTTGAATTTTTTAAAAAAATTATACAATATTAAAATCACTTATATATAATTAAACCTCTGTATATACAGAGGTTTTTGTATTATTAACTTAATAATTCTATGACTTTATAACCATCTAATAAATATCACAACATTATATAATCAAATTATAGCTGACGTCTCAAATCCACCCATTTTTCTTACATCTCCTGTAATCCCACGCATTTTTCCAATGCATATTTGTGGGGTGATTATTATCATTTGCAATCTTATAATTCCAATATATGTTCCCCGCCGAAATATTCCATGCATCTGTTTGGAGTTTATAAATTTGTCTATATCTCTTCCTTTTTTCCTTATTTACCAATCTTCTTACAGATTCATTATTTTCATATGCAATAAGAAATTTTCTTTCACTATAATTTGTACCAAGAATATGATTAACTCTATCTCTGCAAAAATATATTGCGTCATTGGCATATGAGACGCTTATACACCATTCGCCTATTATTAATGGTGTATATATACTTGCTAATTTTATCCTCAACTTCTCAATGGCAATATAAATCTTGTGATAAATCATTGACTTATATGGGATAATATTGCTTACAGACTGCATATAATCATCATTGGATTTAGTTTTATCATATTTATTCACACATTTGAACGGATTTAATATATTTATAACCGATAAAAATTGTTTGTTGTGAAATGGGATAAAACTTTCCATTGCAGAAAGATAAAAATGTGAGTCTAAATAAACATTTTTCATATTATTGCTTACAAAAAAATCTCTCCAGGCTTCTAACCTAAAACCATCATGAAATATAACAGCTTTACTAACAGGCATATACTCCCTTATGGCCTTATAAGCATTAATATAAAACCTTTTAAGAAACGAAATAGGTATTCCGGAAGATCCATATGCTTCTTTTTTATCTTTTGCTCTGTTTTTAGTAGGAGATGTGGCAAATGCCAATTGACCAATAGGTTCATTTAATACCTCTATGCCAAACAATGCCTTTCTTTTACCGTACCGTTTTGCTAGCCTTCTTAAAACAGATATTACAAACGAAACCTCTTTAGGGTTCTTATGAAACTTACAAACACCCATTATTCCTCCGTTATCATATCCGTTCTGCCCAAAAGGTGCAGTATGAAGATCTATAATAATCTTAAGCTTATATTTTTTTGCCCAATCAAATGCTTTGTCCAAATATTCGACACATCCGATAAATGGTTTTCTATCACCAAATATAAAATACGGAACAGGAATTCTTACCATGTTTAGACCATATTTTCCACTTATTATTTTAAAATCTTTCTCTGTAATAAAAGTTTCTCGGTGTTTTGTTAATCTTTCCTTTAATTCATTTTGATTTAATTCTCTTGCAAGCCATGTTTCATCTTCTGCATATGTATTTTTAAATGGCATTTCATCTATCCATTTCTCGAGAACAAGCCACCCCCCAAGATTAACACCTTTTATTTTTTTTATTTGCTTCATATGTTCCACCATCCTGAAGAATATTAAAGTCATAAATATCTGTAATATAGATGATTATAATCCGTAAACCATATTTAAGTCATTAAAAAAACAGCTACAAACTCTACATATTATGAAAGAATAAATGTATAGTTTGCAGCTATATAAAAATATATTATTTTAAATCATTTTATAATTAAAGTTCTGTTTTCCAAAGTCCATGAAGATTGCAATATGCATATGCACCTAAAACTTCGTCACCATCACAGATAGCGAATGTAGCCTTTGGCTCTTCACCTGGGTTAAGAACTACTCTCTGGTTACCGTGCTTTGTTACAAGAGCAACCCATTCGATATAATGCTTTTCTTCCATTGGATGTAAAACTGTGCCAACAGTAACATTAACCTTATTGCCATCAACTTCAATAACAGGTAAATGCTTTTCTACTGATGCCTCTACTGTATTAGGGATTAATTCCTTCATAGGCTCGCCACAACATGAAACAGTAGCGCCACCCTTAACCTCAGCCATCATTCTTCCACAATGCTCACATACATAAAACTTCATAATATTTATCCCCCTTAGATTATTAAATGTACAATCAATATGACCTGAATATATTAAAAAGCCTACTTAATATCTCAAAATACAGGTCATATTCTTGTCTAAGATATTACTAATTATAACAACTTTAAAAGTAAATTTATAGTTTTTATTCTTGTTTACACGGCTATAATACAATAATCATTCCTATTATTCTATGGACAAATTTGTATTTGTGTATATTTAATTGTGCAATACTGTATTGTATCAAATACAAAATGCAGTATACAAAAAAGACGGGTCTGAATTCATATCACGAACATTTTCAAACCCGTCTTTATGTATTAAATTATATCTAATTCAAATTATATCTAATTTTTTGATTCAGAAAATTATTGTTCACTCGGAACGTTTTCCTCTTCCCAGCAGTCTGTCTTACCCTTCAGGCCGACATCTTTACTGCAGAAGTATGTCTTATCACCAAGTCGTTCTTTTTTATTCAGATCCTTAAGGGTTCTGAACACCTGTCTTGATAATATAAACAATACAGGAATATTAATTATGGCCATAAGTCCCATACATACGTCAGAAATATCCCAGAGGAGTCCTACCTCTAAGCCTGATCCTAAGAATATAATGCCCGCACATACAAGTCTGAAGAAAATCATGAACTTTCTGCTTGGTTCCTTCTTTCCATTTAAATATGTAAGAAGGTTATCACAATAGAAACAGTTTCCGAGTAATGTTGTAAATGCAAATAAGCACATTGCAATTACTATAAAGTATGGACCAAATGTTCCAAGTGACTGTTCAAGAGCCATCTGAACATAAGGTGCACCCTTGATGTCAGGTGTTGGAACGATTCCTGAACTCATACACATCATAGCTGTTGCAGTACATAAGATAAGTGTATCGATGAATACTGATAACATCTGAATAAGTCCCTGCTTTGCAGGATGTGAAGTATCAGCCGCTGCAGCAGCATTTGGTGCAGAACCGATACCGGCTTCATTTGAATAAAGACCTCTTTTGATCCCCTGCATTAAAACAGATGCACCAAATCCGGCAAATATTGCCTTAAAGTTAAATGCCTCTGCAAAAATAGTTCCGAATACCATTGGTAAATTTCCTGCATTTAAAATGATTACAAGAATAGAAATACCAACATAAGCGATACCCATAGTAGGAACGATTTTTGATGTTACCTTTACAATTCTCTTCTCACCACCGAGAAGGCACCATCCTGCAACGATTGCTAAAATTCCACCGATTACCCATGGTGTAATGTCAGCATTGTAGAATGGGAAAATTGCAAATGTTGTCTGAAGGTTGTATGAAGCAAGCATATTGAAACCAAATGCATATGTAAGAAGCATTGCAATACAGAATAATACCGCAAGCACCTTGAAGTTAAGTGCCTTCTCAATATAATATGCTGGTCCACCGATGAACTTACCTTCCTTACCCTTAACCTTGTAAATCTGGGCAAGTGTACTTTCAGCAAATGCTGAAGCACCACCAATAAATGCTATAATCCACATCCAGAATACACTTCCGTATCCGCCGACACAGATAGCAACAGAAACACCGATAATGTTACCTGTACCTACTCTTGATGCAGTAGACACCATAAGGGCCTGGAAACCCGATACGGAATTTTCCTTGTGATTTTTTGGTTTTTCTTTTAAATACTTAATCGCCTTGCCAAAGAGTCTGAACTGAGGGAACTTTGATGCAACCGTAAAATATATTCCGGCTGCCAGTAACATAATAATCAGTATCCAGTCATACATTGCAGAGCTTATCGCACTAATAATATTGCTGATCATGGAAATTCTCTCCTCTCTTAATAAACTTAACTATAATATCATTTTTACACTTTTTTTACAATCTTTTAATATTTTTGTTTGAATTTTTGTAAAGGCCTGTTTATGCCTTAATCTGCTCTGTTGTGTTAAAATAGCGAAAGTGAAATTTCAAAGGAGATATTATGAAAGAGAAAATAAATGTATTTGAATACAGCAGAGAAATTCTTGAAGCTCTTAATAAAGGAATACTTATAACTTCTAAATATGAAGATAAGGTAAATACAATGACCATATCCTGGGGCGCTCTTGGAATAGAATGGTCAAAGCCAATGTTTACCATTTACGTAAGAGAGCACAGATTTACGAAGTCTCTCTTAGATAAAAATCCTGAATTTACTGTAAATGTTCCATTAGGTGATTATGATAAGAAAATTGTCGGACTTGCAGGAGTAAAAAGCGGTCGTGACATGGATAAAATAAAGGAGCTTGGATTAACACTTGAAGAGCCTGAAACAATATCAGTTCCGGGAATAAAGGAATTCCCACTTACTCTTGAGTGTCGCGTAGTTTACAAACAGCAGCAGGAATCAGAAATGCTCCTTCCTGAATATAATAAAAAATTCTATCCACAGGATGTGGACGGATTATTCCACGGAGCAAACAAGGATTACCATGTAATGTATTTTGGTGAGATTGTGGATGCGTATATAATAAAGTAAACTGCATACACAAAAAAGGATGCCACCTTTTGGCAACTTCCTGTGTTAATGCTTTCTGCTCCTCATCATAGCTTTGAAGCATTTTAGAAAAGCGTTCATAGGAGAGGATGCCGCTTGCGTTTTGCTCGAAAACCTTTTCAATAAGCCTGTCGATTTCGGCGATTCTCTTTGTGCCTTGTTCAACCGCCAGCTCCAGCCTTTTGTGTTCTTTCTGACGCATAGCATTGATTTTCTTTGCAAGCATATACAGAAATACCGGCATCTATCTAAAAGCCGTCTTTGATACAAGTCCATTTGCGGAAATGGGCAGAAAACGGCTTAAAATAAGGGCATTTATGCTGTTTTCAACGCTGCTGCGGAAGTATTTTTTCGGTATTGCCGATGCGGTGGATTATTCGACAATGGCGGTTTGAACCCGTCCGCAGTTAAAATAAAAAGGTATATGAATAATAAAAAGGTTGACTGATACATCGCCACATATAAGCCGCATATAACCTTGTCATACAAAAGGCGAAGGGGAAACGGAAATGCTCCTATCTGCCTCGCCAAAAAGAAAAATGTGAAACGGGGGCGAAGCAATGAACCATCCAAGCGGCTTGAAAGCAAATCGACCGTTGCTTTTTCTTCCTGCCGCGAAAACAGCCGAAAGTGACCACCAAATGCAGGATGTGTACAGGCTGAACAAAACTGCATGAATTGACTTCACTTAAATATGACACAGCCCTGATCATGGAGAAAAATCTGCAAATATATCCTCTGTTTCGGATACTGCCGGACGAATATGCAACACCGTCTCCCGATTATTGATCGCAGATGAATTTGACAACCCCGAAAAAACTTCGTGCAAGGTCGTCCGTGTGGGCTTACTTTTATTCGGATATTCGTATATAATGTATTATGTTGAGTATTATCCATGCGGAGGTGTGGTATGAACGGGATCAAGGGATATATATCCATTCAGGAGGCGTCCTACCGTTGGGGCGGATCCCAGGCGCGTCCCGGTTCGGGCGTTCATGGGCGATCCCGGAAAACGCGAAAAAGCCGTCCGACCCGCGCTTTCAGGAACAGTGCCGCGATTCCGGCAGGACAAGCACCTGACAGACTCCCGGCTACATTTGAATCAGCCGCAAAAAGGAAGTGAACGCTATGACCTGCGACGAGAGCTTATACCGCCAATATCTGAACGGCGACGACGAAGGGCTTAATGCCCTGATGAAAAAATACGGCGAACCGCTGACGCTGTACATTGACGGCTATCTGCACGACGTTCACGAGGCGGAGGAGCTGATGCTGGATGTTTTCGCCTATCTGTTCACGAAAAAGCCCCGCATCCGGGACGGCGGCTTCAAGGCGTATCTCTATAAGGCGGCGCGGCACATGGCGCTGCGCCATAAGAGCAAACGAAAGGCCCTGTTTAGCCTCGATGCGCTGACCGGCGAGCCGGAGGAACGGCTGTTGGCGGAGGAGGTCATACGGACGGAAGAGCGCAACCGCGTCCTGCATTTCTGCATGGGCGAAATGAACCCGGACTATCGGGAAGTCCTGTATCTCACCTATTTTGAAGGCATGAGCTACGCGCAGGCGGCGGAGGTCACGGGAAAAACGGTGAAGCAGATCACCAATATGGTGTATCGTGGAAAAAATAGCCTGCGAAGGCTCTTAGAACGGGAGGGAATCACTAATGCGCAGTCATGAAGAGCGTGTCGCGGAGACGAAGCGGCGCATTGCCAAAATTGAGCGGGAGAAACGGTTGCGGCGCAATACGGTCACCATGGCTTCCGCCGTGGCGGCGTGCCTTGTGCTGCTCGTCGGCGTGTCTCTCGCCATGCCCGGCATTGCCGCGAAAATACAGTCAGGCGATTATTCCGGCTTTGAAACGGCGGCCAGCATCTTTCACGGCGGCGCGGCTTTGGGATACATTGTCATCGGGCTGCTGGCGTTTCTTCTGGGCGTGTGCGTGACCATTCTGTGCTTCCGGCTGCGGCAGATGAACCGGGAGGGCGAGCAGGACAGGGAAAGCGAGGATACGCATGGAGCTGATTGAGAACCTGCTGCAACTGCTTGTCACGTTCGTCGGCGCGCTGCTTTCGGGTATCTCCTACCGGAAAAGCCACAGGCAGGCGTATTTCCTGTTGCTGTGCTTCTACGGCTGCTTTGCCCTCGGTGCACTCTACTGGACGCTGTACCTGCTGCTGTTCGATACCACGCCGCGAGTCTTTTATGTGTCGGAGTTCGGCTGGGTGGCGAGCGTGATTTTCCTGCGCATTTTGCAGGCCACGCTCACCGGAACAGATGAGCGCGCCTTCCGCTGCCGCATGGCATGGCTTGCGCCTGCGTTCGGCGTGCCGCTGCTGGCGTTCTACTGCACCTTCGGGGACATTCTCTCCAACCTGATCTGGTGCGGCATGATGATATGGCTCTCCTTCTGCGCCATCCGGGGGCTGGTCTACGCCAAGGGGCAGACGGATACGGCGCGGAATATGCGGTACTTTCACATCGGCGTGCTGTGCTTTGCGTTCGCGGAGTACCTGCTTTGGACGGCGGGCTGCTTTTGGCCGGATACTTCTCCCGCAAGTCCCACCTTCTGGTGTGATATACTGCTGACGCTTGTGATTCCGGGGCTGCTGCCCGCCACGAGAAAGGCGGTGGACGCATGACCTATATTGAAAACATCTTCATCTGCATGGTATCTCCCCTGCTGGTTGCTGCTTTATGCATGGGCAGGCGGCAGCTACGCTTATTCCTGTTTTGCATCGCCGGGATGGGGGTGTGTCTGCTTTCGGCCTATATCAACACCTTCCTTGCGGCGGTATGCCGGGCGGACGCCCTTGCCGCCACGGCGGAGATTACGCCGGTAGTGGAGGAAATCATGAAGCTGCTGCCGCTGGTGTTCTATTTGCTGGTGTTTGAGCCGGAGGGCAATAAAATCAAGGCTGCCGCCATCACGATTGCCCTCGCCTTCACCACCTTTGAAAACATCTGCTATCTCATTCAGAACGGAGCGGACCGCTTTTCCTTTATCTTCTTCCGGGGCTTTGGCACGGGAGCCATGCACGTCCTCTGCGGTCTGATCGTGGGCGACGGGCTTGCCTACACATGGCGGCGGACATGGCTGAAGGTCGCAGGCACCTGCGGGCTGCTGGGCGCGGCCATCACCCTCCACGCCATATACAATCTGCTCATCGCCTACGGCGGCGCGGCACAGTACATCGCCTACACCCTGCCGGTGCTGCTGGTGGCGGCAGGAAGATGGTCCGCTTTCCGCTTATCGCAGAGGAAATAACTGAACATTTACTCCCTGAGAGCTGCTTTTTGGCGGCTCTCAAATTTTTTTGAAAAATTTTGCGTTTTGGGTGAGAGTTTTTTCGATTTTTTGTACCTATATAAGTGAAAGGGTTTTTATCACAATTCCAGACAAACCGGAAAGGGGGGGGGTCAAACGATATGTACGATACCCGCAAGACGGGTCGCACTCGTCAAGCAGCGGGTGCGGGAAAACACCCGCCGGAGGCAGCGGCGCGGCATCTATGGACTGAGTGCCGCGTGTATGCTGCTGTGCACGGCGCTGATGCAGGCGGCGGACACATTTGCAGTGCAGGGACAGACCGCCGCATGGGGCGTGTTCGGCGCGATGCTGCTGCGGGAGGACGCGGGCGGCTATGTGCTGGTGGGCGTTGTCTGCTTTGCAGCAGCGGTGGTCATCACCGCGCTGTGCTTCCGGCTCAGGAAAAGAGAAAATCAGAAAAAAGGCAGGGCAGATAAGCCGAACCGGCATGAACAGGAGGAGAAAAGCCAATGAAGAAACGAATACTCAGCATCCTGCTGCCGACAGCGACCTTTACTGCAGGTGAGCTTCGCCGTGATAAACAATTCCGAACGGAGGGAAGAAGATGAAAACAGGGAAAAAACTACTCACAGGCTCACTTTTGGCACTTTGCGCCGCTCTATTGGTGCTTTGCATCGTGCTTGCCGCAGGATGGAGCAAGGCGGCAAAAACCGACACTGCACTGCCGGAGGTGCGGAACAACGGCACGGCGATCCAGTGGAAATACAGCGATGAAGCCGATTGGCACGACCTTGTGGCGCTTACCGAGCTGCGGGGCGCTGCCGGAGAAGCCGGTAAGGACGGTGCCAACGGTAAAGACGGAATTAACGGCAAAAGCATAGAGGTGCAGCGAGCCGCAACCCACATACAGTGGCATTACGCGGGTGACAAGTGGCAGAATCTTGTGGCGATAGCCGATATCACAGGCCCCGCCGGACAGACCGGTAAGGCCGGAGCAAACGGAAAAACACCGGAGTTCCGCGTGAACGAAAGCACCCTGCAGTGGCGTTATGTCGGCGATGAAATATGGCTGAACCTGTATGATCTTTCGGTTTTGAAAGGCCTTGACGGTAAGGACGGAACCGCCGGCAAAGACGGAACAAACGGGCAAAACGGCTCCGACGGCAAAGACGGCAGCACCCCGTTCATCGGTGAGAACGGCAACTGGTGGATCGGAGAAACCGACACCGGGGTAAAAGCTGCAGGAATTGACGGCGAAAAGGGAGACAAGGGCGACAAAGGCGACAAGGGAGATAAAGGTGACAAGGGCGACCCCGGTCAGAACGGCGGAAGCTCCGGGTATTTTCATGCAAAAGCGTCAGTAGGGACGGCTCTTCTTCAAAACTGTTCCGCAAGAATTGGATTTACTGAAAAAATAAACAGAGGCGGTCTGATTTCAGCTTCCCCAAATGAAATTACGCTGAAAAAGGGGCATATATACAACGTCATCATAAGCGGCTCTCTCGGAGTCGGCTCGAACGCTTCCGACAAAACCGGTTATTATTGCATCCAAATGACAGACAGCAGTGAGGATGCAGATTTTTGCAGGAATATCACACGCATAAAACGAGATGGAGCAAAACTTCCGTATAGTAACGACTATCATTCCTTTAACTTCAACAGAATGTATGACGCATCAGCCCGAGATATAACATTGAAATTTTTATTTGAGCAATCGGAATACAATACACTTCTTGTGGAGTTCAGCGGCACCATTACGATCACCGCTCTTGACTGAGCCGACATATACGAAAACGGAGGGAACGGGAAATGAAAAAACGAATACTTAGTATCCTGCTGCTGTGCTGCATGGTGCTGACGCTGCTGCCGACAGCGGCCTTTGCTGCGGGTGAGTTACCGGATGTCAAACTTTCCGTCCCAACGACGTTTGACAAGATAGTGGACCTTACGGAGCAGAACAAAGAATTGAAAATCAAGGACAGCAAGACCTATCTGATTAAGGGCTCCGCAGATCCGAACTGGTATTTTCAATACCGAATCAAAATCGATGGCAAGAACAATACACCGCACATCTTTCTGGACGGCGTCCGCCTTCAGGCACCAAAGGACGGCCCTGCCATCGAGCTTTACGGCGGCTCCTCCGCCTGTCTGTACTTTGTCGGCGGGGACAGCGAGCTGATCGGCGCGGAGAACTTCGCCGCGCTGCAGAAAAACAAAACCGATGGTTATCTCCGGGTTCTGGTGCAGACGGGGACAAAGCTCACGTGTGAAGGCGGCAGGTATGGCGCTGGGATCGGAGGCTCAAAGGTCGGAATCAAGAAATTCTCGCAGGGACACGGCGTGAACCTTCATTTCGGCTCTCTGGCGACGGATATCTATGGCGGTGAGATTTCTGCGACCAGCGGCGTATACGGTGCGGGTATCGGCGGCGGTCAGGGTGGCGGCGGCGAGCAGATTTATGTGTATTCCGGCAAGCTGACGGTGCGGTCCGTTTCGGAAGGCGCAGGGATCGGCGGCGGCCAGGGCGGCCCCGGACGCTTTATTTATATCAAGGGCGGCACGGTGAATGCCGGCAGCGAGTCAGGCGGAGCAGGAATCGGCAGCGGCGATCAAGACGGACAGAACAAGTCGGAAGATGCGCATCATATCGAGATTTCCGGTGGAACGGTCGAAGCTTGGAGTAACTATGCCGGCGCAGGAATCGGTGGCGGAAGAGGCGGTTCGGGCTGTGACATTTCCATCACCGGCGGCGTGGTGAGGGCGCAGGGCTACTGGGGCGCGGGCATCGGCGGCGGCATGAACGGCAACAGCGGGAACATTCTGATCAAGGACACAACGCTGACTGCGCAGTCCATTCCGCTTTATCCGGACCCCCATTATTATGAAGACGACGCCATTAGAGGTGTCCTGCAGTCGCGGTCGGAAGAGGCTCAAACCGGGCGCACTACTGGGTAGTGATGCAAGATCAGGAATTTGCAATTTCTATAGAAGAGAACATCAAAATCGGAGCCTCGGACGGGAAGTCCGTGTGGCTGAGCGCGACAGGGTGGCAGTGGCGCCGCAACCAGGGACCGCATAAGAAGTACTGGGGCACCACAACGGAGCTCCTTATCCCCAACGAAAATGGGCGCGTGGACCTGCAGCGGCTGAGCCTGCCGTATGCCTACAATTACGGCAGAGTAATCAGCAAGCTGGAGCTGCGCTGCGAGGAAAGCACATGTAGCCATGAATTTGGTTGGGTGAACAGGGACGACTGCCACATCTGGGCCTGCGTGAACTGCGGCGCACGAGACCCCGCTGCGGAAATGTCCAAACAAAACGCCAAACACATTCCCGGCGACTGGGGCAATCAGAAGCAGCTCTGCACTGTGTGCGGCCATGTGATGGGAACGGACACGAAGGCGCCGGTGCTGGAGGGTTTGAAGGACGGTGAGAGCTACTCCGTCGAGGATACCATCGATGGAAATCCCGGCGCGTACACCTTCACCGTGAGCGACCCGGCTGCATCGGGAGAGACGTCCTCCGGCATCAAGTCAGTGACCATCAACGGCGAACCGCAAGACGGCCCCACCTATCATCTCCCCGCGCCGGATGGCGACGACAATGACCCGGGAGCGAAATATACCGTGGTCGCGACTGACAACGCGGGAAACGAAACTACGGCGACAGTCAGAACATACAGGCAGCACCACGTGAAGGTCATCAGCCCGGACGGCAACGGAACGGCTTCCGCATCTCCTGACAAGGCCGTGGCTGGTACGGAAATCACCCTGACCGCAACGCCCAAAGAGGACTACCGCTTCAAGGAGTGGCAGGTTGTATCTCCGGCAGGGCTTGTAATCACCAACAACAAGTTCACCATGCCGGACAGCAATGTGGAGGTCAAAGCTATCTTCGAGGAGGACGAGCCTCCTGCACCTACCGAGCATACCGTCAGATTCAATGCCAACGGTGGCGGCGGCACAATGGCAGATGTCACCGGCGTTTCCGGCAGCTACACCTTGCCCGCCTGCGGTTTTACTGAACCGAAAGACAAGCAATTCAAGGGCTGGTCAACCGGTGCCGACGGTTCGGTTATTTCCGGCACGACCTATGAAGTAAGCTCGGATACTACCTTCTATGCAATCTGGGAGAGTAAAGAGTATTCCATCATCGTAACGGACGGCAAAGCGACAATCGGTGCAGGAAGCGAAATCAGTAAAGCGACGCAAAGCACAACCATTACTCTGACCGCAAATGCGGCTCCTGACGGTAAGGTATTTGATAAGTGGGTAGTAGAAAGCGGCAGCGCTACTCTCGAAGATGCGAACAGTGAAACCACTACTTTCATAATGCCTGACAGTGAAGTCAGCGTGAAAGCGACCTACAAGAGCGCACCGCATACCCATACCTATGATCAGGAAATTCAGAAGCCGGAAACCCTCAAGTCGCCTGCCGACTGCACCAACGATGCAGTATATTTCAAGAGCTGCTCCTGCGGAGAGATCAGCACAACAGAAACCTTTACGGCAGCAGGTACACAGCTCGGGCACGCATGGGCAAGCAATTGGAGCAAGGACACAGACAATCATTGGAAAGAATGCTCTCGCTGCCACGAAAAGAAGGACGAGGCGGCTCACGATTACGGCAGCGATAACATCTGCGACACCTGCGGATATGACAAGACCGTACCGCATACGCACAATCTGACCCTCGTTCCCGCAAAGGCTCCTGCTTGCACGGAGAAAGGCAACACGGCATATTATACCTGCGACGGCTGTGACAAGTGGTTTGAGGATGCAACCGGTGCATCCGAAATTACCGACAAGACAAGCGTAATCCTTGCGGCAACAGGTCATAGCGCTTCCGACTGGAAGTACGATGCCGACAACCACTGGCATGAGTGCTCCTGCGGAGATAGGGCCGATAAGGCGGCGCACGACTTCAAGTGGGTTGTTGACAAGGAAGCGACCGCA
>OLQK01001799.1_pt1 | contig 12984 bp, 7 predicted proteins | sample 1672501 | NCBI WGS metagenome assembly OLQK01 (sample SAMEA3136693, study PRJEB25190) | human gut metagenome | biome: human gut; feature: human-associated habitat; material: faeces | place: Austria | collected 2013 | reverse complement strand
ATAATTGTAAATAAATATAGTATCTGATATATGTAAAAAAGGAAACTGCCTGGAAGCAGGGTTCGGTCTGTTTCATTTGGGCTGTGATAATACAAGATCACGTATATAAATTAGCAGTTGTTACAAATGCCGAATTAGAGTATAATATAACTATATTCGGAAAAGGATTTTTGAATATACCCGAAAAGGAGTAATGCCAGTGAATACAGAAACGAAGAATGCAATTCTCATAACTGATAAAGATGCACAGTATGATGAGAGAGCGAAAAGACTGCTTGGTCAGAAAAGCATTCTGGCACACATACTGGTAAAAACAGTAGATGAATTCATGGGAATGAATCCAAAAGATGTAATATCTTACATTGAGGGCGAGCCCTTTATCAACACGGTTCCAGTGGAAACGGGACTTACAAATACTGTTGTTGAAAAAGATGGTCAGCGAGTCGTAGGTTTTAATTCAGAAAATCAGGAGCTTCATGAAGGAACTATAAGGTTTGATATTATCTTTTATGTACGGATGAGAGATGGATTATCACAGATTATTGTGAACGTGGAAGCACAAAAGGATGAGCCTGAGAAATATGAGATTTTAAACCGAGCTATCTTTTATGTGAGTCGCATGATTTCTTCACAGAAAGAAAAAGATTTTTCAAATTCAAATTATAATGATATCAAACGTGTTTATTCCATCTGGGTGTGTATGAACATGCCGGAAAATAGTTTGGAGCATATTCATCTGGTAAAGGATAGTCTTGTCAATTCGCATGCCTGGAAGGGAAAGTTGGATCTGATTAATATTGTCATGATCGGACTGGCAGAAGAGCTTCCTGAACATGAAGAAAAATACGAGTTACATAGATTACTTGGAGCATTGTTATCCCAGAATCTGTCTGTAAATGAAAAATTGAATATCATCGGAAACGAATATGATATTCCAATGGAAGAAGACTTCAGAGAGGATGTGAGTGTTATGTGTAATTTAAGTCAGAAAATTAAAGAAACTGGAATTGAGATTGGTAAAAAAGAAATGATTGTAAAAATGCACAGCAAGGGTTATACAATCGCTCAGATCGCCGATGTAGCGGGAATGGAAGAAAAACGGATTGAAGAAATTATTAAAAATGAGGAATTGCTACCAGCATAATGTTGTGTGAAGGAAAAGTCATTCAAATGGATGTTCATTTGAATGGCTTTTTATCAATTCCCAGATAAAAGGAGAACAGCTTTTCCTTGAACAAAAGGAGATTATAAATGCGTGAATTAGTAGCGACTCTGGCAGGCGTAATTGTTGGCTGGATTTTCAATGAGATTACGATGTTTTTTCGTGAAAGACCAAAGCTTACTTTTAAAATGGTTTCTACACCAGAAACGGAACTGATAGATAAAGAATACCGTACTAAAACAAGTTTATCAGAACATGGAATTGAAATTTATAATACAGGTAAAAATCCATTTATATTAGAGAGCTTTGAATTGTGCTATAAAAACAAATTGCTTGTAGATTGTCACATAGTAGAAAATGCCAAGGTTCTTATGCCCTCTGAAAGTTTCACATATACACTTATGGAACAAGAGGCAGATGCTCTACAACACCATTGCAATCAAGAAAAATTTGAAACTTGTGATGTGACAGCCTATAGTGTGGAAGGTAAGAAAATAAAAACAAAATTATGGGTTCCATTGTTTTATATTAGGGCTGGCAGATAAAATGCAATATCATCGGAAACGAATATGATATTCCAATGGAATAAGACTTTAGAGAGGATGTGAGTGTTATGTGTAATTTAAGTCAGAAAATTAAAGAAACTGGAATTGAGATTGGTAAAAAAGAAATGATTGTAAAAATGCACAGCAAGGGTTATACAATCGCTCAGATCGCCGATGTAGCGGGAATGGAAGAAAAACGGATTGAAGAAATTATTAAAAATGCGGACTTGCTGCCAGCATAAATGAAGAAGTTGTCGCCATCTGGTTGGATAAATATCTGATCGGATGGCAATTTTATTATAGAAATTCAACTATTTCCCTATATCGATACAGAAATCATTTTATATCATCAAACCCTGCAAATCTAAAGTGGTAATCACATTTCAATTCCATTTCTTTTATAAATCGAGAAAATCTTAAAAAAATCGCAATTTATTTTCAAATTTTTACACTTTTCGTCGAAAATTTTTATTATTTATAAGTAGGAGAGTAAAGAACCACTCCATATTATGAAAACGGAGGGATAAAAGAATGTGGGTATTTTGGCTTGTGTTCTTCGTTCTGATGGCAGTGGTGATTACGCTTATGTATTGCTGCCTTATCAGAGCTAGTGTGGTGGACGACGAAATGGAGAAGGCGTTTCAACAAAAGATGAAATTACGAAAGGATGAGGCAGAAAAATGTCAAGAGGACGAGCAGGAGTAATATCGAAAGAATACAAAGGGGAAGAGAATACAGAATTTCATGACATCATAAAACTTTTTAAGATTTACCGAGTAGTAAACTGGCAAATGCAGATTAAGATCAATCAGGTAAGTGTCATGCTTTCGCTTATGTATCAGGCAAATCATAGGAGTTCGAATTACTGGTTACGAAAAGAAACTAATATTTTTTCTGTTCTTTTTTCCTTGTTTATGATATGTGGAAGATTATTATATGGTGTACACTGGTGTACAGATATCATCGGAGGTGTTCTATTGAGCTTCGGATTGTTTGGAATATATCGGGGAGCCACTTTACTTTGCTGTAGGAATCAGTGACAGATTGGAGAAAAAACGGGTAGAGAAACATATGCAATAGCAGTAGGGGTGCTGTTTCTGATAATAAAAAGAATCATCCTTTGTATCGTGTGAAAAACGAATAAAGTTTTATAAAAAGGGATTGTTCAGAGTGAACATTCCTTTTTCTATTGGAAATTTGCCATAAATTGTCAAATAACAGTTGCTTAAAGGTACCAAATAATATATAATTGACTATAATCAATAGTTAAAATATCATTGTAATTACAAGAAAAGGCAAAAGCATTGCCAAAAGGGAGGAGGAAATGTATGAAGCATTTCAGAAAAACAATTGCACTCTTTCTGGTGGTAGTTATGCTGACAACCACAATGGGAAGTACTGTGCTTGCAGGAACTGAAAATCAGGGATTTTCGGATCAAGCAGAAACGACCGTGGATAGCAGGTTTCTGGATGGAATTGATACAGATGGTTACGATTACGTGATCACATCCCAGGAACAGGCCGATGAACTAAGGGTGTCGGATGATTCCAAATCCATTTTGGTTGCATGTGGGTCGGTTTATCTTTCCGGCATCACAGCAGGAACCATCACAATCCGCAATACAACAAAGATCCAGCTATCTAATGTTACTGCGAAAGCACTGGACATCAGCCAGGGTACTGCGATCAGCTTCACTGGTGTGAAAGCAGACCAGCTGTTGATAGCCGGGGAAAAGACAGAAGAGTCTTCCCTGCAGATTGATTCTGAAACGAATATTTCCAAACTGGAATTAAACGGCGGCCAGGCAGTAACACTGGAAGGAAGCGGAACCATCGGAGATGTGGAAGTAAAAGAACCGGTAAGTTCCCTGGCGGTTTACGCCACCTGTAAAGTAACAAACCAGTCCGGAAAAGCACTGGAACTGGAAAAACCAGACGGAAGCAGTGAAACCCTTCCAAGTGGTGCAGCAAGCTCTCTGAAACTGGAAACTTACTCCGTTACATTTGTAGCTGATGGCAGTGAAGTGGCTGTCCGTCAGACAGTTCCCGGAACTCCGGTGGATGTTACCGGGATCACGCCAGAAAAAGAAGGATACATATTTACCACCTGGTATCAGGATGCGGCCTGTACAGAAGCGTATTCCCAGTTTGACTGTGTGAACGGACCTCTGACCTTATATGCAGGTTTTACAGATGCTGCTGAAGCTGTGACCGTTACCTTTGAAACATTTGATGGTACACCAGCAGCACCTCTTACCTTTGCAAAAGGGGAAACACTTCTTTCCAAACCGGTATCCAGCATTTCTACAAGTAAGGACGGCTATACCTTCGGCGGATGGTGCCGTGATGAAACGTGTACCGAACCATTTGCATATACAGAGCCAGTTCAGGAAGATATGACTCTGTATGCGCTTTTTACTTCCAACGAAGCCGTAAGCCAGGAAAAGGATGGAAGCTGTGCGGAGTTAAATGATTTCGACTGGCAGGGAGAGATCCCGCTGATTACAGATACCAAAATGACAGAAGACGAGGTTCTGTCCGCTGTCTCCTTAGAGCCGGGAGCCGGTGATCTGGATCCGATCCTGTCTGTAAAAAAGACACCGAACGGTTTCTCCATTTTCGGTGAATATTACGAAAAAGATGAAAAAAAAGGATTTGAGCCGGGAGCCACATTTACAGTAAGGCTTCCTGAAGAAATTAATTTTGCAGATTATTCCAAAGATGTTCGCTCAGTTACAGTTTCTGTTTATAAAGAGAAGGTGGAGATTGTTGGTTTTTCAGAAGATATCGATTATATTCTCTGGGACCAGGTAATATCCTACACCCCTGCTGTTGAGAAAGAAAATTCAGAAGAAACAGCAGGACAAACAGAAAAAGAAACAGCTGAACTCCTTCAGGAGGAAGAAAAGGAAATTCTTTCCCGGCAGGAAGCGGATGAGCCTTCCACAACAACAGAAGAAAATGAAGAACTTCCTTCCGAAGAAAAACCGGAAATTGAAACAGAAGAGGATGTACCGGAAACCGAAACTCCGGCATATGAGCCTGGGGAACTTCTTGTAAATGGGACGCTTAACTATGAGCCCGGGGAAATCGTAGCCTTTTATGACGGCGAAATCGGCCGGGATGAAAAGAGCATGGATTCCTATACCGAAGGCTCTTTTGACGGATATGTGCTTTTTGCTCAGGTTGTGGATGTCCAGAGCGAAGGGGATCAGACAAGGATCTGGTTCGGATATGCCAATCCACAGGATTACCTGGCAGATTTTGATGTAAACACTACAGATGATGTAGATCTGGAGAGCCAGCTGTCCGAAGAAGAACTCCAGGTAGTGGAATCCAAAATCGTCAGCCAGGTAGAGGAAAACGAGGAATTAAAAGCCCAGATGCTGATGGCGGTTATGACTTCTGAGGAAACCCAGAAGATGATCAATGAAAAATACGGGGAAGGAGTTTATTCCCTGGCAGGAATGAATGCCACCCTGAAGCCGGGCAAACCATCCGTAAAGATCTCTGCATCCGGCAGCAATGTAACTGCGACGATCAGCATCTCGGCAAGTGCAGCCATTAAGAACGGTTCGAAGACGATTCTTACCATTTCACCTAAGCTGTCCTTTACCCAGAGCCTGTCCGTACAGACTAATGTAAAAGGTGGAAAATTCTGGATCGATATGTCCGTAACTTTGCGTTCCACATCCAAGATTTCCCTTACGGTTACCGCATCCTCCGGCGGCTCTGTAAAGCTGTTCAATGATGCGAAGAAAACACTTTCCGAGATCGTAAAACCAGAAGGGTTAAAGGATTCCAACGACTACAGCCAGTATGACAAAAATGTTTCCGAACTAATGAAGACAGTTGGTTCCATTGTAAATTCCTCCCTGGTCTACAATGATATTTTCAACGTCGTTCTTTTGAAGCTGCGGTTCTCTTTCTACGGAATCATTACCTTGGGTGTGGATATTGACCTTGTGGGCCAGGTCGGTGTGCTGGCAACCTTTGGCGTGGAAATTGAGGTAAAAAGCGGAGAACGCATTGGATTTGAGTATAAGTTCCTAAAGTTTGAAGGAAGCTCCTATACACAGAAGCTGGAAAGCAGCGTGACCAGCAGTGTTTACCTGATTGGTAAAGTAGGGGCAAGGGTGGGAATCCGTGTTACGATTTCCATTACCTTCTGCGGTTTCATCTCCACCAGCATAGAAGGCAGCGTCTACGCTTACGCAGAATTGTCTGGCTTCTATTATAACACAGCGAACCTGGTAAGCGGTGCAAGCACAGAGCTGGGCGCATTGAAATTTGAGGTCGGTATTGATGTGGTTGTCAAGCTTCAGCTGAAAGTCAAGCTTATCTTTAAGACCAAGAAAAAGAGCTGGACCGTATACAGCGGTAGATGGCCGTTGTGGTCGAAAAGCTATTCCAGCGGTTTTTCCTATATGAACCAGACCACGTTGGCTGACATGTGGAAGGTTGTGTCCCAAAATGCAGACAAAAAAGATTCCTTCGGTTTTGCTTCCATTCCGATGAAAAACTGGGATATGGCGAAAGGCACATGCAAAGAAAGCTTCGTTCTGGCGACCCAGAAGAATGCAGGTATTTCCCTTCAGATCCAGAATCTGAAAGTTGATGGGAAAGCAGTATCGGCCAAAGATCCCCTGGCAAAACTCTTTTATGTGGGAAACGGAAAGAACAACACCAGCCTCGGATTTATTTATCTGGATCAGGGCCTAGCGGCAAAATATAACTGTAAAAAGGCAGAACTGGACCTGGTTGTAACTTATACCAACAACAGCAAATCTGCTATCGTGAAAAAGCAGGTCAGCAGGTTCCATCTTAGTAAAAAAATTTATGTTGCAACCACAAACCACACGATGAAAGTCGTGCTCAGGGACTGGTGCGCAGACGAATGGGGACTGGATCCTGCCGGCTGGGACAATGCCCTGGTTTATCAGAACACTTTTACCAGTTATCTAAGTACAGACCAGAAAACAGCAGAGTGGAAAACCGTCAGCCTGAATTTAAATCAGATCATCCAGAAAGCAAAAGATGCTTATCCGGAACTGGCAGGTATGGAATGTAAGTGGATAAATGGAAGCGGTTCCCTACAATCCGGAATTGGTTCCGTGAAGGACTGTTCACTGGATGCGCAAAATGGAACCTTAAGATATAAAGTTTTTGCGGATGACCAAAATTATGAAACAACTTATTATCTTTATGTGCACAGATTCCCGGGTGAAAGCAGCCAGGTAAATTATCACATAAGCCTGAACGGGAAAGAAGCAGATACCACTTATAAGCTGTGGGTAACTGCTGCGGACGGTACCGTGAAGGAATTTAAGAAGCAGAAGAACGGCAGCTATGACCTCACCATAAACAAACGGGATTTTAACGGGGAACAGCAGGCGGTGATGATGTCCGTAAATAACGAACCGGATCAGAAGACCAGCCTGTCCATAACCGGCAGGGAGAGCCAGAAAGACGTCTACCTGAAACTTGATCTCCGTCAGGTACAGCTTGTCATACAGGCTGGAGACGGAATCAGGACTTTTAAGGCATATCGGAAATCATTTTTTAGAAATGTGCTGATCCGTTCTGAGGAGATCCGTTCCGGAACGAAAGTGGAAATAAGGACTGTGCTGGACCCGGATTACAGTGACCTGGAAGTCGTCAGTACATATGATAACTTTAAATACAGCGTTACTGGTAAGAATAAAATCACCTTTACCATGCCACAGAGAAATATCACGCTGGTCCTTCGGGCCTATAAACGCCATAAGATCACATTTGATTATAATTTAGACGATTACGGGGTTTATAAGACCATTTACTCCACAGAAAAGCAGGATGTAACAGCACCAGAGGATCCGTCTGTGCCTGGTTACGTATTTAAAGGCTGGTATCTGACAGCAGATGGAAGCGGGGAACCGTATGAATTTGACCGTAAGTTAAAAGAAGACAGTACACTTTATGCACAGTGGGAACCATTAGTTTCACCGGAGCAGATACTGGAATCCATAACAGGAGTTTTATCCAATCATTATACGGACTCCCTGGAAAAGTATCTTCCACTGGAAAATACCCCCAAAAAGCTTCAGGCAGAAATCACTGGAAGACTGACAGAAATCCTGGAAAAGGAAAATGTGTATCAGCTGTATGGGAACCGGATTTCTTTCCATGTGGTGCTCTCTGACAAAGTAGAAGAGACAGAAAACCAGTATATCTATACTTACCAGGCAGATATCCTTTATAAAGATCTGGCTGGAAAAGAATGGGAAGGTACTGCCAAGGGCAGTTTTGTACTGGGAAAAATGAAACCTGAGGTTTCGGTACTGCCACTGGCTGGAAACCTGAAATATCAGGAAAAACTGGCGCTCAGTCCGTTTACGGGAGGCGAAGTGACCTACAAAGAAAACAAGGTGACCGGAAGCTTCCGCTGGAATGAACCGGAGCTTGTGCCTGCAGGAGAAGATAACGGAACCGCAAAATACAAAGCGACATTTATACCGGATGGTGACAGCGCAAAGCTTTATACCCCTGTAGAATTTGAATTACCAGTGAAAACACAGATCGGTGTCCGCGTAAGCTGTAAAGCTGACAGCCGAGATTATGAAAAAGGTAATGTTACCACCACCGGAACCTATGAACTGACACGTGCCGGTGACGGTATGAAACTAACGGATCTGGAACTGACAGACGGTATCTTTAAGTTTGAACAGGAAACACCTGGTGAAAACCTTAAAGTTACCTTCAGCGGTTATAAAATCCGGGAAGACCAAAATGCAGATAACCTGTATGTGCTTCTGGATACTACAGCTGAAACAACAGCCTCTATCTACTGGATCACGCCAGTGATCGAAACTGTGCCAACCGTAGCACAGGAATTTGAAATCGGTACCAGATTAAAGGATATCCAAAATTCACCAGAAAAGGATCCGGTCTTAACCGATGGAAAAGCTACATACAATCAGAAAGAAATTCCAGGAACCTGGCAATGGCAAAATCCTGAGACAGTACTTGACCAGGTGGGTGAAATCCGATACACAATGCTGTTTATTCCAGAAAATACAGCTGGATTTAAAACAATCCAGGCAGAAGTAACCGTATCCACAATAAAAGCAGTGGTGACGCCTCCTGAGATCCCGGAAATGGTCTATAATGGGCAGGAACAGGCTCCGGTTATTCCAGAAACGGAATTCTATAAAACAGTTCAAAATGAAAAGCATTTAGATGCTGGAGAGTACAATGTAACGATGGAACTTAAGAATCCTGCACTGTACAGATGGCCGGAAAGTGAAGAAAAAATTACGATCCTGCCCTATAAGATTCAAAAAGCCAAAGCAGACATTACAGGAACTCCGGACCCGGAAAAACTGACCCTGATTTATGGGCAGATGCTTTCAGATGGATTGACGTCAGAAACAGAACCGGACAGAGCGAAAAAGAAAACTCTGATTGCAAAAGATATGATATCCGGAATCAAGGTGAAGGTCGCAGAGATGGAAACAGCCGGAGAATGGCAGTGGAAGCTTGAAGAATCCGAGAAAAAGCAGCTGGCAGTTACTGAAAACGCTTATAAGCTTCAAGCAGTTTTTCAACCTGCTGATGAAAGCGTGGCAAAAAATGTAGAACCGATTGAAGAGATATTTACCGTAAAAGTAAAGAAGGCGGTACCTGCATTGACGTGTAAAGATTTCAGCGGAAAACTATTTAATTCAAAAGATAATGAAGGAAATGTGGTTGGAAGTTATCTTTCAAATGCAGAGATTAATGGCTGGGTTGAAGCGAAAAATCCAATTACTGGCGAAACTATTGTGGGAACCTGGAAGGCAACACCTGTTGAGGACAAAGTCATCACTAAAGAGGGTGGAGGATTTGCATATAAGCTTACCTTTACTCCGGAAGATACAGTAAACTATTCAGAAGCTGTTGTTGAAAACTTGATGATTTATATTCATGTCGACTATAAGCCTGTAGTTCCAACGGACGCCCCTGCTCCAACAGAAACTCCAGCTCCGACAGAAGCACCTGCTCCAACAGAAGCCCCTGCTCCGACAGACGCCCCTGCTCCAACAGAAGCACCTGCTCCGACAGACGCACCAGCTCCGACAGACGCATCAGCTCCAACGGAATCCCTAGCTCCAACGGACGCACCAGCTCCGACAGAAGCACCAGCTCCGACGGAATCCCCAGCTCCAACAGAAGCTCCAGCTCCAACGGACGCACCAGCTCCGACAGACGCACCAGCTCCGACGGAAGCTCTGGCGCCAACGGACGCCCCGGCGCCAACAGAACCTTTGGCTCCGAAAGAATAAATTAGCCACAAAAAACTGACTGATCAATTGAATTTGACAAAAAAGATGCTATGAAACACAAACTAAAAATTTTTTCAAAACTTCCATTAATTGCTTTGTGCCTTATGTCTGCAATCGGAGCATATACTCCGGTTCTTGCAGACAGTGAATCCCAGGTAACTGTGTGTATTCTGGATTCAGGCTGCAACATGGAAGACATTACAGGGTGGAATTATCTGGAAGGCAGCGATAACCTTTCTGACAACAGCGGACATGGAACAGGCGTCTGTGAAATCCTGCTGGAAAAGGCACTGGATGCAAATCTGGTCATGCTAAAGTGTTTTGATGGGGAATCTGAAAATCAGACAGACGATAATACCATCATCCAGGCCATCTATGACAGCGTAGATAAATACCATGCAGATATCCTTAATATGAGTTGGACACTGAATAGAGATTCGAACCTCCTCCATGAAGCAATTCAGTATGCCAGCGAAAACGGAGTCCTGATACTGGCTGCAGCCGGAAACCTGAGCTTCCAGACACCTTCTGGAAGCCAGGTATATCCGGCTGCCTGGGAAGAAGTAATCGGCGTGGCAGGAGCTGATCTTGATGAAAACGGGAATCCCATAAGTTCGCTGTGGTATCTTGGCGGTGAAGCAGTATATGTAAGCGCAAACGGAAGTTATGAAGATCAGAAAGGATCCTCCTATGCGGTCCCCAGAGTAAGTGCAGCTGTAGCAGGGTACCTGCTGGAGAATCCAGGTGTAACGCAGGAAAAAGTACTGGACTATCTGAAAAATAAAGCTGTTGATGCCGGAGACAAGGGATATGACCTTCAGTTTGGGTGGGGGTATATCGAATGAAAATTGATAAGTAGTTAGAATAATGCGGAATGTAGATACAAAACAAAAGAATGCAGCTCATGTGTTGCATTCTTTTTGTTTTATAAAGCCTGCAAAAAAGAGCGATCATTTTTCATAGGTCTTTTTTCATAAATATAATGTGGAAATTTTGTACAAATTATCCAAATAATAGTTGCGAAAAACTTTAAAGCAATATATAATTGATTATAATCAAAAGTATATGCAAAATTATAATTACAAGGATGGATTGATGTAAAAATGCCAAAAGGATTACAACATAAAGGAATTATAAGAAAAAATAAAATGCTTTATGCAGCAGTAAATTTATTTTTAGAGAATGGATATGAAAAGACCACAACCGCATCCATAGCTAAGGCTGCGGGAATGGCACCATCTTCATTTTTCGCAGCTTTCGAGAATAAAGAGGCTTTGCTGCTGACATTAGTTAAGACAATGTTCGGAAGTCAGTTTGACAATACTGAGAATTTGCTGGGAGAAAATGCAGATCCATTATTGATTTACGGAGCTGAAACTGCATTGCAGATGTATATAGCAGAATTGTCAGAACCATTGAGGGAGCTGTATGTAGTGGGATATTCATTACCCACAACTTCAGAGTATATTTATATTAGCACTGCGAAAAAATTAAGATATATTTTTTCGAAATATGTAGGAACAGAAGAACTGAAAGTTTTTTATGAAATGGATATTGCTTCGGCTGGAATTACCAGAGGATTTATGGCGAAAAAATGTGATATGTATTTTACCATGGAAGATAAATTAAGAAGATTTCTCAAATGCTGTTTTACTTTGTATAAGGTACCGGAGGAAAAGCAGGAGGAAATTATAGGTCAGGTTTTAAAAATGAATTTAAAGCCTATGGCTGAGAAAATTATTGCTGATACAGTAAGAAAAGCGGAGGAGGGATTTGAGTCAGTATTGAATGAAGCGTAGAACAGCAGGATAGGGTAAGGGGTGAAGCATGTTTGAAAAATACTCTTGATCGTGTTCGCAGAATATAAAAACATAGAAAGCAGGAAATATAATGTAAGAAACTATATAACAAGAAGCACCCAAGAAAGGCGGGAGGGGTATGAAAAACAATTTATTTAAGAAAGCAACTGCAATTTTTTTATCCACGGTTATGTTGATTCCCACACAACCGATTATTACATTTGCTGATGGAGAGTCAGTTTGTGAGAAATCGGAAGATGGAGTTCATCATTTCGGAGAAGGAAGTGCGGATCCGGCGGCAACCTGTCAGAGGGCAGGAAGGATATACTATTTTTGTGAAAATTGTGGATATACTAAAACTGAAGAGGTTCCAAAGAAAGAACATACTCAGTATGTTGCTGAAGAAGCAGTGGAGGCTACTTGTGAAGAGCCAGGGTGGACTGCACTGATTAAATGCTCTGTGTGTGATGATGTGCTCCAGGAGCAGGAAGAAATTCCGGCAGGGCACAAAGAAGTGATAGATGAAGCTGTGAAAGCAACTTGTACGACAGCGGGAAAAACAGAGGGAAGCCACTGTGAAGTCTGCCAGACAGTGATAAAAGCGCAGGAAGAAATCCCAGCCTATAATCATAAAGAAGTAGTAATAGACGAAGCAGTGGCTCCGACTTGTAAAGAGCCGGGGAAGACCGAAGGAAAACACTGTGCTATCTGTGGGATAACGTTAGAAGAACAAAAAGAAATAGAAAAGCTGCCTCATAAAGAGGTGATAGACGAAGCCATAGCTCCAACCTGTACCGAGTCCGGAAAGACGGAGGGAAGCCACTGCGAGGTGTGCCAGACAGTGATAAAAGCACAGGAAATAATCCCGGCCACTGGACATAAGGAAGTGGTAGACGAAGCAGTAGAAGCAACCTGCACCGAGCCCGGAAAGACGGAGGGAAGCCATTGTGAGATCTGCCAGACAGTGATAAAAGTGCAGGAAATAATCCCGGCCACTGGACATAAGGAAGTAGTAGATGAAGCGGTAGAAGCAACCTGTACAGAACCTGGAAAAACAGAGGGAAGTCACTGTGAAGTCTGCCAGACAGTGATAAAAGCGCAGGAAGAAATCCCAGCTTACAATCATAAAGAAGTAGTAATAGACGAAGCAGTGGCTCCGACTTGTAAAGAGCCGG
>OLQK01001788.1_pt1 | contig 13107 bp, 7 predicted proteins | sample 1672501 | NCBI WGS metagenome assembly OLQK01 (sample SAMEA3136693, study PRJEB25190) | human gut metagenome | biome: human gut; feature: human-associated habitat; material: faeces | place: Austria | collected 2013 | reverse complement strand
CAGGTGGAGAGCCGATGGTAAGAAAGAAAGACATCATCGAACTCTGCAGAAAACATAACGACTGTGTATTCTTTGCTTACACAAATGGTACACTTGTTGATGAAGCACTCTGCAAACAGATGCAGGAAGTCGGCAACCTCTTCCTTGCATTAAGTGTTGAGGGTGAGCCGGATGTCAATGATATGCGTCGTGGCGAAGGTGTATACAACAAGGTTATGCATGCAATGGATCTTCTGAAAGAGCACGGCCTTGTATTCGGTACATCTATCTGCTACACAAGCGCCAACTACAAGAGCGTTACAAGCGAAGATTTCATTCAGATGCTCGTAGAAAAAGGATGTCGTTACGCACTGTATTTCCACTACATGCCTGTTGGAAATGCAGCATCTGTTGATCTGCTTCTGAATCCGGAACAGAGAATTTATGTAAAGAATCGTGTAAGAGAGATCCGTAACATGGAACACGGTCCTGGAATCTTCACTATGGATTTCCAGAATGACGGTGAGTTCGTGGGCGGATGTATCGCCGGTGGAAGAAACTACTTCCATATCAATGCAAACGGTGATGCAGAACCATGCGTATTTATTCACTATTCTAATGGAAACATCCACGAAAACACAATCCTTGAGATTCTGAAACAGCCGCTGTTCATGGCTTATCATGACAACCAGCCGTTCAATGACAATATGCTTCGTCCGTGCCCGATGCTGGAAAATCCGGAGATTCTGCAGCGTATCGTAAAAGAGTCCGATGCACATTCCACAGACCTTCAGTCTAATGAGACAGCAGAGCATCTTTGCGGTAAATGTCTACATTATGCAGAAGAATGGGCTCCGGTAGCTGAGAAACTCTGGGCAGAAGAAAAAGCTGAAAAAGCAGCAAAAGAAGCCAATAAATAAAATTTTATAAAGAATCATAAGGCTCCATCCGTGAATGGTATCTGGAAACTCCGAATACCATCGGGTGGAGCTTTTTTGTGTTATAGTCTGAAATATTCTGGAATCAGATGGAAAAAGCAACGGAAAGTGGTGTACAGGAGCGTTTCCGATGTTGGAAGAGCCAGAACCAGTATTTATGGAAAAAATTGTGTAACAGTGCTATGCAGACAGTAACAACATGCACAAAAAAGTGTGAAGAAAATGTGAAAAAATATGGACAATGACAAGATAGGAGAGATATAATTAGAGCATAAATTTTATAAGGAGGGCACATGCATGAAGAAGAAAAAACTGGCATTGCTGCTGGCAGTAGCTATGTCTGTAACAAGTATTGACAGCACTGCGATGATGGTCAATGCAGCAGATTTTACTTCTGAAGACGTGCAGGAACAAGGCGTTGAGCTTACGGACGAACCATCCGAAGCTACAGTGGAAACAGACGCTGAAACCGAAGACGGGGAGGTGATTTCAGATAATTCATCCGAAGATGAAAGCATAGAAATCACCGATGAACCACAGGAATCCGCGGATACCGAGGGCGAAGACGCTGAGATCGATATTCAGGAAGAGGAAGAAACTTCGCCGGAAGATGTATTCAGTGCGGAGGATGAGATCGCTGTACTGAATGATGAAGGTGAGGGCGACCTTGGAGACAGCAATTCTGAAGTATCTGCAACAGAGATGACACTGGGCAATGTATATCAGGCAAAAATTGATGAAGCAGGAAAAACAGTCTGGTTTAAATTCACCCCTGCAGAATCAGGAAGATATGAAATTTATTCTACCGGAAGGTTTGATACGTATGTAGAATTTTACGGTACTAATCCAGCAGGAACCAGAATAGCTGAGAACGATGACGGTAACAAGGATGTTAATTTCAGTCTGAAACAGAATTTAGAAGCAGGCAAAACCTATTATTATCGTACAAAAATGTATAGTGAATACGTTACAGGCACATTTAATGTGCAGATAGTGCAAAAGAAGGTATTAAGTGTAGAAGCCGCGAATGTTTTGACGGAGGGTATTGCGGGAACTGCTTTTTATACGTATGCAGATCTGACAGTTAAATCTACAGATGATAAGGTTATTTCAACACAATTATCCTATAATGATAGGCAAGTGAGTGTATATGATGATTCCGGGTCTATAGGCTCAATAAGCGTTTCTCTGACAAAAGATGGTCAGGAATATTCTCTGGGAAAAACGCTTGATGCGGGCATTTATACAATGAAATTTGTGTATAAGAATGCTGGGGAAGAGGAAGCATCAGTAGAAAGTGCTCCGTATACAGTGACAATCAGGGATATTGAAGATATCGCGAACTCACCTCTGTATAAAGGAAGTCTGTCTCTGAATAAAACGACAGAGGTAAGTACACCAATCAAGGGCATGGCTTACTATAGCTTTACAGCACCGGCAGATGGTGATTATTACATGACAAATTGTAAATCAAGTTTTTCTGTCTATAGAGTAAATAGTGACGGAACTGTTTATGATGCAGGACAGACCTGGATTGGCTCGAAAAAGGACGACAGGTTTTATCTGTGCTTCTATGGCGGCAACTATTCCGACAGTGATAAAGAAACTGTAAGTGTTACAGTAAAACCGATAGTTGACATGGAATCCATGGTTTATGTAGCAGATTCAGACAGTGCGATAGACGGCCTGGAGAATCCGACTGCGTGGGAAAATATGCCCGGCAGATTGATATTGACAGATAAGGAAGGCGGAACAGAAGAGATCGTACCAACCTGGGATAGCATTTTATGGCTTGCATCCGGATACAATATACACAATGAGGTATACACGATTAATGCGGATAAGTCAGAAACTAAATTTGAACGGTATGATGAGGAGAATTATGAAGCCAGACCATTTCCGGCTGGCAACTATAAAGTAAGATTTACATTATATAACAACAATGGTTCAGAAACTGGTATAACAGCAGAAACTACCTTTACTGTGAAGGCTCTGGACTTCATGAGTTTACCTGAACTGAAAAAAGATTCCAATGCAATCGATGTCAGTGAATCACGTTATAAATGGTACCGCTTTACACCATGGAAAGACGGACATTATCATTTTCAGTGGAAGTTTGCAAAGGAAAACGGAAATTCAGATGGCTTTGACAAAAAATGGTATCGTATAGAGAATGGAAAACCTGTACCATACGACATGTATTGGGATATCGAGGATGGCAATTCTGAACTGAAAAATGATACACAGTATGTTATAGGAATCAAGTCTGCAGAGGACAATCCTGTTACGTTGAATATCACCAAAGAAGCAGTAGCTGTTGAGATGAAGAATCTTGTTTATTCACCGAATCCGATGACATTTACAGCAGGATTTGATAATGTCAGTCTGGATAAATTCAAGGGAACCGTTGTCTTTGACAATGATACAACAAAGGCTGTTTCCATGGGATATGAGGATTATGATAATGATCTGTCATATATGCTTGAAAATTTAGATGGTAATACTGTTGATACGTCAAATCTCCCGGCCGGAGAATATTTTTATAAGATTTTGTATAACAGAATCCAAGTGGCTTCTATTCCGGTTACTGTCGTAGAACCGGAAATTACAGCGGACCTCAAAGCAGACACTGCCGGTATTGTGAAAAATAGCGGTTCTCAGATGATTGTTTCCTTTACACCGGAGAAATCAGGCAAGTATGAGCTGAATTTTAACGCAGGAGTAAGAAGCGTAAAATTAGCAACGAAAAATGAAGACGGTACATATACGCAGATAAATAGCTGGAGCAATTATTATGATAATCTGTATTCTGTATATGCAACGTTGAATGCCGAAACTACATATTATTTTGGAATTTCAGCAGAGGATCGTTATCAGGAGCTGCAGGTCACACCAAAGCTTCTTGCAAAGCCTGTAAAGATTGAGACAAAGCTGCTGGAGAACAGAGAATACATAGAAGAAATTGATGATTTCAGCGATGTAAAGCTGGAAACAACAGTAACCTTCAGTGACGGTACTACAAAAAAAGTTTCAAACAACGAGAAATTCGATGGATATGAAATAGAATATGAAGGATGTCTGGCTGGTGAAGTTGAATATAGCAGATTTTACTTTTATAGTAGTCTGAACCCGGGTACATGGAATATTCGTCCATGTCTCGTAGACACAGATTCAGATGATAATGAGAGTGATATAAAGGGAGATCTGACAGGAAAAGAAATAACCATTACGGTCAATTCACTGAATGACAAAATGTCAGAGTTTACTCCATTAGAAAAGGATAAAGAAACAAATGTAAAAGCAACGAATCAGGCACTGTACACCTTTACAGCAGATAAGGCGGGAACATATGTGCTGTCCGGCGAAGCGGGAATAGAAGGAACAGCATATATTTATGATGCCGAAGAGGCATGTTGGTATGAATATAATCTTTATAAAGAATTGAATCTTGCAGCAGGACAAAGCTGCGTGATCAAGCTTCAGCCATACTTTGACACCACAATTACAGTGTCCCAAAAAACTGAAGAAATTCCGGACCCAGATCCGGGTGACAAACCGACAGGAGAAACGACAAAGGACTTTGCGCTTACAGATGGAATGTCTGGAAAAGAGATAACAGTTGCAAATGAGGGAGATGTTGTATCTGCAACATTTACACCTCCGGCAGATGGATATTATCGAGTAGATATCAGAGATATCAGAGATATCAGTGATTATGAAGCCTATGTTTCAACTTCTTTATACCGTGATGATAATGAAGATAATATAACAACAACTTCATCCGATGAATTAACCTGGAAGCTTGAAAAGGGAAAGAAATATACCTATCAATTTGAACTTCAGGAAGAGGAGACGGATGATTATATAAGAGGAAGCTTCAAAGTATCTTTCCGGAAGGTTGAAATAAAAACAATCAAAAATATCGAACTGGTTTTGAAGGATGAATATCAGGAGTCTGACTGTACGATGCTTGATGATCTGGGCGATTTCTATAATACAAAGATAACCTATCAGGATGGATTATCCAAGATCTATGAAAGGTTAGGGGGCACAGATGAGTTTGGAAATCAGTGGGATACGACTGATAAGGAAGACGAATCCACCAGCTATACTTCAAAGGCAATTAAGCATCAGATATCCTTCAGGTATTGTGGAACAGGAGAGAGTGACTGGAATGATATCGGCCAGCAGTCGATTAATATTCCGGCACTGGCTTCTTTTGACGAGCTTGCAGTTGATAAAGAGGCAATGCCATTTAAAGATGAAGCAGACAGGAAATATTACAGATTTACTCCATCAGAAACAGGAACCTACCGGTTTGACAGTAAGATGATCGGAACCCATTCATTAGATGTTGATATATATACAATAGACGGTGCTTATAACGGCAGCGAAAATCGATGGCAGTTAGAGCAAAACGAGATGAGCAAGACATATTTAGGGGCCGGAAAAGTAAGCTGCTATCTGCAAAAAGGTCAAACCTATGTAGTACAGGTTAACTGGCATTATGATGAAGATGCAAGTACATCTACTCTTCAGATTAAAAAAATAAAAACTCTGAAATCCATTGAAGTGGAAAATAAACCTGATCAGACATCAGTACTTCCGGGAAATTCTGATTTTCTTCGTTTTTCTCTTGATGGAATGACAATTAATGCAACTTATACGGATGGCTCTGTAGAGAAAATTGTATATGGAAAAACTGATTCACAGGGAATGACATTCGATATTTATTCCACTAAATGGATAAATGATAAAATCTGCAGAGTAATGGTTGAGATGGGTGGTTATAAGGCATCCTTTGATCTTGAAGCCGCAAGCTGGGATGCTGTTCCGGCACTAACGCTTGAAAAAGAAGAAAGTGTAGTGGCAACAGCCAACGGTATGGCATTTCGTAGATTTGTACCTTCTGAATCTGGATATTATTCATTCAGTGGCAAGAATTGCTGGATACAGCTTTATGACTCCAGTGCGAAGGAAGGTCTGACTGAGGATCGCGCTTATCTGGAAAAGGGTGTACCTTACTGGGTTTATATCTATGTAACAAATCCGAAGGAAACTGCAACTGTAAAAGTTCTTACAGGTGCCTGCCGGTGGGAAGTAAGTGAAAAAGTTGAAGCAACCTGTACAAAAGATGGAAAAGTTGTGAAGACATGCAAAACTCATGGTGATACAATTACAATGATTGACAGTGCACGCGGACATGAATGGGGCGCATGGGCAACAATCAAAAAGCCGTCCTGCGCTGATGGTGAGCAGCAGCACGTTTGCGGCGTCTGCAAAACAGTCGAAAAGCGTTCCATCAAAGCAACTAAGGCACACAGCTTCTCTGCATGGAAAGTAACGAAGAATGCCACAGTGCTTGCAGAAGGTGTTCAGGAGCGTACCTGCAGCGTATGCGGTAAGACAGAGACAGCATCCGTAGCGAAACTTCCGGCAACAATCGCACTGAATGTCAAAGGAACGATTCCGCTGAAAGTAAAACAGTCCTTTACCGTAAAAGTTACAATGGGTGAGGGAGACAGAGTTGTTTCCTGGAAGACAAGCAACAAGAAAGTCGTATCTGTTAATAATGGCAGGATTAAAGGTCTCAAAGCAGGAAAGAGCGCAATGATCACGATAAAGCTTGCAAGCGGCAAAAAAGCAAGATTCAAGGTAAAAGTTCAGAAGGCAGCAGTTGCAACGAAGTCCATCAAGGTTACGAATGCAGCAACCGGCAGGAAACAGGGCAAGAAAGCAACGCTGAAACGTGGCCAGAGTCTGAAACTCAAAGCAGCACTTACACCGATAACAAGCTTACAGAAGGTTAAATGGTCTACTTCCAACAAGAAGATCGTAACTGTCAGCAAATCCGGTGTGATCAAAGCGAAGAAAAAAGGTAAAGCTACCATTACTGTGAAGTCCGGAAACAAGAAATACAACATTAAGATCACAGTAAAATAAATCAGTTTTCATGAAAGGAAACCCTCATGGCGGAAGCTGTGGGGGCTTTCTTTTGGCTTCTGCGAACGTTGGTCTTTCTTTTTTGATTGCTTTGTATTAGAATAATAGTATTGAGTACAATGTAACGAACGGATTGGAGAAACTATATGAAGGTTGTGATTTTAGCGGGTGGTTTCGGTACCAGAATCAGCGAAGAAAGCCATCTGAAACCAAAGCCTATGATCGAGATCGGGGAGAAACCGATTCTCTGGCATATCATGAAGATGTATTCTGCTTATGGATTTAATGAATTTGTGATCTGCTGTGGATATAAACAGCATGTCATTAAGGAATGGTTTGCAGACTATTATCTTCACAACAGCAACATTACCTTTGATTTCACCCAGGAAAATAAAATGATCGTGCACAACAATGTGCTGGAGCCATGGAAGGTGACACTGGTAGATACCGGACTGAATACTATGACCGGCGGCAGAATCAAGCGCATCCGGGAATATCTTGATGATGATACATTTATGCTGACCTATGGGGACGGTGTTGCAGATGTCAACATCAAAGAGCTTTTGGAGTACCACCGTTCACACGGGAAGATGGCAACGATCACAGCCGCCCAGCCGGGTGGACGATTTGGCATCCTTGATATCGAAGAAGACGGAACAATCACCAACTTCAAAGAAAAGAAAAAAGAAGACGGTGGCTGGATCAATGCCGGATTTATGGTATTGGAGCCTTCTATCATGGACCTGATCGAGGGTGATGATACAAACTTTGAGAAAGGCCCTCTGGTGCAGGTTGCGCGCATGGGACAGTTAAATGCCTATAAGCACAAAGGCTTCTGGCAGTGCATGGATACACTCCGTGAAAAAAATCTGCTGGAAGAGCTCTGGCAGAGCGGAGAGGCACCGTGGAAGATCTGGAAATAAATATATATAAGAGAGTGAAGGAAAAATTATGAAATCATACAAAATAGCAGTCGCAGGTACAGGATATGTAGGTTTATCACTTGCGGTTCTGCTCTCACAGCACAATGAAGTACATGCAGTAGACATCATACCGGAGAAGGTTGATCTGATCAACCACCGCAAATCCCCGATACAGGATGATTATATTGAGAAATATCTGGCAGAAAAAGAACTGAATCTTACAGCAACAACAGACGGTGCATCCGCATACAAAGATGCAGATTTTGTTATCATTGCAGCACCGACCAATTATGACAGCCGCAAAAACTTCTTCGATACATCCGCAGTTGAGGCGGTGATCGAGCTGGTAATGTCTGTCAATCCGAATGCGATTATGGTTATCAAATCCACGATTCCGGTTGGATACACCGAGTCTGTACGTAAGAAATATCAGTCTTCCAATATTATTTTCAGCCCGGAATTCCTGAGAGAATCCAAGGCACTTTATGATAACCTTTATCCGTCAAGAATCATCGTCAGCACAGACAAAGACGATGCTCATCTTGTAGAGGCTTCTCATACATTTGCCGCACTTCTCCGACAGGGCGCAATTAAGGAAGACATTGATACACTGTTTATGGGATTCACAGAGGCTGAGGCAGTGAAGCTTTTTGCCAACACTTATCTGGCACTTCGCGTATCGTACTTTAACGAGCTGGATACTTATGCAGAGATGAAGGGGCTGGATACACAGGCAATCATCAATGGTGTCTGCCTGGATCCTCGAATCGGCAGCCATTACAACAACCCGTCCTTTGGCTACGGCGGATACTGTCTTCCGAAAGATACGAAGCAGCTTCTTGCAAACTATGCAGATGTACCACAGAACATGATGTCTGCAATCGTAGAGAGTAACCGTACACGTAAGGACTTTATTGCAGACCGTGTACTTCATATGGCAGGATATTATGATTATTATAATCGTGGAGATTTCAGCGCAGACTGTGAAAAAGAATGCGTGATCGGTGTTTACAGACTTACCATGAAGAGCAATTCCGACAACTTCCGTCAGAGTTCTATTCAGGGTGTTATGAAGCGTATCAAGGCAAAAGGGGCTACGGTTGTTATTTATGAGCCGACACTGGAAGATGGCAGCACATTTTTCGGAAGCCGTGTAGTGAATGATCTTGCGAAGTTTAAAGAGATGAGCCAGGCAGTCATTGCCAACAGATACGATGCGTGTCTGGACGACATCAAAGATAAAGTTTATACCCGCGATATTTTCAAAAGAGACTAAAGCGGTTTCATGGAGGAAGAATTTTGAGCGGAAAGGCAACGAGCTGCGATTACTGTGCGAATTATGTGTATGATGAGGACAGTGAGAGCTATTATTGTGATGTAAACCTGGATGAGGACGAATACTATCGTTTCATCAGCACAGAATACAAGGAATGTCCGTATTACCGAAACGGAGATGAGTACCGGGTAGTGCGCCATCAGATGTAAGGGAAACGGAGAAAACAAATGATTACAGTAGAGCTGGATAATTTCAGCCTGAAGGAGATCTGCCAGTCCGGACAGTGCTTCCGGATGTACGAAACAGCAGAAAATACCTATGAACTGATCGCTGGCGATAAGTACCTGAAAATGACACAGGAAGGCAGTATCGTAAATTTTTACTGCAGTGACATGGAGTTTATCTGTTACTGGGTGCCATATTTTGACATTGATGCGGATTACAGCAGTTATATAGCAAAAATAAATCCCAGAGATACTTATCTGGTGGAAGCCGCTGAATGTGGGAGCGGCATTCGTATCCTGCAGCAGGATCTGTGGGAAATGATCATCACGTTTCTGATCTCGCAGCAGAATAACATCTCCCGGATCAGAGGCTGTGTGGAGAGACTATGCGAGGCTTACGGAGAGAAAAAAACCTCCGGAGAAAAGGAATATTACGCATTTCCGGCACCGGAGCAGCTTGCGGGTGCATCCGAAGAGAATCTTCGAAAACTGGGAATGGGATACCGGGCACGCTATATTGTGGAGACGACCCGGAGTATTCTGGACGGAGAGATTTCACTGGAGCGAATCTACCGCTTCCGTTATTACCGCCGTGCGAAGCAGGAACTTATGAAACTGAGCGGCGTGGGGGAAAAGGTAGCAGACTGCATTTGCCTTTTTGCACTGCATCATATGGATGCATTTCCGGTTGATACCCATATCCGCCAGGTACTTGACGAGCATTACAGGAGAGGTTTTCCGAATCGTCGGTATCATGGCGTGCGAGGTATCATGCAGCAGTATATTTTTTATTATGAGCTGAATAAAAACTGAAAAATAATGACATACAGAGATCTGTTTCATTCCCTGGCAGAGGGAACGGCAGATCTCTTTTTTTGCGCACAATCTGTATATGAAAACAGCAGGAAAATATATGAAGAAAAAGTTAAATAAATACAACAAGTGTATTTCGTACTGTTTTTATATGAAAAATATTATCAATAACAAAATTATTAAGAAAAAAAGTCAGTTTCGAGTTAGAAAAACCTAACGAAAATATGGACACGAAATTTTTTTTATGATATAAAAATATAGGTTAGAAGAAACTAACGGAAAAGAAAGAGGAGGAAGAATATGGCTAATAAAAATTTGTTAAAAAAAATTGCACCGGTTATCCTCAGTGCGACAGTAGCGATGACTGGTATGCCGTCTGCAGCTTTTTACACAATATGCGGCCGGGGCCAAAGCGGCCGGTATAGGGGCAGTTCTGGCAGTCGCAGCTTATCTGGCGATTCTGGTGTTATTGACGATCGGAGCCGGAAGAAGTGCAGAAGATGAAGAAGCAGATGTGGAAATAGCAGATACAGAAGCAGATGTGGCAGAAGATGAGGCAGATACAGATATTACGATCGCAGATGCAGACGAAAATGCAGACGATGCAGAAACAGCAGAAGAGGAACTTTCCGATGCAGAAGATGTTTTTGGCGCAGAAGGTGAGACAGAAGCTTTTGCAGAAGATGGTAATGCTGTTGAAAGCGGGTTTGTATATGGTACAGCAAACATTCCGTATGCCGATTTCTTTTATGGCGAAATGAATGATGTAGCGCAGAATGCGACAATGCAGTTAGATGCAGCAGATCCTGTGACAGCAGCAGGTTATCGCGAGGAAGGTATGTATGATGCAGTTACAAGCTGCACAAACAGCAAATCCAAAAGATATGATACATCCTATTATACAGAAAACACAGAGAACGGAAGCGTGATTCTTGAAGGAATTAAGGCCGTCAATATTGCAGTTCCGGCAAGCCTCTATAATGATGCAAAGAAAGCAATTGAAGAAGGAAAAAGCTGCTCCAACCAGCTCCTTAAGATTGTAAGTAGTCTCGAGAATGTAAGTGAGACAGCACCTGCCTCAGGAGAATACAAAATCCTGAATGGTGACGGAACACTGACAGCAATGACTACAGAAACAAAAGAACTGAATGTTGAATCTTCCATCACTGCATCCTCTCCATGGGGAAACTATCAGGTCAGCGTGGAATTTGGCAACAACAATCCAGATCAGCCAACAACAGCAAATATGATGGGTGTTATCTTTGAAACATCCGATGGTAAAAAATATGGAATGGAACATTCCCAGAATCTGTGGCTTCGTACAGGTGAGATTGCATTTGCTGTAAAGGATGGTTTCGTTGAACCGCATAAGAATACAATCGACAGCAAACGCAGCGCAGGACTCGAAGGAAAAACAATTACAAAAATCACTTACCTTGTAAAAGACGGTGCAGATATTGTGATTCCAACAAATCTTCTGGTGAAATATAAACTTGCAGACGGACAGGGAATCACCGGACCGGAAGAAAAGGTTGTGTTTACAAACAATACATTTATACCTACCGAAGTGCAGTTGGCTTACAATGTACCGGAAAGCAGCAGTTACAAACTGACCTCTGTAGAGTATGGCGGACAGGTGCTCAGTGAAGGCAGCTACAATGATTATACATATGATGATTCAACAAAAGTATTATCAGTATACGGAGGTGTCTTTGCGAAGACGGGTGTAGGTACTTATACTCTTACCTTTACAGACAGCTCCGCAGCTCCTTATGAAGACATCACAGTACCGATCGTATTGAGTGCAGATGATACAAAGGTTACCTTTGCTATCCAGAACAACAAGCTGGTGAAGGTTGACCCAAATGGTTCCACTACCTATGAAGTAAAAGATTATATCAAAAACATCACTGCTATTAAGGTTGACGGTCAGGCACTTGGCGGAAGAAAAGCCAATATCAGTGAAATTGCAAAGTCAGTATTTAATGAAAGCACAGGTGCAGTCAACTTTGATGCAAAGGTTAATAATACGGCAGTATTTGCAAAAGGTGATGGCGGAAGCTACAATGTAGAGCTGACATCATCCGGATTTAATGATGTTACAGGTACCGTTACACAGGATTCCGGTGAATACAAATACGTATACGCAGGACTTACATGGGAACAGTACTGGGCATCTGAAGGTGTATACGAAGCAACAAATACTTCAGCTTCTGAGGACAAAGACAGACGTGGTGAAAGCGATATGGGCGGTTTTGATGCTGTCACAAGAGCAACTGCAAACCATGGTCTCCACAGAGGAAGTTTCCAGACAATGGCAACTGTTTACGATGCGAACGGAAAGACCTATGCACTTGCCGGATGGAAAGACAAAACAACAATGATTCTTACAGACGGAAGCACTGTTTCCTGCAGCAAAGGAAAAATAAACGGTATAGATGTCACTGAGTATAAAGTAACCGGCCTGAAATATATTCCGGTAAAAGTAAAAACAGCAGATTATGATGCATTCAAGAAGGCATTTAAAGTAGTAGAAAACGGCGAAAAACTGTTTGGTGGTTATGCTGAAAATAACCTTAGTGCTTATGAAGAAACAGCAGAAGTCAATGCAAATACCAACGGACTTAAGACAGCAATAAAGGACGGAGATACCTTTACATTCAGCGCAAGAGCAAACGGAACAACTTCCGGCCTTAAGGGAGAAGCGCTGAAAACAGCAGATGGCATTACGACTAAAATGAAGCCGGGAAGCGGTAGCTACGGTGAATTCCTCCGTGTAGACCTTACAGGCAACTATGGCGGTCTCGGTGGTGCAATGCAGGCTGTAAAATGGACATATTATGGTGATGACGATACATACAGCAATGCACTTCAGAGCTATGGTACAAAATTTGCGGCAGACAACTGGATGCACAAAGCAATGGGTATTCAGCTTGGTCTTACAGATTCATATAGAGCATCACTTCCGGGTGGAACAGACGGAACAGGCTATTGGAGTATTACAGTCTATG